>Ga0078972_1011459_pt1 | contig 15882 bp, 11 predicted proteins | sample YelNatPaOPGAMG01_FD_67568 | JGI IMG/M metagenome (GOLD analysis project Ga0078972, IMG submission 67568) | Hot spring thermophilic microbial communities from Obsidian Pool, Yellowstone National Park, USA - OP-RAMG-01 (SPADES assembly) (version 2) | ecosystem: Environmental > Aquatic > Thermal...
CGCATATCTCTGGGCAGCTTGGAGAGCGCCTTGCGGATCTGTGGGGTGGATTCGTCCCATTTTTCCTTGTTCGTGCGGGCAAGATCCTTGAGATCGTGAACTACCTCGCTCGCCACCTCCCCGACAGTCTCCTCGCGTCTGGACACATGGAGCTTAGTGACGGCTTCGCGGATTAATTTGGCGGCTTGATCGGGGTGGGACAATATATCCGAGATCGGCAGTTTATCCGCCTCGTCCTCCGGTTCATCCTGATTTGACAGCCAGTGTATAGCTGCTTCGATAGCATGGCCTATATTATCGGCGTTCCAATCGGCTCGGCTCGAAATATCACCGTCTTCATATTCTGATTCGTCCCCGCTGACGTATACGGCGTCAGTGGCGACTATCCGGCTGACGGAATGAGTGCGCAGATACTGCGAAGGCCCGCCCTGCACGCGTATCTCCTTTGGATCTGTGTTCATGAATCCCAGGAAGTTTATGATCTGTTCTGCCGGCACCGATCCGGCAAATGTAATTGCCATGGCGCCGCGCGCTCGAAGTCTCTGTGCAATCTCCTGGCTCTCCGGAGAAGCTACATAATATTGATCATTTATAATGACTGCGTTCCTTCCGAACACAAAGGTTGCATGGTCGAAATTAGCGAGAAATTCCACCAGCGCCTTTTCGATCTCCTCCGCGCACTTGCGGGTGTTGGGATGATCGGCGCCGTAGAGGCTCGATTGCCTGCGAGCCGTGCTGAATGCCCCCAGGAGCTCTCGAAGCGCGAGTGGCTGCTTACGAAGTTCCTTCAGTTCCTCTTCTGTCTTTTTCTTCTGTGGCTCTGCCATACCAGGTTCACCTCATAGTAGCACAGGCCATGCTCATCGACAATCGAGCATATTCCCTATGGATTTGTATTCCACGAAACCGGCTGGATATGAAGTGAGAGGTGCGTATTCGCATGCTCGATAAATACTGTTGAAATTACCGGTATGGGGATGGAATAACGGGTATTGGTGACAGTAAAACACTTCCGTTCCGGTAAGAGGAGTGGGGAGGGGCGGAAGTCAGATAGACCCGGGGGCTTTCATAGTGGCCGGATGAGTGAGTATGTGACCCATCCAAGTTCCCGGGTCGCAAAAACAAAAGGCCCGGCTAAAAATGCCGGGCCATTTAATATCTGAGGCGTTTCATCCTGGAATTATCTATGGCAGCTATGGCTCCAGCCGATGCGCCTGCCCTTGATCCAGCCCTTATGCAATCCGTGTCCTCTGCCGTTACCGCTCTGGTGATAACCCTGATACCGGGAATAATGGCCGTCATTGTATCCCTTGGTATACGCTTCGTTCGCGCGGGCATCCGCCTGTCTCTTCCACGCATAAGCGCTTCCGGCGCCGAGGATGATCGCCGCGGTCTTATGCTTCGTGAGAGCTGCTGCGATAGTCGCGGCGGTGAGAGCGACTGCGGTGTTCCGCGCGCCCTTCGAACCCGCCATTGCCGCCGTGGGCATAGAGATCGTTATTACGAAAACGATCAAGAGGGAGAAAGAGATGAGGGAAATGGTTTTTGCTTTCATCATGCACACTCCTGTATTGCAAGTTGCATTAAACTGGGGGGGCTTGTGACCCTGGCGGGCCGGCAAGTCATCCTGTGATTACCATAGACGAAACGGATGAGCTACTGTAGCCAGATGATTTTAAGGGAATTTGTGGTGAATGTTGGGCTGTGGGGTACACCAAGCTGTGTGTCGCGCGCAGGGAAATATGTCCGCTCCGATGTATTCGAAGCGGAACCAGGCAGGCGCTTATTATTTCAGACCTGCATTTGTCGAGTTTTTAGTAGCTAGTTTGTGGTCGCTTCTGTTGCTCTTACATCAACCAGCCCGAGCAGCGTCGCGCGCCGCATCGCCTGCACCCGATTGGATACCTGGAGCTTTTCATATATCCGCGCCAGGTGAAAATCGACTGTGCGCTTGCTGCAAAATAACGAGGCTGCTACTTCTCTAGAGGACTTCCCCTCCAATACCAGGCTCAGAACCTCTATTTCTCGCTTGGTCAGACTGACCACTCGCTCTTCTTGAATGCCTTCCGGCGGTTCGGCAGTCACACTACTACTCCTTTCGCCTACCCTTAGAAAACTTTGCTCTCATCTGTGTTGCGGTTTCGAGCATATCAAGTTAATACACTATACGTTTCGCAAATAGTGCAGGCCAAGAGCCGTTTATATGTCAGTATGTTGTTTTGTGGTGATGAGACCCATCTGCGATATTGCAAATTATCGCGGCAGATGACTCTGATAAGAACTGCGCTGCTGCCTTTTGTGCCTAAGATGCCCCATTGGAGCATTACAACAACTCAAGCTCGGAGAATTACACTTCGAAGAGAGCTACTCGCATTGGGCGCTGCGACAGCTTGTAGAACCGAAGAAAGTTTTTATGTAGCTGGTTTAGAATCGCAGCGACGGTCTGCCAGGCCCGTCCGGACTCTGGAACCCCCCGTTTCATAACCCCGAATGTAATTCCGGCGATCCCCTGCCTTACCGGGGTCAATCGAGACCAATCCTCTGCCTCTGTTGATCCTATGGCCTGTTGGCCGAAGTAAATACTGAGTGCGTCCCTTTATTGACATGGTGCAGTATATCAGCAGTCCTGATGTGTGTCAAGGTAATATATTATGCCCGCTGTCCACAATTTTATTCAAATCCTGCGGAGTCTGTTTTGATGCTGAGGCAGACACATGACCTTGGGTTAATAATACTCCCGCTCCTTTGATAAAAATTATGAATTGAATGTGCATGTCAGAAGCATGATGCGACTGTGAAACGCTGATACATTGTCTGTATTGTAAAACTTCAGGTTTGATCGGCAGCTCCTGTGGGCAGAATGGGATGAAACTCAGCACTGATACGAGGAGATCTTCATGCAATACACACATCTCGGCCGCACAGGGCTCGAAGTCAGCCGCTTCTGTCTCGGTACAATGAACTTCGGACCGCTTACCACCGAACCCGACAGCTTCAAAATTATGGACCGTGCCCTCGAACATGGTATCAATTTTTTCGACACCGCCAATGTCTATGGCTGGAAACTCGGAGAGGGAATTACCGAGCAGATCGTGGGTCGCTGGTTCGCGCAGGGTGGGGAACGGCGCGAAAAGACCGTAATCGCTACAAAAGTCTTCGGAAATATGGGCGATTGGCCTAATGAGGGCAAGCTCTCGGCGCTGCACATCCGCAGGGCCTGTGAAGAAAGCCTGCGCCGGCTCCAGACCGACCACATCGACCTCTACCAGATGCACCATATCTATCGCAAGGCGCCGTGGGAAGAGATATGGCAGGCGATGGAGGTGCTGGTAAACCAGGGTAAGGTCATTTATGTGGGATCGAGTAACTTCGCCGGCTGGCACATTGCGCGCGCAAACGAAGAAGCGAAACGCAGGTATTTTATGGGGCTTGTTTCAGAGCAGTGCCTTTATAATCTCGCCCAGCGCACCGTTGAGCTTGAGATATTGCCCACATGCGAAGGCTATGGGCTCGGAGTGATCCCCTGGAGCCCGCTCGGGAGCGGAGTGCTCGGAGGAGCTTTAAGGAAAGCCGCCGAGGGAAGAAGAGCACAGTCCGGAGTTCAGGAGAGGATAGAAAAGCTCCGTCCGCAGCTGGAAAAATATGAATCCCTGTGCGATGAGCTAGGAGAAAACCCCGCGGATGTTGCTCTGGCATGGCTCCTCGCGAATCCTGTGGTAACCGCACCGATCGTCGGCCCGCGCACCATAGAGCAACTGGATAGCTCGCTCCATGCTCTGGAAATAGAGCTTTCGGAAGAGACTTTGAACAAGCTCGATGAGATATTCCCAGGCCCAGGCGGCGCTGCCCCCGAGGCTTTTGCCTGGTAAGATAACAGAGTAGCGGAGAGCAGGGAAGGGATAACGCTCAATGCTAAATAGCTTATAAATATATCTGCTGACTGACAATGATCAGCCAAGCGTCTTGGAGTGCGCCGCGTCCGGTGCTTTTGTGTAAGAGATTGACTTACAATCTATAGCCAGACCAACATTACCAGTACATATCTATAAGTAAGATATCCGATAGCACTGAGTAGGCCAGCCATTGCTATAGGTTTGATAGCGCTATATGGTAACTGTTACCGCTACAGACCTTCACCCACAGCCTATTCAACATTCAAAATTAAAAAATTGAGAATTCTCCCTTCCTCCGCTTCGGGCTGTATAATATTACCATCCACATGAAGCACTGGAGGAGAGCATGATCTGCGAGTATCGCACCCGGGATTGGGACACGCTCAAGATGGACTATCGCAATCCGCACCGTGAGATCGAGCCGCTCGAAAACGAGATCGAGACCGTAGACAATGCGCTGGATATGCTTGTAGAAGCGGGGGTGCTCCCGCACAAGGATTACGACCACAAAAAAATGCTCGCGCACCGCGAAGCGGTAGCGGAGAACTTCGAGATTCCCTGGACCGCTATCACACCGAGAATGCAGCGGCTTCTCTACGCCATCAATGCAATTCGCAAGCCGCGGAACATGATCGCTGCGGGTGTGTTCTGTGGGAATACATTCATGTCCAATGCGGGAGCGGGAGCAGGTCCGGGAGCATGCTATACGGCGAAGAACCTGATCGGGGTCGAGATCAAACCCGAGGAAGCCGAAAGAGCCGAGCGCAATGTGCGAAAGATCGACCCCACCGGAGTCGCCAGAATAATCGCAGCTGATGCGGTAGATGTGGTAGCCGGGTTCCCGGAGCAAATCGACCTGCTCTATCTCGACGCCGATGGTGACAAGGATCGCGGCAAGGGTATCTACCTCGAAATCCTGAAAGCCGGATACGATAAACTCCCCGCCGGGGCGATAGTCCTCGCCCACAACAGCGTAAATGCCGCCGAGCGCCTGCGCTATTACCTTGATTTCGTCCGCGACCCAGCCAACTTCAAATCAAGCGTGAATGTAATTTTCGATGTAGAAGGACTTGAAGTGAGCGTAAAATAATATGGCTATCAGCTCTCAGCTGCCAGGCTATTAAAGGTAGTATTAATTATCACAGCTACCAATGCTGTCATTCTTGCATAATCTGTCATTCCCGCGAAGGCGGGAATCCAGAATGCGGGAATGACAGATTATGATGCTGCAGACGATAGCAATCTGTAAGTTATGCGGGTTACGTTACTGCAGATGATAAGAACTGCGGGTTACAAACCCGCTCAAACCGGTCCGGGATTACAAATCCCGGACCATCGTAATTTCCTTGACCATCGTATTCTCCCTAACCATCCAACAACCAAACCATCAATCCATCCAACCATCAACCCATCAAACCCTCCCCGACCTCAGGACGCCATGACCATCTTTTAACCCGGCGTAACCAGGCTCTCAACTACTTCCGATATCAACACGTCACCTTCTAAAACCTCGGGTGGCTCGGGCATTAAATCGCTCATCTGATCGCGCACAATCTCCTCAGCAATTCTGTTGGATTCATCCACTCCGCTCTTATCCGCATACACGCTCACGGCAACAACCATACCATCGCCGGTGTGGAAATTGTAATATGCCTTGAAACCCGGAATAGCTACCAAATGCGGCAATACAATATTCCTGGCATGCGCTGTGACATCATCGATCATATCGGGATCGATCTTATAACGGCGTATTGCTATGTACATGATAAACCTCCCCTTGTATTTAGTAAGATAGATATTCCCCGCAGGCAAGAGAGTAACGCCTGTTTATTCGATTAGGAAGGATTCCATTGTATACTCGCGTAAACGTTTACATGGTGTATAATCATCGAAACAAAATAAAGGATCGATATTATGGACAAGGTTAGAATTGGTGTCATTGGCGTTGGAGGAATGGGCAGTCATCACGCCAATTACTTGAAAGCTGGCGAGATCAGACGATGTGAGCTGACCGCCGTGTGCGATGTCGATGAGAGCAAACTCGACAGGCACACCGATGTTAAGACCTTTGTGGACAGCGCGGAGCTGATCCGATCGGGGCTTGTCGATGCCGTCATAATCGCTACCCCGCACTACTTCCACACCACGATCGGCGTTGATGCGATGCAGCAGGGCATCCATGTCCTTACCGAGAAGCCGATCTCTGTGCACAAAGCCGACTGCGAGCGGATGATCGCCGCACACAAAGCTAACCCGAAACTCGTCTTCTCCGCTATGTTCCAGATGCGCACCGAGCCGCTGTGGCAGAAGGTAAAGCAGTTCCTGGGTTCGGGAGAACTCGGCGAGATAACCCGCATCGCGTGGATCGTCACCGACTGGTTCCGCACTGAGGCCTACTACGCCAGCGGCGGATGGAGAGCGACGTGGAGCGGCGAGGGCGGCGGCGTCCTCATGAACCAGTGCCCGCACAACCTGGACATGATGCAGTGGCTCTTCGGAATGCCGAGCAGGGTGCGTGGATTCCTCGGGTTCGGCGTGAAGCATGATATCGAGGTCGAGGACCAGGTAACCACGTACCTCGAATACCCGAACGGCGCTACAGGGGTCTTCATCACCACCACCGGCGAAGCGCCGGGCACGAACAGGCTCGAGGTCGCGGGTGAGCGTGGAAAGCTCCTCATCGAGGGCGGAAAGATCTCATTCATTCGCAACGAGATCCCGATGACCGAATTTTCCCGCACCACCAACCAGGGCTTTGCAACCCCCGCCAGGTGGAACATCGAAATCCCTTACGGCGGCAGAGCAGGCCAGCACCAGGGCATTACGCAAAACTTCGTCGATGCTATTCTCGATGGGACCCCGCTGATCGCTCCGGCTGAGGAAGGCATTAAATCCGTCGAGCTCGCGAACAGCATGCTTTATTCACAGCTCACGAACGAAGTTGTAGCGCTTCCACTCGATTCCGCCGACTTCGAAGCGGCGCTAAAGAAACTAATCGCCGATTCCAAGTTCGTAAAGAAAACAGCAGTGGAACGAAACGAAGACATAACAACGTCGTTTAAATAGAAGTTCAATCCGGGTCCGGCGGCAATAGCTGCCGGACTATTCTCAAGGATTCCTGCCCTTGGCAAAGCCTTCAAGCACCCGAACCAGCGTCTTTATCTGCATACTCCTGCTGCTTGCCGTCCTTGCAGTCTACGGACAGGTGGCGCATTTCCAATTCGTCAGGTTCGACGATAAAGATTATGTCATCCGTAACAACCACGTCCGCTCGGGACTCAGCATCTCGAACATCCTTTGGGCGATGACGGCTTACCACGCATCCAATTGGCACCCGTTGACGTGGATATCCCACATGCTCGATGTTCAGCTGTGGGGCATGAATCCCGGCGCTCACCACCTCACCAATGTCTTCCTCCACATCATGAGCACTCTGCTCCTCTTCACGCTGATTATCCGGATGACCGGCAGAACGTGGGCTGCGGCTTTTGTCGCGGCTCTTTTCGCGCTTCACCCGCAGCATGTCGAATCGGTAGCGTGGGTAGCCGAGCGTAAAGACGTTTTAAGCACGTTTTTCTGTATGCTCGCCCTGCTCGCTTATGTGAATTATGCGAGGCATAGGGATGTGGGCAGATATATGCTGGCAGCGCTGTTTTTCGCGCTGGGGCTGCTCGCAAAGCCGATGCTCGTGACCTTGCCCGTAATAATGCTCCTCCTGGACTACTGGCCGCTCGATAGATTCAGCAGCTCCGAACAGGGGAAGCGCTCTTCCATCAAGAGCCTTATAATCGAAAAGATCCCTTTTTTCATGATGACAGCAGCCTCCTGCTACCTTACGATGCAGGCTCAGAAAGCGGGTGAAGCGGTACGGTCGACGGCGATGTTCAGCCCAGGCGTGCGCGTGGCGAATGCGCTGGTAAGCTATGTGGTATACCTCAAAAAGATGTTTTATCCGCATAACCTCTACCTGCTCTATACGCACCCCGGCAACACGCTTCCTCTCTGGCAGGTAATCGGCTCCGGCGCGATTATCGTGCTGATTACGGCGCTCGCGCTCCGTTCAGCTAAACGATATCCCTACCTGGCTGTGGGCTGGTTGTGGTATATGATATCTCTGCTCCCGGTCATCGGGCTTATACAGGTCGGAATGCAGGCGATGGCGGATAGATATATGTATATCCCTTCGATAGGTCTTTCCATCATCATCGCATGGGGAGCGCCCGACCTGATCGCGCGGCTCGGAGTGAAGCGCCACACAGGCCTGATCCTTGCGGTCCCGTCCGTAACCGTATTGACCATACTCGGTATATGCGCCTGGTCTCAAACCGGCACATGGCGCGATACCGCATCGCTTTCCACCCACGCGCAGGCCTGCTGCGGAGTCGGTCAGAATGTCCTTTGGGATAAAAGCCAGGGGCAGGCCGCCATCGGCGATCTTGACAGAGCCGAGCGCAAGCTGCGCGATCTGATCGACCGCAACCCGCGAAACGCGCAGGCTCACTACGACCTCGGGGTAATCCTCGATATGAAAGGCTCCGGCGACGAAGCCGTCAAGGAGTATGAAGAATCGCTTCGGCTTGACCCCAGAAATGCGGACGCGCATAATAATCTCGGTACGGCGATGGCGCGTCGAGGTGATATGTCCGCGGCTGAAGAGCACTTCCGCCAGGCTGTGCGCCTCAGCCCATCATCCGCCCGTTCCTGTTTTAACCTGGGCATAGCGCTGTTTAAGGAAGAAAAATACGATGAATCGATAACCCAACTGCGCAGAGCCGCGGATCTTGATCCGAAAATGGAAAATGCGCGCCTGAAGCTGGGTTACATCTTGCTGACCAGGGAAAGACTTGCCGAAGCTGAAATAGAATTCAGAAAAGCGCTCCGGGTCAATCCCAAATCCCCCGACGCCTACATTTTCCTGGGCCAGGTGCAGCAGCAGCGCGGCAACATCGATGGCTCGATCGAAAGCCTTTCGACCGCGATCAAACTCGCCCCCGACCGCGGTGAGCCATACTACTACCTCGCTATGTCACGCGCTCAGCAGGGGAAATACGCCGAAGCGTGGAAAGAACTCGAACTCAGCCGCGCCCGCGGAGTAATGCCCGACCCCAGGTTCGTGGAAAGACTCTCCAGGGTAATGCCCGAACCCGGCAGCTGACACTAAGCTCAATCATTTAGATGACAGCGACCAAAGAGCGCGCGGCAGGCGAAGGTACCTACTATCAATCAACCCGTGTTTCGACTCTCGCAGCCCCAGGCTACTGTCGTCCAGGGGATACGGCCACCATTGCTATATCAAATCTATAGCCAGGACAGGCCTACTCTGCACTAATGGGTATTTCTATGGTACCTGTATCAGTACAGACCTTCACCCAATCCCATTACTCATTAATCACTACTCAATACTACTGAGTTTCAGGTAATGTAGTGACAACCTGACAGAAGGTTTCGTGCTTGATCCGACCCGCCAGTATGTCACATCATTATGCGAAACTCATTAAACCTAAAACGCTCCTAAAGCACCAGCATCGCTTCTATTCTTTCCGGCTTATCTCCTTCGATCTCCGGGCGCTCGAAATGCTCACCGCGATCGCTCGAAATCATAATATCTCCGTTTCCAAATCCTACATAGAGCATACCTATCTCATCGGGATCAGTCGCAAGGCCATAAGGGAAATGCGGCAGCGGTGGAGACGCCATATCACCGAGGGTTTCCCACGTTCCATCGGGCTTCCTTCTATATATCGCAGCCCGTGCATCGCCCTGGGCGTAATGAGCATGATGAGGGTCGGTGCTTCCTCCAACATAAACCAGGTCCGTATTATGATGATCCACCGCCATGCTGAACAGGTATCGCCGGTCGATTCCTTCATCCTGCGGAATCCAAGTGAGCCCACTATCCGCGCTTATAGCGAACCCCCCGTTCGCGCACTCGTAAACCACCCCCGGCTTATCCACCGGCATCGACAGCGCATGGCAGTCCAGATACGCGTCCGCCGGCCGATCGAGCCATGTATTCCCACCATCATCGCTTCGCATAATACCTCCAAGCTCCACCACGACAAGGATCAGCGCCGGATCGTGAGGGCTCAGGGTAATCCATCGGATATGGGATGTCCACGGGCGGGGTGGGAAGCTCCATGTAGGAGCGGATGGAATATCGCGAAACGAGATGAGATCGGTCCAATGGCATCCGGCATCATTGCTCTTGTAAACCGAACTCGGTTCGGTGCCCACATAGATCGTTCCGCCTTCATCGTGCCGTTCGAGCCTGCTTACCGCGACATCGGAGATATGCATCTTCGGCGGTTGAACCGGTGAGGGAGACCAGCTCAGCCCGCCATCGCGCGACGCATACAGCCCCCCGCTCGCGCCGCCCGCATACAGGCTTTGCCGATTTAGCGGATCGACCGCGAGGCACTGGGCATCGAGATTCGGCAGGACATTCATCCCCCACCATTTCCCATCCCCATGCCTCATTACCCGGTAAACCGATTTCCCCGTAGCCGCTATAATTATCCCTGCCATGCAACCACCTTCCGTTCATCATCATACCTGTTGAACGTACCCGGCGACGCAACGTCCTGAAACGAACCATCAATCCGCGGCAATTGATAATTCATAATTGCCCTATTGGTCCCACCTGAACGGTATCGCCCGCTGAGTCTTCAACAGCGTGCGCGCGAGATAATAACACCGGTCTGCTACCTCCGAGATCCGATTGCGTCCTTCTCCGACGATAGCTGTCTCGAATGTATCGCAAAGCGGAGCCGTCCATTTCTCCGGCACATTGCCCGCTCCGATGTAGGCTCCAACTATCGATCCCGCCGTACCAGCGGTGCAATCGGTATCCTGCCCCTGCATTATGGTGAGGCACAGGGTCCGTTCGAAATCATTCTCTCCCGCCAGCAGCGCGTTTACGATGATACACGCGTTATTGATCGTCCCACCTACTGTATATATCTTGTTATAATGCTCATCTATCCGGCTGTAGACAGCTTCCCAGTCTTTAAGCTCATCCCACCATTTCAGAGTATTGCGCACAGCTTCAGCCAAGCGGCAGTTTTTAGGGATCTCGGTAAGCCCTACCTCGACCGCTGTCCGCAGATCGGGCGCAACGAATGCCGCGGCGATAATCGCGGCAAAGAGCATCTCTCCGTAAATTCCATTCTTTACGTGGGTTAGCGCCGCATCGCGGTATCCCCATTCCGCTGCAAGCTCGGGCAGACCTGGCGCGGCATAACCAAACGCTTCCGCGCGAATCTGTGCTCCTATAAGTTCGCTCGATTCGTGCAGGTAGTGTGTGACTTTCCATAAGGTATCCGGGTCGATGGTCCTCCAGCGTCCACCCTGATCGGTATAACGAGCGAGATTGATATAAGCCGTGCGCTCCGGTCCCCAGGCCCAATTGACGGGGAACGATTCCAGCCAGTTGTATCCCACATGCTCCGTGGTGAATCCCGGCCCGAACTTCTCGAGCAATCGCAGGTTCAACATTACATAATTGAGGTCATCGTCCCCCTCGGCGGCTTTATTCATCCGCAGCCCTTCACGGGTGCTCTTGAACGACGGATAACCGTTAATCATCCGTTTCTCATCCTCGCACCAGAACTGCCTGAAATAGTCACTCAGCGGATAATCGCCGGTCGATTCCAATCGAGCGCGGATCTTTTCCTTGGAAGCGCCTTCTACTGGCCTGCCGAGGATAATCCCGCACACTCGCCCCTGCAAAGCTCCGAGCATACGATCCCTCAGCTGCACATCCGAGAGCCGGTAATCCATCACTCTCGGTCCATCCGGTCGCAGCGCTTTTATCGAAGGTAGATCATTCGGTTCCTGATACGGGTAATCCGCCCGTGTCTCGGTCCTGAGAAGCTCATTATAAAGCTCCCACAGCTTATCGGCATCTCCGCGAGCTGGCTCGAACTTATCCGGCAAGCCGCCTATTTCATACCCCTGCTGAGATCGGTGAGTCAGCTCCCCCCACACCAGCCCTTCCAGCATCTCCGGCGTAAATAGACCGATATCGACCGTTGAAGCAGCATTTTTTTCTGTCATCTGATATCATTTCCCCTCTTCAAGCCATACAGGCTCAAAATATTATAACACCCGCCCGCCACCCTAGCACAACTGTATATCGCAAACATAGACTTCTCCAAAAGTTTAGTCATGCAGCCGATATTATGATAACTGGCACTATATGGCAGGAGGGTATTTTGGTATGTCACCTCGTTTGAGAATCTGCGTGCGTTTTACGCATGTGGCGTTCGTTATTCTGGCAGTAGTGTGCGCATTACCCTCATTTGCAATCGCTCAGCAGCCGCCTGACTCGAATCAGCCCTGCATAGCAGATCTGACCCAAATGAGCATCGAGGACCTGATGAATATACAGGTAACCTCGGTTTCCAAAAAGACAGAAAAACTCTTCGATTCCTCGGCGGCTGTTTATGTGATCAGCTCCGAAGATATCCGGCGCTCCGGTGCGACGAGTATTCCCGAGGCTCTGCGGATGGCGCCGGGGTTGTGGGTTGCGAGGATCGATTCGAGCAAATGGATAGTCAGCTCGCGCGGGTTCGGTGAACGATTCAGCAACAAGCTCCTCGTCCTTATTGATGGCCGCAGTGTGTATACTCCGTTATTTTCGGGGGTGTGGTGGGATGCTCAGGATATCCTGATGGATGATATCGACCGCATCGAGGTGATTCGCGGTCCGGGCGCCACGATGTGGGGCGCGAATGCGGTCAATGGCGTCATCAACATCATCACCAAGAGCAGCAAAGATACCACGGGCATGCTCCTCACATCACTATCCGGTGACGATGTACGCACGGTAAATGATGCTCGCTATGGCGGAAAGATTGGGGATGATACCTATTTCCGGGTATATGCGAAAGATTCAGACCACCTCAATTTCGATGACCGCAGCGGACCTGATACGGGCAATGGATGGCGGCAGGGCAGGGGCGGTTTCAGAGCTGAAAAATACGGCTCTAACGGAGCCCTTTTCTCACTTCAGGCTGATTTTTATAATGGCTCCGGTGATCAGATGCTCTTCTCGGGACCCGGATTTTCTACACCGGCACTCAGCAACTTTACTGAGTCCGGGACGAATATCCTTGCCAGATGGAGCCGCAATCCCTCACCCGCGTCAGGCTCGGAGATGCAGATATTCTATGATCGGACCGAGCGCAATGACCTCGAAGATAACGAGCAGCGCGATACCTACGATTTCGAATACCAGCGCCATTTCTCGATAGGCGGCAGCCACCGGATTATCTGGGGCGCGGGTTATCGATATTCCAAGGATATCGCGCAAAACACCCCGGTTGTCAGCTTTAGCACACCCGAGCTCGACACTCACATCGCGAACACATTTATCCAGGACGATATTGTCCTTCGTCCCGACCGCGCCAAGCTGACCATAGGCTCGAAACTGGAACATAACAGCTACACGGGTATCGAGGTGCAGCCGAGTATCCGGTTCGCATGGACACCGAGCGAGAAGAAGACGGTGTGGGTATCCGTTTCTCGCGCCGTCAGGACACCGTCCCGATTTGAAACCGATACCACCGTTAACTGGACCGGCTATCCCGGCGGCGGGCCGCTTCCCTGGATATTGCGTCTTTATCCTAACAAAGATTTTGAATCCGAAGATCTGATCGCTTATGAACTCGGCTACAGGACTGAGCCTAGCAGCCGGATATCATTGGACTTATCGACTTTTTTCAACGTCTACGACCATTATCAGACATTCGAGGTAATAGGCGCTCCCTTCGCCGAGATGACTCCGATACCGAGGGTGATAGTGCCCCTTCAATCCGATAACAAGGCAAGCGCGAAGACCTATGGCTTCGAGGCAGCGTTGAACTGGCAGGCGAACGATCGCTGGAAACTCAGTGGAGGATTCACTTATCTCAAGGTTAACACTGACACCGATGCAGGCAGCACCGATTTTATCCTGACAAGGTTCGACAACAACTACCCGCACCACCAGTTCAACATCCGGTCTTGCTACGATATCTCCAAACAGGTTGAATTCGATGTGGCGTTCTACGGAGAAAGCCATGCCGATTGCATTTACTCACCTATCAATAGCCTGAACCGGCTTGATATGAGATTAGGGTGGCATATCCGTAAAGATATGGATCTGAGCCTGTGCGGACAAAACCTGTTAAAAAGACAGCACCTGGAATCGTTTACGACATTCCTGGATGTGCCCGGCGAAGTGCCATCGGGGTTTTATGGAAAGCTGGCTTATCAGTTCTAAAATCAAAATACGCCATACGAAACGTGAGGGCTCCGCATATAGGCCAGTGCGGAGCCCTCACGCGATGTACCACACCGTAAGCCAGTGAGCCAGGTGCGGAAAATATCTTCTGGTAATCCCTTTGACGCGCACGAAGCAGAATGGTTCCGTAGAAAATATTTGTTCTGGTGGATATTCTTTCACCTCAGAACTTCTCTAATCGATCTTGCGCGTATTCACATAAGGTAAATCGGCGATTGTCGCATTAGGCTTACCCTTCCACTCCGGTAGAGCGAAGCTGTAATCGATCCTGCCCTCGCGCTTCATCAGCGCATGCTCCTTCACCAGATTCCGGTAGACTACATACCACTGCGGACCGGTCGATTTCCTCCAATGGCTCGTCATCTTCACGACCTCCAGCCGCTCGCGCTGGGTGTGAGAGCCGAGGTCGTATTTATAGACAACAGGCGCTTCCGTTACCGATCCGCGTGAGACTACACGCACGCAGCCGCCCTCGCAATAGAAAAGCTCCCCTGTCTTATCATCGGCTATAGGACGCAGCGAACCAAGCAGCTCGAGCCAGCGCCAGTTCACAAGCCCCTTCCCCAGGGCGTAATCATAGGTTTCGATGATCAATCCATCGTTCTGCCACTCGCTGATCATTCGCAGCACTTTATCGAGGTGAAATCCGGTCCTGTCGTTAGCGCCGGGGTCCAGGCGAGCCCATGCCACTGAGATATATGTCTTCATATCAGCGTTGCTGCCGCTCGGGTCAAAGATATATGTCCCTGTCTTCTCGTCATACATGAACCGGTCCTGGCGGTAGTGAGACAGGTAACCTTCTCCGCCGGGAGTCATAAATCGCTTCATCCAAACCGCGCCCGATGTTGAACCGTCGCTCCTGATCTCCTCGAATCGCCGTATCCAGTTGCCCTTACCCTCCGCGCCGCCCGCGCGATATACTTCATAACGGATCTGTATATCGCTGTCCGACGCCGAGTAGACTTCGTAGCATGTGGAATCGTTGAATTTGGTGAGGATTATCGCCTTTAATCCCCGGCGTTCCGGGTCGGTTCCCTGTTGGACATCGGTTCCATCGAGTATCCAGCCCGGGCTTTTGCTGTCGTCCTGGAGGAAATATCGAAGCGTATCGACAACAGCCGCGCGGGAGGGGCACGCGGCAGCCAGGCAGAGCATAACTATTAAGTAAAACGGCATTATTGCCCTATTCATCAGCGTTTTCCTCAATATCCGCAGCGCCGGCTGTCGCAGCTTTGATAATGTTGATATTTGCGGACCTGAACTCACGCGATACCTGCAGCATCATCTCCCTTGCCGCTTTCCTGCGCGAGGTCGCAGCCCTGGGGCAATCGCTTTGGAAGATGGGAAACTCGCATGTTCTCGCAAACCTTACAAGCTCGTGCTCGCGGATGTAAGCTAGGGGCCGTATCACACCGAACTTGCCCCCGAAATAATCGCGGCGAAAAGCCATGGTTTCCAGCTTGCCGGAGTAGAAAAGATTCAGGAGAGCGGTGTGAGAGAAATCTTCGAGATGATGCCCCAGCGCGACCTTATTGCACCTCTGCTCTTCGGCGATTTCGAAGAGGGTCCGGCGGCGATTGCGCCCGCATCGCTCGCAGCCCATGGGAAGCGGCTCGTTTTGGGGGAGAACGATATCGCGGATGACGAAAGGCGCTCCTTCGGCTCCGAGCCAATCGATGAACGAATCTGGGACATCGAGGTCTG
>Ga0078972_1011460_pt1 | contig 15882 bp, 23 predicted proteins | sample YelNatPaOPGAMG01_FD_67568 | JGI IMG/M metagenome (GOLD analysis project Ga0078972, IMG submission 67568) | Hot spring thermophilic microbial communities from Obsidian Pool, Yellowstone National Park, USA - OP-RAMG-01 (SPADES assembly) (version 2) | ecosystem: Environmental > Aquatic > Thermal...
TGCTGACTGCTGTTGTTACTGCGGCTACTACGGCTGCTGAAGACCCTAAGCCAGCAGCCACGGGAACTGTTGAGTTAATTTCAATGTCTAATCCAACCTTTTCGCCATGTTTTTCTAAAACTTTTTCGACTGCCAACCTAATTGGTTCGAACTTTGACTTTGCCTCTTTTGGGTCGCCCTTTTCAATCTTGAGATTTTCTCCTTCAAAGTATGCTGAGAGGTTTAGGTTTAATGAGCGTATGTAAATGCGTTTGTCGTTGCGGTTTTCTGCTTTTGCATAGGCTCTTTTGTCTATGGCTATGACCATGGCTGGTTCGCCGTAGACGACGAAGTGTTCTCCAAAAAGTATAACTTTGGCTGGAGCTGAGGCAACAACCTCCATTATACACCACTATTTTGTGAAGCACACGGCAGCATACCCAACCACACTTGAGTAGTCGCCAATTATATCTCCACTTGTTTTATAGCATAATAATTTTGCCTCTTTTGCACCCAAAATTTTAGCGGCAGTAATCAAAGCGGCTATTGGGCCGTATCCACAAGCACTAACACGATGAGACTCAATAACTGAATAAACCTTGGCTTCATCCATAGCTTCCACAGCCTCAAGCACCAACCTGTCATTTTTGGCTGCCCTTTCTTGTGGTTCATAATGTGTCATGTCAGAAGAAGCTATAATAACAGCGTTTTTTTCAGCTAGAACCTTTGCTACTGCTTTTCCAACATCCCTTGCTGATGGTAAATCTTGCATTAAGAAGCATATCGGTACAATCTTAAATTGGGCGCCATAAAGGTACTGTAAAAATGGAAGTTGAACTTCGATGGAATGTTCTAAACGGTGAGCAGAATCGTCAACATCAACTATACGGGATTCACGCACTATTTGATGGGCTGTTTCACCATCTACTTCCACATCACCGAAAGGCGTGCGCCAAACTCCCTCATCCATAACAGCCAAGGCACTACCATAACCACTATGATTTGGACCAAAAACAACAACAACATCTGGCTTACCATCTAAAGCCAACTGGTAATAAGCATGGGCAGCCACGGGACCAGAAAACATGTAACCAGCATGAGGACAAACCAAGCCTACAACTTTTCTCGGTCCAGCCTTGGCAACTTCTGGAATTTTTCCAGGTCCAAGTTCGTGAAGAAAGCAATTTTCTATTTGTCTTTTTAATGATTCGGCTGTCCCTTCATAGAAGGCTCCGGCTTGACATGGACGCCGAACCTTCACCATTCTTTTAAGTTTCCTCCTCTTCCTTTGAAATCTTCGCCTCAAAATCTTCTATTGTTAAAGGTAAATCCTTGTCTGGTGGTAATTCTCCTCTTTCCCGCAATATTTGCCTTGCCAAAAGCCAGTAAATGACGGCTAGGGCTCTTCTTCCCTTATTGTTTGTTGGTATAACCAAGTCTACTCCTGAAAACTCGTTGTCTGTGCTGCACAAAGCGATTACTGGAATTCCTTCCGAGGCTGCCTCTTTAACGGCTTGGGAATCTGCCCTTGGATCAGAAACTATTAGCACCTCTGGTTCAATGCGGTTTGGATATAATGGATTTGACAAAAGTCCTGGAATAAAACGTCCAACCACCGGCGTTGCTCCTGTAACTTGGCAGAATTTGCTGACCGGTTCTTGTGCGTAAAGGCGGGCTGCTGCGGCTGCAATTTTTGCTGGTTCAAACCTTGCCAGAAATTTGGCAGCAATTCTTATGCGGTCATCTGTCTTTTTAACGTCTAAAACGAATAAGCCGTCTGGTCTAACGCGGTATATGAATTGCTCCATGTCTCCTGTTTTCATTCTCGTTCCAATGTGTATTCCTGCAGATAGCAGCGTGTCCCGCGGTAGCAAAAGTTCTTCTGTTGTTATTTCTGCGGTTTCCTCTTCAATTTTTTCCTCTTTTCCTTCCTTAATTTCCTCATCCTCTGACAACTTTTTATCCTCCTTTAATAGTTGGGATGCTTGCCATTTTAGCTCTATCTCCTAAAAACTCCTCTATCCTTATTAACTCATTTATTTTTGCTATGCGTGTTCCTTCAACAACACCAGTCTTTATTATTGGACATCTAAAAGCCACGGCCAAATGGGCTATGTGCCAATCGCATGTATCGCCTGAACGATGCGACATTACGGGCGCGTATCCATTTCTTTTCGCCATTTCAATTGTTTCCCAAGCATCTGTGAGGGTGCCAACCTGATTAACTTTAATTATAACAGCATTTCCAGCACGCATCTTTATCCCACGACTTAATCTTTCAATGTTTGTGACGAAGAGGTCGTCTCCGCAGATTAGGCAGTTTTTGATTTTTCTGGTTAACTCTGCAAAGCCTTCAAAGTCTCTTTCATGGAATGGATCTTCTACGTAGGCTAAGTGATATTTTTTGATGATTTCTGAAATGAATTCTAATTGTTCGCCAGAATCCCGTTTCTTCCCTTCTCTAGCGTATAGGTAAGCTTTTTGTTTTTCATCCCAGATGGAGGATGCTGCAACATCAACTCCAAAACCGCATTCAAACCCCAATTCGTTGCTAACTTCTTCGCAGGCTTTAGCTAAAACCTCAAGTGCGTCTAAATTTCCAATGTGGGCAACCCATGCTCCTTCATCGCTTTTTCCGCCACTAAAAAGTTTATCTTTCTTTTTGAGGGCTGCGCCGACTTTTCTGTGGATTGTAGCGTTGGCATTTGCGGCTTCAAGGAATGATTCGGCTCCGTATGGAAGCGCCAAGAACTCTTGAATGTCGGGGGATTTTCCATGTGTGTGTTTTCCTCCGCTTATGGTGTTTCCAAGCGGACATGGCAATTCGTTGGCGACTTGTCCCCCTAAATATTGGAATAGAAATATTCCATAAGAGTTTGCGGCAGCTTCAGCATTAGCCAAAGAAATGGCGAAGGCTGTGTTTCCGCCTATTACTCTGAAATCTTTTGAACCGTCAATTTCATGCATTGTCCTATCTATTTCCTCTTGAAAATCAGCATTCAAACCAACAATTTCTGGAGCAATAACCTCTTCAACCTTCTTTAATGCTTGGTCCACTCCACCCTGGGGATAATAAATTACTTCGGCTTTTCCGCGGCTTTCTCCAGCGGGTGCAGAGGCTCTTCCAAAACCAGAGGTTGTTATGACGTCAACTTCTATTGTTTCTTCTCCCCGAGTGTTGAAAACTTTCCTTGCGATTATATCTTCAATAACTGTGGACATGCCCTTTCTCCTTTCACCATCTTTAATAGTAGGTTTTGGCCTCTTTTCGTTTTTCAGCCTCTTCGTAAAAGCGTAAAACTTCATCTATAATATCAACATGCGAAAGCAGCATCCGCCTACAACAGTATCTCTTAATCCCCAAACTGTCTAAGACTTCTCCAGGGTTTTCTCCAGTTTTAACTCTCCTAGCAAACTCTTCCCACACATCCCCAATCAATTTACCACAAGTAAAACATCTAACAGGTATAATCATCCAATTCAGCCTCCATTACCTGTAACTTTTCTGATCTCTGGCTCGTGCTCCTGGGCCGCCAAACTTTTTAGGTTCTTTCCTTCTCGGGTCTCCAACAACCATTGTTCTGTCATACTCGGTAAAGATTGTGCGTAAATGGGCGCTTTTTGTCCATTTTAGCAAGGCGTTTGCTATGGCCATTCTTGCGGCTTCTGCTTGTCCCATGTAGCCTCCTCCTGAAACTTTTATGTCTATATCTAATTGTTTCCAAATTTCGTCGCCAGCCTGTATGAGGGGTTCCATGATTTTTTCTCTGGCAATTTCAGGTTCGAAAATTTCTATTGGAGTTTTGTTTATGCGTATCCTTCCCATTCCAGGTTTGACAACAGCCCTTGCTGTGGCTGTTTTCCTTTTTCCACTAACAACTAAAACCTTTTTTGTTGGCATAAACTATTCCTCTACATTCCATCCTATTTCTTTCGCAAATTCTTCAATCGTAAAGTATGGGCATTTCAGCTTTTCAGCTTGCGCTTCTGATAGTGTTTCGGTTTTTTGTTCTTTGAGGTGTTCTGGTGTTCCCATGAAAACTTTAAGTCTTTTGTATGCTTGTTTGCCCTTTGGTTGTTTGTATGGGAGCATTCCCCTAATGGTTCTTCTCACTATTCTGTCAGGTCTCCTATAATGGAATGGACCTCTCCTTGGGTATCCTACTTCTAAGAATTCTTTGGCTTCTCTTATTTTGCTCTTTCTTTTCCCTGAGAGCACAGCCTTCTCAGCATTTATGATTATTATTTCTTCGCCGTTCAGCAGTTTTTTGGCAATTATGCTTGCCATTCTGCCAAGAATGAGGCCTTCAGCATTTATTATGGTGGCTTGTTTTTCCATTTTCTCACCCAATTATCTTGACATTTGAGCCTTTCGGGTTCTTTTTGATTAAGTCGAAGTAGGATAGGCATTTACCCTTTGCAGTTTTTATCTTCTCCTTTGCTTTTCCAGAGAAGGCGAAGGCTGCCACAGTTATTGGATGGTTTATTTCTCCAGCACCCAAAACCTTGCCTGGGACAGCCACAACGTCATTTCTTTTTGTGTGTCTGTTTAGTCGGCTGAGGTTTACTGCTATGCGTCTTCTGTTCGGTTTAGCTAATCGTTCAGCTATGTCGCTCCAAATGTTAACCTTGTTTTCTCTGCTTTCCTTTTTTAGGAAGTTGATGAGTTCTATAAGTTGTGGATTCGTGGCTTTAGCTTTTCTCACTTTTTTCCACCTTGATTTGGTTTTCGAATTCGTTGAACTGTTTATCCAAGATTTTGATGGCTTCTGTCAATATTCTTTCTGGTAGAAGTGCATTCGTGGATTCGAGGCTGAATATAAACGTGTCTTTTTCTCGGTCTACTTTTATTGCTGGTGGGTTCTGTGGGCAAGTTTCAACGCAGTCTTGGCAGAGGGTGCAAGCCATCAAGTTGCGAATTTCAATCTTGCCATCAGTTTTTGCTAGAACTTTTTTGGGACAAATTTCCACGCATTTTCCGCAAGCGTCGCATTGTTTGCTGAGGATTTCTATTTTTGGAAAATATTTATATGCACACATGGAAACTGGCTGCCATTTTGCATGATTCTTTCCCTTTCCAAGTCTCGCATAAGCTTCAAGCCTTAATTTTTGTCCCTTTGCTAGTTTTATGATTGGGATTTTGTCGCTTACTGGCGTTATTTCTGGGTTTTCCGATTTTAATTCGCCAGAATAAACAGTTCTTGTTCCTTCCTTCGCTTCAACATCCAGCGTAAGTGTAACTCTGCAAAGGTTGCATCCGAACTCGCTTTTGCATGGGCATTCTTCGGGTAGGTTATAACTGTCCAAATCAGTTTTTAGGGGGATGAGTCCAAGTCTATGCGCTATAATCTCGTCTTGCAGTATAGACGAGTTTTCAATCATTACAACTTCATCTATAGCCATGCATGGAACTTCTGAAATTATTATCCTTCTTAAAGCGTTAATAAATGGGATGTCAACTCCTTTAATGATTAAGCGCAAATTTTTCTCGTCTTTTTCAAGCACTTCTACTTCCAATATTTTGACACTCCATTCATTCTATAACAACTGCCGTGCCGTTCAATAGAATACTGGTGCATTATTTCAATTTTTCCCTCAGCAAAAGGACAACAGAAATTTGTTAGACCCTTCTCCCCCTTCTTCCGCCCGGTCTTCGGGTACCATCATGGGGGATTGGTGTAACTTCTTCAATTCTTCCTATGCGAAAACCTGCTCTTGCTAAGGCTCTTATGGCTGCTTGTGCACCAGGTCCCGGCGTTCTGGGTCCAGAGCCTCCGGGTGCTCTTACTTTTATGTGTATGGCTGTTATTCCTTTGTCTTTGGCTACTTCTGCTGCGGCTGAGGCTGCTCGCATGGCTGCGTATGGGGAGGATTCCATTCTGTCTGCTTTTACAAACATTCCGCCTGATGTTCTGGCTATTGTTTCTGCGCCTGAAATGTCTGTTATGTGGACTAGTGTGTTGTTGTAGGAGCTGTATATGTGGACTACGGCCCATCTATCGGTTTTTTTGGCTGTGCTGCTCATCTTTATTCCTCTTTTTGTGTTTCTTTTGATTTTGTTTCGGTTGTGGCGATAGCGGTTATTGTTTGGCGTATTGGATGATTTGGATTTGCAACTGGACTTTGGGTTGTGTAGGCTATTCGGTTTTCTTCTTCTCTTGTTACCATGTAGCCTGGCACTGTGACTATTTGTTTTCCTATGGATATGTGTCCATGAGTTATCAGTTGTCGTGCTTGGTGAATTGTTTTTGCAAGTCCTTTTCTGAAGACTATTGTTTGGAGTCTGCGTTCAAGGATGTCTTCTATGGTTAAGTCTAAAACGTCGTCTAAGACTGCTGTTTCAGGGAGGACTCCGAGTTTTTTGAGGCGTTTTAACAGTTCTTCTTCCATTTTTCCGCGTTCTTCTGGCGCTTTGCCAATGAGGGAACGGGCTATGCCTCTAAACTTTGAAAGCATTGTTTCATGGCGCCATAATTCATGTTTGTTTCTTAAGCCGTATTGACCTAAAAGTTTGAGTTCTTCTTGAAGGATGTCTGTTCGCCATGGGAAACGTGGTGTTGCGTATTTTTTTCTTTGCTTTCTCGGGTCTCCCACGCTACTTACCTTCCTTTCTTACAATCTCTTTCTTTTTGACGCCTAAGGCTTTTCCGCTTCTTCCAGTGGTTCTTGTTCTTTGTCCACGCACTTTTAATCCATAGGCGTGGCGGTATCCCCGCCATGATTTGACCTCTTTCATCTGTTCAATGTCCATTTTGTTTCTTAAGACGAGGTCTGCGCTGATGAGGTGCATATCCTTTCCGGTTTCCAAGTCTTTTCTTCTGTTCAGGAGCCAACTTGGCAGTCCAAACTTTGTTGGTTCATTAATGATTTCTTCTATTCGTTCAACTTCTGCTTCTGTTAAAAATCCGGCTCTTATGTCAGGGTTTATTCCAGCTTTCTTTAATATTGCGTTTGCAAGGTTTAGGCTTATTCCCTTGATTTTTCTTAGGGCGTATGGCGCTTTTAGGGTGCCATCTACATCAGTGTCAATTATTCTTAGTATGTGGCGGAATTCCCCTGACATTTATTGCCATCCATTTTGTTGAAGCTAACTACGAAATGAGCCATATTTTATTTAAACCTTACTAGTATATTTTTGGACTTACTAGCATAATTTTCACTTACGTTTTCTGAAAAACATTAAGCCATCTTTCTCGCAGACGTATTCAAAGCCCACTTCAAGCAAGGCTTTGATTTCTCCAGGTGTTTCAGCGATTTTGACGTGAAACTCGTCGCTTTCCGTCTGGAACAAGGCATGTTCAATATTTATGTAGACCTGAGTACTTTTAAGGTTCTTATGGCCAAGAACATTCTTGACATGCCATGGATCCTTCGTTTTGTGGTATTCCATTGTGGCCTTCCAGTGGCGAAGAGTATGAAAAGTTATGTTTTTAAGCCTCGGATTTTTCAATTTTTCAGCCGCTCTGGCTCTCTGAATCTCAAAGGCTCGCCTTAGCACTCCTGGATTTCCATTGAAGATAAGTTCGCCGTGTTTTGCCAAAGCGTTTAACATCCTTGCCAGCTTGTCGGAAATCTTGAATATTCGCGGGTTACTTCCCTTTAAAGGCCTAACACTTACTATTCGACGCTCCGCATCGAAGTCTATCCAACGTAACTTTGCAGCTTCACCGATCCTTATGCCTGTCTCTTTCAGAAGCTGGAGCAGAGTAGCCGTTCTCTTGCCACAACTGGCGATTAGTTGGTCAATTTCGTTTTCCAGTGGAATGAAGGGAAATGTTTCTTCTATCTGATATTTGGGCGGTTTCCATGACAATCCCAGAAACTCAAGGAATTTTGTGTAAACCGATGCAGCTATCATTTTTGTGCTGTTTTTCCATTTCAGGTTTGACAGCGTTTCTTTAACCTTTTCTGGGTCTAGTAGACTGGAGAACTCCGCAAGCTTTCTAAGTTTGGAAATACTGTTTGTAATAGTCAGTTCGCTTCTTCCCTCGCTTTTTAGCCACCACGCAAACTCGACGATTCTTCCTTTGACTTCAGCATCACTAAGCTCCTCTGCGGCTCCCGCAGCCCGCTTTTCGCTTTCTTTCTCTACTGTGGCCAAGGTTTGCACCGCCTTAGGGGCGGAGGGCTCTCGCCCTTCGGGGTCATCGTTCCCCTGGCAATAGTAAGATGGGTTGGAAGGCCGATTTAAGCAGAATGGAGGATTCTTCCATTGTTTTTGGGCAGTTTTATGTTTTGGGTCTGTGAAGCGGTAGCCGCAATTTCTGCATAGCCAACGTTGAACACTTGACCCGTCAGTTAAATTGCGTATCCCGTCTCTGTAAAGCCTTTCTGAACCACATTCTGGGCAATACAAAGGCTGAGGTTGTTTGGGAGGCTGGGCGGCTGGGCTGGACAAACCCAACTTCCCGCCGTTTAAGCCGCTTCTTAAAGGGCGAGCCCTAGGGCTTTGAGCAACACTGTGGAAGCCAGCCTTTTCCCTCTCAGTTCCAACCATTACCACTCACTTAACCCCAAACTTTCCAATGGTCGGCACATCTCGAAGCCAGAACTCGTCTTTCAAAATCTGAACCGTCTTCTGTACATCCAAACCATATTCCTTGATTTTGGAGGTTAGGAGGGAACAGTCTATCAGCCCTGCGAAATCTCGATTCTGCAAAAGCCAAGTTTTCAATTGCTCCAACTTTTCAGCTAAGCTTTCCGTGTCAAAGCTGTCAATCCTGTCAAGGGTTTTTGTCATTTTAATTGAAACTTTCAAAAGTTCATCATTGTAGAGCTCTTCAACATTCCAGCCGTCATTATTAAAGTCGGCCTTTCTCTCAATTAAAGTATAGAAAACCCTTGACGCGCCTGACAGAGCTGACACGCCTTGGCTGTAACGAACTCCCTTGAATGTTACAACTCTTACGCCATTTATTTTCGGTCTGTGGTCTATTACCGCCACATGCTGCGGCAGGTTTTTGAAGAATGTGTCCTTTGTTACACTTGGAATCTTTCTATTGCGACAGTAAGCTGCAAAAGCGTTGTAAAGCTCTTGCTTCACAATGAAAGCATCTGAATCCACTTCTAAACAGTCCATAACGAAGGCTGCTATAGGACTACTTTTGCGAACATAGTCTTCGCGGATTTCTTCTGTGGTCTTGCTGTAGCTGAATTGTCCTCTTTCTAAAAGTCTTTTTAACGCTGGAAGGACGAGATTCAACAGTCCACTAAGCTCTTCTCGCGTCGTAAGTTTTTGCAATATGTACGGGTCTGCTTTGTCGCCAACAAACTGGTTTGGAAAGACCACTATGAGCCATCTGCGGAAAAATGCATCTGTGTCATCGTATGCTTCCGGCACTTTGTTAGCTGAAAAAAGCAGTTTGGCATAATTCTCGAAAGTAAAACTATGCTGAAATTTCCTTTCGGCAGTTGTCAAGTCCCTACCAGTTAACATTTTGAAGGTACCTGTTCTCCATAGGGCTTTGTCTGGCAGGTCAGCGTATATGTTTGCAAGTTTATGGTGTAAGTCTGCTTTTGCAAAGCGGTTTTCCTCAAGCTCCTGTAGGCTGCGTCCGCTTACATTTTCTTTCCCAAGGAAAGCTTTAATGAGGTTCAAGAATGTGCTTTTGCCATTAGAACCATCGCCCACAAGCATTAACGCTTTAGCAATGAAATATTCGCGGTATAGGCAGAAGCCTATTACTTCAAGTATGATGTCGATGTCCTCTTTTGTAGCTGTTATCTCACTGAGAAAACGCTTTATGTTTGGGCAGTCGGCTTTTGGGTTATATTCTACTGGGATTTTGTTAAAGAACATGTATTCTGGGCTGTAAGGCTTAAAATCCATCGTGCTTATGTCTAGGACACCATTTGCCAATGGAATAAGGTTTGGCAGTTCCTCCCTAGTATTTGTGTACGTTGAAACTTTGATGTAATCGATAACCTCTTCAGCCCTGTTTCTTCGGTATTCCTTGCCAAGCCTAGTCTTACACTGTTGTTTGATGAGGATTTCTCCATAGGGCTGGTAAATGCAATCATTAAAAACGTAAATCACATCTGTATCTTTCATTGTGATAAAGCTGTGTTTGCGTAAAAGTTCTTCTGCTAAAAGTTTTGGAACGAACTTTCCATCTTCAAAATATTTTTCCGGAAATTCAACGGCTTCATGTTGTAGGGGCTTGGATAGGGCTTCTTCAAGCTCATTTCTTTCCTTGGCTTTCGTTTTTGTGCAGTATTCGCCGCATTTTTCGCATTTGAACCATTCCGTTCCAATGCTGTCAATGTGACTGGGTTTTAGGCTTTCGCTACCGCAATGGGGGCATAAAAGCCTTTTAACAAAGCCAAACTCGTCATAATCCCTTCTGGCTTCGGTGGCTTTTTCTTTGTCGTTTTGAACGGCTTCAGCCACTTATAAGCCTCCACTGCAATTGTCTGGCTTTAATGAATCTTGCAGAAGCTTGGCTACTGCACTTTTTTATGCTAGTGATTTTTGACTGCTTGGTTTCGTTTTTTACGTCCTACCGTCGTGCCGCTCTGGAAAACCCAGTAAAACCATCCTTCTCGAGTAAGTTTTCCATTGTGTGCTTGCAAATCTTTTAACATTGCTTTAAAATCTGGGTTGCTTATGTCTTCGCTTCTTTGGTAAGGCCCTGAAGAACCCTCCGTTTCTTCCCATTTAATTTTCTCCGGGTCCCAGCCTATTTTTGCCTCCTTAATGATTTGGCGTGCGTTGGCTATTCCAATTTCAACAGCGTTTAGAAACTCTAGAAGCGCAGCTATAGCCTCGTCATCCCTTTCCGTCATTGAACCCACGCTCCCTCTGTGGAACCTAAAGGTTTGGCATATTTTTGAACAAACCTTTCGTATTCTTTTTGTTGTTCTTCAACGTTGGCAGAAGATGTGATTTTTTGCATTTCAAAAATTATGATGTGAGTGTTGTTTTTGTCAACGCCATAAAGTCTAAACACCAGCTTGTAGATGACTCCGTCTCTTGCTTTGACCTTCGCGGAGTGATGCACTGGGCTAGTTGCATTCACTTTGTTTTTGAACTCTTCGTAGTTGTATAGGATTTCCTTCATTGTGTTCTCCCTCTTATCATGGCTCTTTCTAGTGGTGTCAGCTCCCATGTGGCTAATACGCCGAATAGGTTACTTGTCAGACGCTTCAGTAGAATGGGGTCTTTGGGTGGAATTGGCTTCCAAGATTCAACTTCCCATAGGATATGGTAGTTTCTAAGTCTATGTTTGACCTCTTCAACTAGGATTTTGGCTGGGATTATTGGCGTTGGACATGTAACTATTTGGTTTTTAATGTTGTAAGAGTTTAGTGGATGTGTTGGGTCCGTTAGCTGCCATTGGAATGTTCCAGCCGGAAGTTTCACTTCTCCGAGGGTTTTTTTAGGTTGCCTTTGCCAGCGGTCCGGTCTTTCCATGGCGAATATGGCGCTTCCATCCTCGATTTTTAAGCAGTAGCATTGTTTTGAGTCTGCACGGCATATTGCCAGCTTTGGATCTCCATCAGCGTTTAAGCCAGCTTTTCGGAAGTTTTCGTAAATGTCTATGATTTTCTTTCCATGCTTCAAATGGCCATACACGGCCATTAGGTCTTTGCGGATTTCCTCTTTTTTCAGCTGGGCGTGACGCTTTAAAGCTTCTTTGAGGCTTTTCAGTTCATCTTCAGCCTTCTCTTTTGGCATTTGAAGCGGCTTAACTTCCATTGTCTTTTTCTCCTAAACATCTTTTCTCTAGGAAATCTCTCACGGCCTCTTTCACAACTTCAGCTCTTGAGGTGTAGCCTAAGCTCTGCTTTTCAAGGAAGGCGTCTACGCGTTGCATAAGCTCTTTTGGCAACCTGACAGTCGTGTACCCTGTCATGCTTGTCACCTGGTTGAATCATAGATGTTTAAATTTAAAACAATTGCCGACTTGAAACGTTAAAATGGAAATTTTCCGAGTTTTATTTTTTATGCGGAAAAGTTTAAATTTATGTTAGTCATACTTGACTACTGTATGTAGCATGTCAACCAACCCAAATAAGCCAACAGACGAATACGAAGGTGAGTACACTACCATTAGGCTGCCGAAGGAGCTTGTAGAAGGAATTGACAAGATTTTGCGGCGTGGAGTTATGGGTTATAAGAGCAGGGCAGAATTCATTAAGGAGGCTATTAGGGAGAAGTTGAGGACAATGCCGCCTGAGGTGGTTGATGAGCCTCTTGAACATTTTAACATATGCGAAGAAGGTGTGCGGGTTCTCGACAGAAGCATTAACAAACCTAAGGGTTACATTGTGGACGTCTACTTTAAACCCGAAAACGCTTGGTGCGAATACTGCGAATCAACAGACTGCAAACATGTGCAGTTCGCCCTAAGCCTACCAGAAGTTCAAAAAATACTGAAAAGGAAAGGATGGAAAATACGTTTAAAAAATATTGAAAAAGGATTCTAGCTGTAAATGATTTCGCTTTCTTCAACCTCGTTAGTTTCAGGCGGCTTGTCTGTGTCTTCTATGCCCCTTTCTGTTATTACAAATGATACCTTGTCTTCTGGTAAGTAGGGTGAGTCTATTATTTTTGCTACTCGGGTTCCCTTTTTGCCTCTCAGTAAGTGCACTCTGTGGGTGCATGCGTGAGCCATAACGTTGCCTCCTGCTGGGCGCTCTGGAGGACCATAGAACTGAGCTGGATTTGATTGAACCTGGTTTGTGATCACGATAGCTATGTTGTAGGCTTCAGCAAGCCTCAAAAGCTTATGCAAGTATTGGTTTAATGCTTGTTGTCTTTCAGAAAGTGTATCTCTTCCAACATATTCGCCTCTAAAGTGGCTTATCATACTATCAACTATAACGAGTTTAGCCTTTTCCTCAGGAACTTTTTTGAAAAAGTGATCCATTAACAGGCATTGATGGTCACTGTTGTATGCCCTTGCCACAACAACACCATCCAGTATTTTCTGTCCATCCAACCCCCTCTTAACAGCTATTTGGTAAACCCTTTCTGGGCTGAATGTCCCCTCAGTATCCATGTAAATCACGTTTCCGCCAAGTCCACCCTGCTCTGGAGGGAGCTGAGCCAAAACCGAAAGTGTTAAGCATATCTGTGTTTTACCTACGCCGTAGCCGCCGATAAACTCCGTCATGGCTTGGGTTTCAATTCCCCCGCCGAGAATGGCGTCCATGTTTTTGGAGCCCGTAGTGCACCTTTTGAGGTGTTTGCGCTTCTCCCAAAGTTCAAGAGCCCTCAAAAAACCGTAATTCATAAGCTTCCTAGCTTCTTCGCAAACTTTGAACGCGGTGTCATCGTTCACGCCGCTTCGCGCCACAATCTCCTTGATAGGCGTAACCGACAAAGCTTCTATCGTCGTGAAGCCAGCAGCCCTAATCTTAGAAAGCGTTGATGGACTAACGCACTTAATTTTTGCCAAGTCGTCTGACACCCTTAACAACCTCCCCGAAAGGCGACTTCAACTCCAAAACCTTCACCCTAACGCTTCCAACCTTCCTAACCCTCAAAGTTGGATAATCATCGCCTAGACAACGGTAAACACTGAAGATCCAGCTGCCCCTCTTCCAGCAGACGCCAACAGCAAACATTTTCTTCATGCCTCCTGCATAACAACCCTAGAGTGCTTAGGCTCGTCTCTACCCCACTCAACATCGCTTTCAGCGATTTTGCTCCAGCAATGTCTACAAATGGGAAGTCTATCACCCTTGTAGACTATGAAAACCTCAATGTCCGTGTTCCTACATTTACCGTTCCAAGGGTTTTTGCAATGCTCGACACCATTCATTAAACTGCCTCCACAAAAAGGCGTTAACCATGAAAAGCCTTTAAAAAGCAAGCGATGAAACGACGCATTCGATAAACGGAGAGAGGTAAGTTAAAGTGAAATGAATTCTATGGAAAAAACAGTTAAAGTAGCCCTTTCCCTTTAGCTATGAACCTTTTCAGTGATTAGGCTTATGCTTTTTGCATATTCCAGGAAAGCCACACGCATTGTTTCGCTTTCGCTTTGCCCAAGCTTCAAGCATATTCTATCTAGCAACTCCTTATGTTGGGGACTTAAAACAACTCTGACAATGTGTTTCTTTGCCACCTTTTGACCATCCCACTGCACAATTCAACATTTAAGATAAGACCGTTTTAGCTTTAAAAACTTCACGCTCTGCATTAACGGACGGCGAAATCATGCAAAAACCTGAAGAAAAAGATGAACTATTCATGTTTCTGAGTTTAGAGTCTATTTTGGTTCCGCCCTTCTGTATACGTACTGATACCGCATCAGATATCGCACAGCTTGCAGTCTCCGTTAGAGCTAACGCCATTTTAGAGCCATTAATAGTTAGGCCTTCAAAGGCTAAAGCCGACTGTTACGAGGTTGTCTGTGGGCTGCGGAGATATTTAGCCGCTAAAAAAGCTGAGGTGAAGGCTGTTCCATGCGTAGTCCGAGAGATGGATGACGATGAAGCTATGGAGGCAATATTAGTTGAGAACATGGAACGCGAAAATTTGTCAGATTACGAGGTTGGCAGATGGTTCAAGCTTTTGATGGAGAAATTTCCAGAAAAATATCCCGACCAAACAGCTGTTGGCAAACGGTTTGGTGTATCCCAAGGAACTGTTTCGAGGCTTATCTCACACTACGAAGCTTTGGAAGCTTTCAAGCCAAGCCTGCCACGGGACATTATGCCACGAGGCATAAAATTGCCAGAAGGCGTTACGCGTGAGGTTCGTCGTGCAGATCCAGAGCTCCAACCTAAAATTCTCCAAACAGTGATAAAGAACGAGTTGAGCAGCCGAGAAACAGCTGAACTTGTTAAAACATTAGCCGTTAAGCTTGAATTGAAAGAGGCTCCTAATCCTATACCTCTAAAAGATGAAAAGGCGGAAAGAGTTGCGGGAACGATTAAAAAGCGCGAAATGTCCGAAGAGACCCTCTCTAAAATATTGAGTAAATATTACCCTGCAGATTTTGTAGATGAGGTTGTTAAGAGTTTTGGATGCAGTACATCTTCATTCGAGAAGGTTTTTGAACACATTATAGCCGTCATAGACGTTGCATGGTCTAAAATTGTTGAGCTTGATCTTGTGGAAGAAGTGTTCAGAGAAGCTGCAGCATGGCAAAAGCCTTAACATTTCTCCCTCGAGGAAACCTTCCAATGCAGACAAGCGTGGGCTTAGATTTTCTGCGGAGCAGGCTTCCAAAAGAGCTAGCAGAGGAAGTTAGCCTTGCAATTGGAATTTGCCTGGAATGCGGAGGTGCACTTATGACGGCTGAAGGCGAGATTGTATGTGCAAAGTGTGGGCGTGTCTGGAGTGAAGAAAATTTTGATGAATATGTTCCCTTCCCAGAAGACGGAGAGGCAAGCGCACGCTTTGAAGGTCACTGGCAACCTGGAAGCAGCCTGTGCTTCATGAAAGGTTTGGGCGATCCAGCTCTTGAAAATAGTGGTCGGGGAAGAGGTTTGATGCGAGTTTTGGCTTTGGCTCCAGCAAAAGGAGAGGACTTAGGAATCAGAGCACGCATGATTAGGGTTGTAATGCATATGGAGGATCCACCGCAACTTAGACGCGTATTAACACGCATATCCGTACTCCTAGACAAGTTTGGAATGCGCGACAACCACGAAATAGCAAACTACACAGGAAACCTAGCAAGAAAAATAGTGGCTTTCGCGATAACAGCCCAACTGCATATCTCAACAAGAATTGCAGATGCAATAGTAAAGCATGCCATACAAAAATTCCAGCTAAAAATCAGCTGCGACGAAAAAACCCTAAATTTCAAGGATGAAGACCTGCAGTTCGTAGGATGGTTCGAAGAAGTGATACAAAAATTCAAGCTTAAACCCCAAACAAAGAAAACCGTATTATAAGCGGTTTCCGAAGTTTTTGAAAATTTTTGTTATTAGTTTACGTATTTT
>Ga0078972_1011461_pt1 | contig 15881 bp, 7 predicted proteins | sample YelNatPaOPGAMG01_FD_67568 | JGI IMG/M metagenome (GOLD analysis project Ga0078972, IMG submission 67568) | Hot spring thermophilic microbial communities from Obsidian Pool, Yellowstone National Park, USA - OP-RAMG-01 (SPADES assembly) (version 2) | ecosystem: Environmental > Aquatic > Thermal...
CCACGCCCGCACATTATCTTGAGCAGGTTCATTCCGCCGGCTCCAAGTGGCCTCAGGACGTATTGAAAAATCTCTTCAAGCCGCTTCACGAAATCCCGCTGCATATAAGCCTGCTGAGCCAATGCCACTTCCTGCACTTCGGCACCACCCGCCAGTTAATAACCGCTGGCAACAAGCTGGCCCTTCTGGATTCCGGCAAACCGCTTCCCGATGGCTTGATTTTGCTGGGCAACGCCCTCGGCCCGGCTGGATGCGTTCAGGGCAAAAACAGTTGGATTGAAGGCTGCCGCATCGAGGCCAAAATAACGCTCGCAGGAAATAATGTCCTGGTTGGCGTGGATATCCTGGATGAGTTGACCCTGCCAGAAGGCGCATGTCTCGACGTGCTGGGAGGCTGGGCGGGATACGGCCAACCCGTTTCTTTTATCCGGCCTCATGGCGTCTCAGATACATTCAAAGACGCTGCAACATCTGGCGCCACTTTCTGCGGATTGCCTCTGTTGAAGTGGCTTGAATTGGCGGCAATCAAACCGGAACAAGTTTGGGACCAGATGCCGCCGCAAAATCGAACATTATGGGAAGCAAGGCTGTTCCCAGCCGAAACCGACCCACAACAATACCGCCGCTGGCTCTGGATGTTTAATCCATCAGAAGCCACGCCCGAACAGAAGAAGGCTTTTCTGGAGGCGCGGCGTTACAGTTCCGCCGAAATTTCATTGCTTGCCAATTTGGAAGCCTTTTATGCGCGCCGGCAATCCGCAGCAGAAGCCGGCGCCATCGGCTGCGGATGAAAATCGTCCGCATGATATGAGCTGCGCACCAACGGGCCGCTGGCCACATGCAAAAACCCAAGTTCACGCGCTGTCCGCGCATAACGCACGAATTGCTCCGGCTTGATATATTCAACCACCGGCAGGTGCCCCGCAGTGGGCCTAAGATACTGGCCAATGGTTAAAATATCGCAACCGACCGACCTCAGATCGCGCATTGCGTCAATAACTTCCGCCTCGGTTTCACCCAATCCAACCATCAGGCCAGATTTGGTGTATAACCCGGCTGGACGCCGCTGGTTGACCTTGCGCAGCACGTTAAGCGACCGCTCATAAGTGGCCCTGTGCCGGACTTTCGGCGTCAATCGCCGCACTGTCTCAAGGTTGTGATTGAATATCTCCGGCCGGGCCGCCAGCACGGTGTCCAGCGCCGTGTCTTTGTCCAAAAAATCCGGCACCAGCACCTCTATTGCAATGCCGGGATTAAGAGCGCGCACTGCTTCGATTGTCCTGGCAAAATGCCCCGCGCCGCCATCCTCAAGATCATCACGTGCCACCGACGTAATGACTGCATGGCGCAATTTCATGGCGCGCACAGCCTCCGCCACGCGATTGGGTTCATCCGGATCAAGCGGCAGCGGTTTGGCGGTTGAAACGGCGCAAAACCCGCATGCGCGCGTGCAACGATCCCCCGCTATCATGAAAGTGGCCGTACCGCGGCTCCAACATTCCCAGTGATTCGGACACTTTGCGCTTTCGCACACGGTGTGAAGCCGCTGGTTCTGGATCAAATTCCGCGTCCGCGCATAAGACGCCGAACGCGGCAAAGCCAGCCGCAACCATACCGGCAGCCGTTCACGCGCCTCCCGCGGGGCGCTTGTTTCAATTGTTTCACCCATCATGGACGCAAGCCGGCCTTTCCGCCGCTTGCGGAAATTAATTTGCACCCTCTCCGCCCTGATCCCAAGCGGAATTTTGCTGAATCTGGAAGTTGAATTTGCGCCAGCCTATTTGCGCCCGCCGGCCTCGGCCTCGGCCAGCAACGCCTCGGCGCGTTTCCGCTGCGCGTCATTGGCCGCCGCAGCAACCACTTTTTTCAGCGGCTCAACCAGTTGCTTGGCAAACCGCGCTGATGCCGTGCGGCTCTTCAAAATCCTTTCCGCAATACCAAGCGCCGCAACGTTTGCCTCATTCTTCACATCGGCATCCTCAAGCATCGGCAAAACCGCGTTCATTGCAGCAGGCGTGTTGATGTTGCTCAAAGCCGATAGCAACAGTTTTTTCTCATCAGCCTTCTGGCACAACGGCGATGCCTTCAAACATAGCTCAAGCCGCTGTTGCGGCTGCAAGTCCGCCTCGTTTGCCAGCCTGAAATAACTCCGCAGGCAAAGCTGTTTTTCCGCCGGTGTTCCGGCCTTTTGCGCCACTGCAAGCAAATCCTGCGCCGGCTCCGCAGTTCGCCAGCCACCCAGGGAGCGAATCGCGGTAAGACGCACCTCCCTGTCGGACTCATTCAGCGCCGCCTGCAACGCCTTGAGCGCCGCCGGCCCTCCCACCCCGCCAAGCACTCGCAACAGCGAGCTTTTCACCGTTGGCGTAGCCGCGGACAACGCGCCGGCCACCTGCCCAACCGCTGCCTCAGGATTTGCGACGCGCGTGCACAAAGCTATGATTGCCTGCTCAACTGCGTCGGTATCCTGCCCCTTGCTCAACAGTTCAAGCATCAAAGGAAGCGCTTCAGGCCCCGAAATTTCTCCCAAACGCCTCAAAGCCGCATTCCGAACGCGATTATCCTTATCTTGACAAAGCTTCTGAACAGTGGGCATCGCAGAAGTCATGTGCCGCCGGGCTATCATCTCGATCGCAACAAGCCGCTTGTCCGCCTCTGATGAACCGGCCATGGCCAGCACTGCTTGATCTGCCTCTGCCCCACGTATTGACGCCAAAGCCTCCTGCGCGGCCTTCGCCACCTCATTATCCGCATCCGCCATCAATTCGGCCAGCACCGGCACAGCCGAGCCATGTCCAATTTCGGGTATGGCTTTGATTGCCGCCAGTCGCGGCGTTTTGTTGGCGCTTTTTGCCAGCGCAAACAATGCCGGCAATACCGATGCATTGCCGCTCCTGCCCAAAACCGAGCAGACTACCACCTGTTTGTCCGCAGGCAATTTTCCAAGTTCATCCGCCAGGGCCCGCGTTACGCCCGCATCTTTCAATTCCATGGCAGTCCGCGCCGCGGCATCTACCAGCACAAAATCATCGCTGCGTATCGCTTCCATCAGCAGCGGCAGCCCGGCATCTCCACGCACTAAGATCGCCCCGCGCAACGCGCCGGCCCTGACCTGGTGCGGGGCATCCTTCATCGCGCGCAACCGGTCATAAATGCCCTGCGCATCGGCCTTCTGCCCCTGCCCGGCCAGTCCCTCCGCGCAACGGAACAAACCTTCGCAAAATGCCAGCCGGTTTTCTGCCGGAGTTTTGGCCAGGGCGCTCTCTATTGCCTTTGCCGACTCCATACCGCCAATGGAGCCAAGCGCCCGCGCCGCCGCCTGCGCAACGTCCGCATCGGCATTTGACAGGTATCCGCTCAGCAGCCCAATCGCTTTGACATCCTTCCGGACGCCCAGAGAGATTATCACCCCAACCAGCGGACGGCCCTGAAGTTTTGGCAGAGCCGCCCTCAACGCCTCTTCAACCGCCGGGTCCGGTATTGTTTCCAATCCGTAGCGCGCCGAATGATTTAATTTTTCATCCGCCAGCAACGAGGCCAGCACAGGCACGGCGTTGCGCGTGCCCACACGCCCCAACAGACGGCATGCCTCGACCTTGTCATAAAGAGAGGCATCCGGTTTGTTGAGGGTTGCGATCAGTTCCGCCTCCGTCTGCGCGCTTGCGCACGCACAGCCCAGCATCAACGAGGCGGCCAACAGCAGATTTAATTTGGTGTTTTTCATGATTTAAATTGGTTTAAGATTTGCGTTTAAACAAATTAGTTAGTAAGTCCATGGCGCGCGCTGCGCCCGCGAACGCAGACGATTGGCCTCCGCATCCCCGATAAATTCCTCCTTTACAGGGTCAAATTTCATGTCCCGTTTGAGCCACATGCAGATGTTTGCAGCGTGAACCGTTGTCATGGATTTATGCATCACGACCGGATTGGCAACCGTCTGCCGCCGGCTCTTTACACAGTCCAAAAAGTCGCGCATGTGATTCATCGGCCTCTGCGTGCGCGCCATGTAATCGCCCACGATTTTCTTGAAATCCGCCAAAAGCGCCGGCGATGAACACTCCGGTTTGCCGTACCCATCAGCAGCCGACACCCAGCCTTCCGTCCCGTCAAATCGCATCCCGCATGAGCCATGCCAGTATTTGTCGCCGCGCGACAGGATCATTTTGACGCCATTGGGGAATGTCACGGTCATGCCGTCGCCCGTGGTGTTTTCAACGTACTTGTACTCCACCCCCGGCGTGTCCAGGCAACCAATCCCGGCCATCGCCTGCGCAAATGTGTGCGCTCCCCACTCGCCGATGCAACTGGTGTGAAAATCATAATGCCCGCGCCACCCGCCTCGCACGTATGCGGAGTTGTATGGCCGCCACGGACACGGCCCCAGCCACTGGTCCCAATCAACCTCATCCCGCGGCGGCTCAGGCTCCGCCGGCAGCCAGTCATGCCTCATCTCCGCTGCGTCCCACGGCGCAATGTGCGCATAACAAGTATGCACTTTGCCAAGTTTGCCGCTCAGCGCCGCTTCGATGCAAAAGACAAAGTTGGCCTCGCTCAGGCGTTGTGTGCCCGTCTGGTACACCCTTCCATAGCGCTTCGCTGTCTCCACAACCATCCGCCCCTCCGCTATGGTCATTGCCGATGGCTTTTCTGAATACACATCCTTGCCGGAGCGCATCGCCCACGTCGCCGCCAGCGCATGCCACCTGTCGCCGGTTGCAATCAACACCGCGTCTATGTCCGTTCGTGTGGCCAGAAATTCCCGGATATCCCGGTACATCTTGCAATCCTGGTTGCCGTACTTGGTATCCACCAGCCGCTTGATGTTTTCACGCTGCACACGTTTCGCATCGCATATGGCCACAAACTGCACATCCTTCTCCGGCAACAGCCAGTTCAAATCCCCGGTGCCGCGCCCGCCAAGCCCTATTCCTCCCATTACTATCCGCTCACTGGGCGGGACGGCGCCATTGCGCCCAAGCGCCGATGCGGGAATTATCACCGGCGCGGCAACCACGCTCGCGGCTGCTGCCATCCGATGCAGAAATACCCGCCTGCTCAGTTCCGAAGCGGTCTTTTGTTTGGAGAAAACACCTGTCTGTTGCGTGAAAACGCGACTCCCTGAAAAGGTTGATTTTAATGACATACGATAACCTTTATTCAGACGCCAGTTTGTCAACCGATATTCACTTTTGCCAGCATTTTCAAAAAAAAATTCCGGGCTTGCAATCAAGCAACTTCTTGGATAGGTTTCGCGCGCAGTGCCGACGTGGCGGAACTGGCAGACGCGCTAGACTCAAAATCTGGTGCCCGAAAGGGCATGGGGGTTCGATTCCCTCCGTCGGCACCAACTCCTTTGAAAATGAAAACTGTCCCGCTTTTGGCCATCGGCTTGCTGGCGCTTTTAACCGGCAACATCCCGGCCGCCGTTTCGACCGAATCATTTTCCAACCCGCCAGCGCAGTTTCGCATACTGAAGATAATCCACAACTGGCCAGATGCGCCTGCGCAGCAGGATGCGCTTATACAACGACTGACAGCGCAGGGCTTCGGCGGCGTGGTCTGCAATGTTTCATTCCAAAACTACCTTCAGAGCGAGGACAAATGGTCGGCTTTCATCCGCGCTGTCAAAACTGCGCGGCAGCAGGGCATGGCAATGTGGCTTTACGATGAACGCGGTTATCCATCCGGAAATGCAGGCGGCCTCGTTCTGCGCGATCATCCCGAATGGGAGGCCGCCGGCCTTCTGATAGCCGATGCCCGGACACAAGGCGCGCCCATTTCCATCGAAGCGCCCCCAGGTCGTCTGATTCAGGCCGCCGCTTTCCCGCTCATCAACGGGCAAATCAGCCTCCGGCAAAAGGTTGATTTGAGCAAACTGATTGCCAGCGGAAAATTGAACTGGCAGCCGCCAGCAGGCAACTGGAAGGTAATTCTGATTACTGAAAGCAGGCTCTATGAGGGCACTCATGCCGCGCACAATTTGCATGAACACATTCCATATCCAAACCTCTTGCAGCCGGAACCAACCAAACGTTTCATTGAACTGACTCACCAAGCCTACGCCAGCCGGCTGGGAACCAACCTGGGCGAATGGTTCATGGCCACCTTCACCGATGAACCTTCACTGATGAGCCTTTACTTGTCACCCATGCCTTACAGTTGCCTGCCGTGGTCTGCTGATTTTCCGGCAACATTCAAAAAAAGGCGCGGCTATGATTTGATGCAGTGGCTGCCCGCGCTTGTTACAGACGCCGGCCCGGAAGGAATGCGCGCTCGCTACGATTTCTGGCTCACGGTCGGCGAGCTGGTATCTGAAAATTACTTCGGCCAAATCCAAACCTGGTGTGCGGCGCATGGTTTGCCTTCAGGCGGCCATTTGTTGTTTGAAGAAAGCCCGACCTATCAAGTGGCCTCCTATGGCGATTTTTACCGCTGCATCCGCCGGCTGGGCGCCCCCGGCATTGACTGCCTCACAAGTTTGCCCCCGGATGTCCCATGGCACATAGCCCGGCTGCTAGCCAGCGCCGGAGAGCTTTCAGGCAGAACACTCGTGATGTCAGAAACCTCAGACCACATCCAACACTACCGCCCCAAAGGCGATACCCGCCCACGCCGCCAGGTTTCATCGGCTGAAATTCGCGGCACCTGCAACCGCCTGTTTGTTGGCGGAGTCAATTGCATCACCAGTTATTACAGTTTTGACGGTTTGGACGACGCCCAATTGCGTGAACTTAATGAATGGATCGGGCGTTGCTCGCTCATGCTCCGCGGTGGGCGCCATGTCGCTGATATCGCCGTAATCTATCCGACCGAAAGTATGTGGGTGCGCTTCCGTCCTTCGCGCCACTATTGCAAAAACGCTCCTGAAGCCCAGCATGTTGCCGCTGTCTATCTGTCCGCTGTCGAATCTTTGTTCAAAAACGGCCTCGACTACGCCGTCCTGGACGCAACCGCCGTTGCCGATGCGCGCGTCGAAAACGGCGCCCTTGTCAATGGCAGCGCACGCTGGCGTGTAATAGTTCTGCCAATGATTGACACTCTGCCTCTTGAAGCATGGCAGCGCCTTGCAGCCTTTGTGCGCTCCGGCGGAACTGTCATCGCCCTCGCTGCTCTCCCCGAAAACAGCGAGCGCGAATTCCCATCCACTTCTGTCAAACGCCTTGCCGCCTCAATGTTCGGAAATGAGCCAGCAGCGCTGCGCGTCCACGCCCAACCTTCGGGCGGTGGCTGCATTTATCTGCCGCCCGGAACTGAAGCCCTCCTCCCAACCGTGCTCGAACGGCTTATGGAGCCGGAAATACAGATTCTGCAACCACATCAAGCCGCATCACAAACCAAGCCCATTCGCATCACACACAGGCGCATGGACAACCATGATGTGTTGTTCATCGCAAACGACAGCCCTGAGCCTTGGTCAGGCGAAATTGCCGCACGCTCCACTGCTCCGGGCGAATTGTGGGACCCGGAAACCGGAAAAGTTGCGCCCATCCCCAACCCGGCGCGCATCCCGTTGCAACTGGCCCAATACGACGCTGTGTTTTTGAAATTCCCATCCATCACCCCCGCCAAAATTAACCGCTGGCAGAGCGGGCCTCTGCCAGAATTGGAAATCACCACCCTGCCAACTGTCGCTCCAGTGCTCGCTGGCGGACAGTACGTTGAAAAAGAACTTGCCCAGCCGGAGCCACAGGCCTCGCCCGGTTGGAGGGTAGTCGGACGCATTACACGAAGCCAGGTTGACACCTTCCTCTTCGCAAGAATCATTTACACAACACCGCCCGACTTGAAAGGAACCCAATACCTCGTACTCGACACCTGGACACCAAACCCAAAGGGCGCACAGCCCAATCTGCTTGCAATTTTGCGCGAACAGGACGGCAGCGAATACATTTGCGACACAGGCCGCCCTTTGGGCGCTGCCGGCAAAAACAGGACTTTCGTTCCCATCAGCCGTTTCAAACTTGCCGGATGGTCGAAGGATGAAAATGGACAACTGGACCTCTCCCAGGTAAACGAAATCCGCCTCGGCTGGGGCGGCCACTACGGCCAGGAGGGCGATATCGTTGAATTCTCATTCTCGGCGCCATCAATCGTAAAAGGATTGCAGCCCCCCAAAAAACTCGAATAAACCAAAAAAATTCTGGACGCCCGGCGCAAAACCAGCCAACCGTATGGGCTTGAAAAATTAAGTATCCATGAAAACGGCACTGGCAATTGTGGCGCACCCCGATGACATCGAGTTCCGCATCGCAGGCACGTTGCTGATGTTAAAACAAAAAGGCTGGGAAATTCACTGCTTCAACATCGCCAATGGCAGCCTCGGCAGCATCCAATACACCGCCGCCCAAACTCGGCGCATCCGCCGCAAGGAAGCTCAACACGCCGCCCAAATCATGGGGGCTTTCTGGCACCCGCCACTCGTTGACGATCTGGAAATTTTTTATGACATGAAGCTCATTCGCCGCGTCGCAGCCGTTATTCGCGAAGTCAGGCCGGCAGTCATCTTCACCCATCCGCCCATTGATTACATGGAAGACCACACCAATGCCTGCCGCATCGCCGTCACCGCCGCTTTCGTAAAAAGCGCGCCCAATTTTGTGACCGTGCCCCGTCGCCCGCACTTCGACGACCCAACCGTCATCTACCATTGCATACCGCATGGACTATCCGACACATTGCGCCGGCCAATGTTGCCGGATGCTTTCGTGAACATCGCGCCTGTCCTGGAAACCAAAAGCCGCGCACTCGCCGCACATCAAAGCCAGATTAACTGGCTTGAAGCCACCCAAGGCATCGGCGCCATGGACCGCGCCATGCGTGATGAAGCACGCAAACTCGGCCGGTTGTCCGGCCGTTATGAGTACGCCGAAGGTTGGTGGCGGCATTTGCACCTCGGCTTTTGCCCGGCGGACGCCGACCCGCTCCGGGATGCGCTCGGAACGGATTATTTCGACAAAACCGCCGGTCACAACCCAACCACAAAAACAAATTAAACCATGCCAAGAAAACTCAGTGCCATCGCGCCGGACTGGTGGGATTACACCACCCTGGACAATGAACTAATCGCTGACGCCGCGCGGCTCACGCCGCAGCAGATGCTCAAACTCTCACGCCCGGGCTTCCGGGTTGTGATGTACGACACACTGGAAGAATTCTACCTCGCGGAAGCCCTGGAATACATTAACGCCTGGAAACAAGCCACGGCAGACAACCCAGTTGGCATCTGCGGCCCAATCGGCCCCACCGAACAATTGCCGTTGGTCGCGCGGTTGGTCAATGACCTCGGCCTGGATGTCCGCAATGGTCACTTCTGGGGCATGGACGAATGGGTGCTCGATGGCCGCGAGGTCCCGGTCAATCATCCCCTCTCCTTCGAGCGTTGCGACAGGGAACTTTGTTTCAACCGGATTGACAGAAAGCTCAGGATGCCGGACTCCCATTTGCATTTCCCAAAGGCAGACACCCGCGAATACCGCCGTAGTTGGACATCAGGCGTGCGATGCGCCGTTATGCAAGGCGGACAAGGCGACGTCAAACACTGGGCCTTCAATGACCCGCCACGCCGCCGCGGCCCTTACAAGGACAACCCGCCGCCCCCGGAGGAATACCGCAAACTGACAACCCGCGTCGTGGATTTGCACCCACTTACAGTCGCCCAAAATGCCCGCACCAGCGGCGGCGGCAACATCGCCCTTGTGCCGACTCAAGCCGTCAGTGTCGGGCCGGTTGAAACATGGCAGGCGGAAAAAGTTTCAATATGGCAGGCTGGCCGCCATGACAACCCTTTCGGCCAGCGCCTCACCTGCCTCATGATTTCAAAACGAATAGTGGACACCGCCGTCCCCATGTCCCTTCTGGCCGACCACCCAAACGTCCAGTTCAACTACTACCGCGGCGGCCTGGGGACTTGTGACGTCGAAATGCACTAAATAAGCTCACTCACGCCGGCTCAGCGTGCCGCCGGCCCGCCTGCCGTCCGCGCAAAAGCCACTGAATCGCGGAAACGCTTGTTGTCCGCCCGTATGCGCGCAGTCAAGGTTTTGCCAATTGCATAGAGCAGCGGCGCAGCCAGCTCCGGCTCCTTTGTCATCAACTTCTGAAATGCCTCAACCGGCAGCCGCAACAACAGACAATCCTTGTTCGCCACCACATCCGCTGAACGCGGCCCCTGGTCAAACAAGGCAATCTCGCCAAAAAATTCCCCTGGTTGGAATGTGGCCAGAATTGATTCCCTTCCGGCAATCATCAACCGCACTCGCAGCTCCCCTTCCATTACCAGATACATAGCATCGCCAGCCTCATTTTGCCGCACTACAACCTGCCACTGCCGCACCGGGTACAACTCCAAATAATTGCTCAACCGCTCCAAGGCGCAATCTGGCAACTCCGCGAATATTTTCAACCGCCGCAACGCCCCAGGCTTGATTTGCTTGCTGTCTGAAGACGCCCTGACATCAGCCTCAGCCGCCGGCTGTTTGAAAAGGCAAGCAAGCTCCGGATACTCCACTGCCTTGCGCCATTGCCCAACCTGATGCTCAAAAACCCAAGTCTCCGCTCCCACTCGCTCATCCTTTATCCAATCAACCAGAGTGGGCAGCTCCACCGGCCCATAAGGGGCGCAATCTGCCCCCCAAATCGTGTACAAACTGCCTGTGTTATTTGAGTCCATTCGCCCTCAAAATAGCCCATCTTCATCCCCAACAAAAGCAAAAACGCTCCAATTTTAACCACATCATGCATCCATGTCTTTGTGGTGATCCTCTTATTCGTACCTGCCGCCGTAACGCGGCAGAAAATCAGCCAACTTATGTTGGCGGATATATTGTTTGTGAAACCGCAATTATGGGATGGCCTGGAGTTTCAGGAAAAGCGGGGATGAATTTGTTGGAGGTAATGTCACAGTCAGTGTACTGCCGCTGGCGCGTGTCCATTCCGTAAGTGGCCGCCAAATTCTCAAATCAGTTGATCCCAATACCATGTAGGCGCGGCCCGGCGCTGTCGGCCAAACAAGGCGCATGGCCCCGCCGGTTTGAGGCTGCGGCAAATTGAGCTTCAAAACGGAAGCTGCATTGGTTGGGTTTGTGCCTGCCAGAAATTCGCCCAGGTCGCTCAACCCGTCACCATCGCTGTCGCGCCCGGCGGGGTTTCCTTGAACAAGCTCTCCAAAGTACTGCTGTTCCCAACTGTCGGCCACGCCGTTGCCGTTGGCGTCCGCCATCCCGTATTGGCCCGTAAAGATGATTTGCTGGCCGGAATCCACAAAATTGCTCTGCGAATCCGGCGTTTGATAATAGGGCACATCGGCAAAACGTATGACGTAGGTGCCGGGGGGCGCATTTGTAAATTCCACAAATCTGCCCTGCCCTGATAGTGTCGCCGGGCCTGTGAGAATGAAGCCAGCCTGTGAAATGTTGTTGGTGACCTGAATCCGTCCGGGAACAACATTTGTCGCAGTTACAGACACATCATCAATCAACCAGCCGGGGCGCGGCGCCGCTTCGAAGGCGAGCAGTTGATAATGCCAGACCAGATACACAACCCGCCCCAAATAAGGTGTAAGGTCTATTTCCTCCTCGATCCATCCTCCGGACATGTCGCCAAACTCGGCCAATACGATCGGGTCCGCCAGTTGGTTTGTGAAAAGATATAGATAACCAACTTCGAGCAAATCCAAATCGGTCCTCTCGGTAAAATCGTAGCTGTGCCAAAACCTGAGTGTGACACGGTTACCGCCCGACAATTCGATGGCCGGGCTGATTAAAAATGTGTCTGCTGTGTCTATTGAAGCGCCGCTCAAGTTGCAGCCCCAGGCATTCGGCGGCGAAAACGCCTCCGGTTCAACACAATTCGGGCCGGGCACGCCCAACGTCCAATGCGCCTGACTGTCTTCACCGTCAAACGTGCTCCATGGCCCGGCGCCTTGTTCCATATTATCGCCCCACGGCAGCCTCTCCGGCTGCAATGTGCGAAATGAATAGAACTGCCCGCCATTATCATCCACCACCACATTGCCGGCAACGTCCCGGCTCACCACCTGGAAATAATAAGTTTTGTCAGGCTGCAACCCGGTCAATTTCAGTTCCTGGCTGAAGTCGAAGGCAGGCGAGTAGGCGGTGCGATTCAGTCCAAGGGCCGAAGGTGTTTCACCAAACTGCACCATCCCATCGGCCTCTTCCGAAATATCATACGTAATGGTGGCCTGATCATAATCCGGCGTTGCTTCAACATTGCTTATTACCGGCGGCACCGTGTCCACAACCGCCTGCGCCCGCGCCACTGCATTTAGAGAAGCGTCAATGTACTCCACCCAGACGGTGTCACCGTTGGCCGCACGCAACTCCGTCGGACCGGCCAAATTGTTTGAACCCACCAGGTAGAAGTATCCGCGGAAAAATCCGCGCCGGCTGGTTTCTGAGAGCGTCAGAGTCAGGCCGTTGGTCGCGGTGCTGCTGAAGACGCGCACAGTCAAACTTCCCTGGCCTTCCAAATCTGAGTCGCCGACCTCAACAATTGCCTGTGACGGCACGGTGTAGCGCCCCGCGTTGAGGCTCACCATGCCCTTGCCGCCGAGGCCGGGCGCCAAAAATTCCAACGCATTTCTTAGAAAGCTGACGCGATTGTTTGGCGCCGGCCCGTTCTCTGGAATTGCATCAAACGGGAATGACAGAAAGACCACACGCCCGGCGCTGTCCCGGCCCGGCTTGGGATAACTGATGCCGCATACGCGCCCTGATTCGGTGTCAGTGAACAAGGTTGTTGCGTTGGTGGTGGGAGTGAACGTGTCGGAAAAGTCCGGCCCCAAGTCCAGCAAATCAATGTATGGATATGCGGAGTAATCCAGGTCAACTGACATTCCGCCGCTGATGAAATCGCCAACCCGCCCGGTAATGGAAGGCACGCCGTGATCCTCGTCACAAGTCGGACAGGAGCCATAGGGATTCGTGTTTGGAGTAAATTGTTGGACCTGCAGCACATTTGACCGGAATGGTGTCGCCCCTATCCGGCTCAAAATTTCCATCGAACCCATTAAAAACGCGCCGCCGCCATTGAGGTAACTTTGAATGTCATTTTGTTGTGCAAGCGTCAGTGTTGTATTGAGCAAAAAACTGTCGTTTATCCGCCAAATCACCACCCGATAGGGACTCATGTTTGCAAGGGTTGGCGAGCCGCGCACGCTTACATTCCACACATCGTAAGTGACTCCAATCTGGTCCAATGGCCCGGTATAGGTTGTCACAGGTATCGGCGGGTATTCACCATCCGACTCGTATGCATCCACCAACAAAACCGTCGGCGCCGCCACCGGCACTAGCGCAAAGCCCATGCCATTGTTGTCGTTGGTAGCCGTATTTCCCGCTTCGTCAGTCGAAATTACTTTGAAGTAATTTGTAATGCCCGCCCTTAGTCCGGCCAAACCAATCGAATGACTTGTGACCAAACGCCCATCAGTCTCAGCAAGGGCATAGCTTCTATTGGTGCCATATCTTACGGTGGACGTGGCCGGCTCATCTGTGTCCCATGAAATCACCATCTGCCCAAAGGCATTTGTCACCGTGACATTGCCAATCACAGGCGGAAGCAAATCCGCACGCGCCGTTGCCACGCGGTTTGTCCCTGCAACGGCATCGAAGTAGCGCGCTTCAATCACATCGCCATCGCTGATTTCCAGCCGGCCATTTGCCGCGGCCGGGCCGGACGCGGTTGCTATAGCGCCTGTGAACACGCCTGAATTACCGGAAGGCTGCAAAACTATTGTTTCGCCCGCCGGTTCAGTTCCGCTGCGCAACTCGACCGTGGCCGATGGCTGGCCTGCACGCTGCAAATCAATCACACGAACATTAATCGTAGCGGGCGCAGTGTAAGCGTGCCGGTCAAGCCAGACGATACTGATTCCGGGAATTGGCAATGCGCCGGAAACCACCAGTGCGTAGTCCTGGTCAACAGCGCCAGTATCACGCCGGGCGTCCTCAACCACATTATATGCAGTTACCCGAATCACATACTCTCCGGGCTGCGGCTCGGCAATAAACACCCCCTCCACGTTGTTCAACCTGTCGAAACTCGCCGGATTCGGCACCGATTGACCCTGGTCGAATTGGTTTCCGCGATAGCGTGTGCCGTCTGGCGCCACAACTTCCAGGTCCAAATCATTTACCAGAGCCGGCAGGGCTGATGGCAGGGCGGGCACATCCGTATAGGCGAGCGTGACTTTCAACGGCTGTTCAGCCCCGCGCACAAGCACCCGGTGTTCATGGCTCTGGCCAGTAGTCAGCAAAACCGTCTGGTCAACGAACTCATAATTCCGTTCGCCGCCTATCAATTCGGTCAAATCAATCCGCCCCCAACCTTCATCGGCGTTTGGCACCGGCCCGGTTTCAACGGTGTCGTCCATGTCCACCGCCGAATTTATCAAGGCCGCCTTCACCAATGCCGGCGATGGCGTGTTGGTGAACAAGGAGCGGTAATACTGCACAAAAACCGCGGCAGCGCCTGAGGCATGCGGGCCAGCCTGGCTGGTGCCGCCCTCATATTGATAATAATCATCAATCGGCGCCCAGGCGTTTTCATCCGTTGCCGATGCGCTTTGCAAGGAGGCTATCCATGTGCCGGGCGCAACCACATCCGGCTTGATCCGTCCATCCTCGCACGGGCCGCGGCTGGAAAAATCGGCCATCGAATCAATGCCGTCCGCGTAAATGAAAAAATCCTGGCGGCTGCTCTGAGATGCGCCGGTTGCGATCACGTTTTTGGCAACTGCCGGGCTGCCGACCGTCTTCAGCGCCGGGCCGGCATTTCCCGCCGAAAACTCCAAAATGTAAGGCTGATCACCAACCGCCAGCGCATCCGCATCCCGCACCAGCGCGTCGAACTCCGCCGCGCTCAAATCATAGCGTCCCTGGGTGTCATCGCCCCAACTGTTGGAGCCGATGACCGCTCCGGCGCGGGTTGCGTCACGGGTCAATGTTTCAAAAGTGGGCGGCGGCTCGTAATTGCCAACACCGTCAAACATGCGTTGCGCCACAATGCTTGAGCCTGGCGCAACCCCAAGGCCGTAAAGATAACCGTTCTCGTCGGTTTCACCCGTTGCCGCATTTCCAGCGATAATCCCGGCCACATGCGTGCCGTGGCTGTGCTCATCGGCGGCATCCAGCAGCGAGCCATAATAAAAGAAAGCCGGCGTGCGGCCATAAAGGTCGGGGTGCATTGTAACAGCATCGCCGTTGTTCAGTCCGCTGTCAGCCACGGCCACAGTGACGCCGCTCCCATCAAACCCCAACTGTTGCACCACCGCCCGGGTTCCCACTTCCAGATCGTCGCCGGCAACAATTTTGGTGGAAACCTCATCATACAGCCTGGGCCGAAAAGACCGCTCAATCCACAGCACCGCGCTGGAGCGTGCAAGCTCCTCCAACTGGCCGGCTGCCACGCTGCCCTCAAGAATCATGCCGAACGGTGTCCTGGATTGTCGCTCCAACGCGCTGAACTTCCTCCGCACAAGGAAAAATTCCGCAGGCCGCGCTTTTGGTGAAATCAATAATTTGATGGCGATGTTCTGTCCGGCTTTCGCCACCAATCCGGCAGTCTTTAATTCCGGAAGAATCTTGTGCTCCGACCGGTATTCCCCAACCCAGCGGACATATCCCAAAGCGCGAATCTGTTCCAACCGGCAATCTTGCAGCCGCGCCACAAACGCGTCGTCAGGCACATACCAGAGCAGGTCCACGCCCATCCCCGCCAGTTGTGCACGCCACTCAGGTTTGAAACGGTCATTAAACTGAACTATGTAAAGGCCGGAAACAACCGGCTGATTGACCACTACGGCCAGCGCCTTGGCCGCAGGCTCCGGCGTGCCAATCAATTCATTGCGCAAACGGATAAAT
>Ga0078972_1011464_pt1 | contig 15872 bp, 15 predicted proteins | sample YelNatPaOPGAMG01_FD_67568 | JGI IMG/M metagenome (GOLD analysis project Ga0078972, IMG submission 67568) | Hot spring thermophilic microbial communities from Obsidian Pool, Yellowstone National Park, USA - OP-RAMG-01 (SPADES assembly) (version 2) | ecosystem: Environmental > Aquatic > Thermal...
GGTTGCCATGCTTGCTCTGTTACGTGTAAAAACGTTTGGACACAAAGATCTGGCTTAGAGTACGCATGGTTTAATAATGTTGAAACAAAACCGGGCATTGGATTTCCAAAAAATTGGGAGGTCCAAGACAGATACAAAGGAGGGTGGGAACTTTCGGGACAAAATCTTAAATTAAAATCTGGATCAAAACTAAATATTTTGCTAAATATATTCTCTAATCCAAACCTTCCTACCATTGAAGACTATTCAGAACCCTTTACCTTTGATTACTCTTATTTGAAGAACTCAGAAGAAGAGAACTTTCCAACTCTGAAGCCTGTGTCAACTATTACCCATAAAGAGATCGATATAAAGTGGGGAGCTAATTGGGAAGACGATCTTGGCACCACCTTTGAGAGCAGGTCAAAAGACTATAACTTTAAAAACATCGATCCATCTTTGTATTCATCGTTTGAAAATACTTTTATGATGTACTTGCCAAGGCTTTGTGAGCATTGCCTTAACCCTGCTTGCGTTGCTTCCTGTCCATCTGGCGCAATCTATAAACGAGATGAAGATGGCATAGTGCTCATTGATCAAAATAAATGTAGGGGATTTAGAATGTGTGTGAGTGCCTGTCCATACAAGAAGATTTACTACAACTACAAAAGCGGAAAGTCTGAAAAATGTATACTCTGCTTTCCTCGTTTAGAGGTGGGAAAGCCTACTATCTGTTCTGAGAGTTGTGTAGGTAGAATTAGGTATATCGGTATTTTACTGTACGATAGAGACAGAATAAAAGAGGTAGCTACAAGCGATGAAAAGGATCTTTACGAAAGTCAGCTTTCAATAATACTCGATCCAAACGATGAAGAGGTTATCTCTAAGGCAGTAGAGGACGGTGTGCCAGAGAACTTTCTAAATGCTGCAAAAATATCGCCCGTTTATAGGATGATAAAGGAATTTAAGATCGCTTTTCCACTTCACCCAGAGTTTAGAACTTTACCAATGGTATATTATATTCCGCCACTTTCATCCATAAAATCAGAGATAGCCTCAGAATTAGATGAAGATGTCTTGCCCGATGTTTCAAAGTTAAGAATTCCTGCAAAATTTTTGGCAAATTTGTTAACAGCAGGGGATGAAAAACCTATTGTTGATTCGCTAAATAAGCTTATGGCCGTGAGGAAATATAACAGAAATAAGATCCTTTATAAGGATGAAAGCGTTGAGATTCTTGAAAAGTCTGGGCTTACTATAGACCAGGCAAAATATTTATATAGACTCCTAGCTATAGCTAATCAATCTGACAGATTTGTTATCCCGACTGCTCATAAAGAGAGGTACGAGGATGATTATGTGAAAAAGGGCACTATAGGATTCCCAAAAAATGATTTTGGAGGCTAAAAATGACAGAAGATAAGGTATCAGTTCAGGGCTCACCAAATCAAGGCCTGTTTGGAGCAACGCTTGGATTCTTCTTCGGGTTCGCAGCTGTTAGTCTCTTTGGGCCGACGGCTATAAAATTTAAGGACATTCTGGGACTTTCTCCTCAGATGCTCGGTCTTTTGGTGGCAATGCCAGCGCTTTCGGGTTCAATTTTAAGGATACCCTTTTCTGCTTGGGTTGATTCTGCTGGTGGGAGAAAGCCTTTTTTGACCCTGATGATTATTGCAATAGTTGGGCTTATCGGTCTGTCTGGACTTGTTTATTTTATTTTTGAAAACCAATCTTTTGCCAGCCAGAATAAGGCCTTGCTTTATTATCTAACCTTGTTTTTTGGCCTATTGAGCGGATGCGGGATTGCAACATTTTCTGTGGGTATCTCTCAAGTCTCATATTGGTTCCCGCAAAAGAAACAGGGTTTTGCACTGGGAACATATGCGGGGTTAGGAAACCTTGCTCCTGGAATATTTTCTTTTTTGCTGCCAATTAGCCTTGTAAACTTTGGAATAATTAATTCATATTTTATATGGCTTGCATTCCTGATAATCGGCACGGTACTTTACTTTATAACAGGAAAAGATTCATATTACTTTCAAATGTTAAAAATGGGATATAGCAGGGAAAAGGCAATGGAATTTGCCAAAAGTTGTGGACAGGAGCTTTGTCCTGCCAAAAGCCTGATAGATAGTTTGAAATTGTCTGCAAAAACTGTGAGGACTTGGCTATTAGTAATTCTTTATTTCACCACATTCGGCGGTTTTATGGCTTTAACCGCATGGTTTCCTACTTATTGGACGCAGTATTTTAAAGTAGACCTCTTTATTGCAGGTACTCTAACTGCAACATATTCAATACTTACCTCTGTTGTAAGAATATTTGGTGGAGTGATTGCTGATAAAATTGGCGGCATAAATACCTCTATAATATCCCTTGTTTTTATGGCAGTGGGTTCTTTGGGGATATTGTTTATTAGAAATATTGAATTTTGTGTGTTGTCTATGATTATTATGGCAATAGGCATGGGCGTGAACAACGCTGCTGTATTTAAGTTAGTTCCAAAGTTGGTTTCGAATGCAGTAGGAGGTGCTTCTGGATGGGTTGGTGGGTTAGGCGCATTTGGCGGATTTGCCATACCCCCCTTACTTGGTGCATTTGTTGCAAGAGGCGGTTCAGATGGGTATAGAGAAGGGTTTTTAGTCTTTCTTTTGCTTGCAATTTTTTCAATAGCTATTGACATAATTTTAAAAAATATGGCTAAAGAGTAGTATATTATGAGTTTTTCAGAATTTATGAAGTCACTTTCTTTTCTTTTGAGATATCCAGATGAAACGTATAGATTTGATGTCGAAAAATTTGAAGAAAATACAAAAAACTTAAACTTGTATAAATATCTCAAAGAGTTTATAGCTTACTATAGGGGTAAATCTGATCTGGATTTAAAAGAATATTATGTAGATACATTTGACCTTACACCTAAAAATTCTCTGTGTATGTTGGATCATATGTGCCTAAACAACTCTCAAAAGGGCTATGAATTATTGAAGATAAAAAATTTTTATAGTGAATTTGGCTTTAACCCAAAAAATAATGAGATGCCTGACTATATTCCGTTATTTATTGAGTCTCTCTCCTATATCGAAAAAAAAGTTGCTATCGAGCGTTTAGGCGAATACGAATTGGCTTTTCAGAATCTATATTCAGGGCTTTTGGAATCTAAAAGCCCATATTGTGGTTTGTTTGGGATACTTTTAGATAAGGAGGCATTAGATGAGTTACTTTGATTATCTTATTTTTCTTTTCTATCCCTATGTAGTCTTGAGCATATTTGTATCTGTGAGCATATTTAGATTTTTTTACAGGCCATACAATTGGAAGACAGCTTCAAGCGAGATCTTTGAGGACAAAATATTAAAGTTAGGCAGCAACCTATTTCACTTTGGTATTCTGGCATTGTTTTTTGGACACCTATTTGGTCTTTTGACGCCTGAGAGGGTCTTTCAGCTTGTAGGCTTATCAAGCAGCCTTCATCAGATGATAGAGATAATTTTGGGCTCTGCTTTCGGAATCATAACGGTTATTGGCGTATTGTTGTTAACATTTAGAAGACTTACAAACCAAATGGTTTTATCCACGTCAACCTCGATGGATATTTTTGTGCTTGTGTGGATATTTTTTACCCTGTGTTTAGGTCTGACGTGCGTAATTTATTCTTTTCTGTTTGAGAGAGATGGACATCTTTTGGTATATCTATCTCAATATGTAAAAAATCTCTTAACATTTAGGTTTCAGGCAATAGATTATTTAAATATGATCCCTGTGATATATAGAATTCATATATTTTTTGGCTTTACACTGTTTCTTGCGCTTCCATTCAGTAGGCTTGTCCACATATTTAGCGGTTTTGCGCTGCCCACTTATCTTTTTAGAAGGGTTCAAATAGTAATAAAAAAATTTTGATAAATTTGGAGGTTTACAATGTCTATTAAAAAGATATCTGACGGAGTTTGGTCCTTAAGATCTATTGACTGGGACAGGAGGATCTTTGATGAACTTATTTCTTTGCCATATGGAACTACCTATAACGCATACCTTGTGAAAGGAAATGACAAATGTGCTCTAATTGACAGTACAGATCCTACTAAAACCTATGAGTTAATAAACGATCTCAAGAGACTAAAAGTGAAAGTAGATTATGTAATCTCGAATCATGCTGAACAGGATCATAGCGGATCAATTGGCGACGTATTGAATCTCTATCCAGATGCTATGGTTGTAACCAATTCTAAATGCAAGGACTTTCTGATTGATTTGTTACACATAGACAGTACTAAATTCTTGGTTGTAAAAGAAGGTGATAGATTAGAACTTGGCTCAAAGACTCTGCAGTTTAAGATAACTCCATGGGTGCACTGGCCAGAGACTATGATAACGTTCCTGGAAGAAGAAAAGATACTCTTTACATGCGATTTTCTTGGTTCACACATAGCAACCAGCGAGCTTTATGTGGCTGATAGGCCCCTTGTATACCTGGCTGCAAAGAGATATTATTCAGAGGTGATGATGCCATTTAGAAATAATATCAAAAAGAACATCGAAATTGTAAAGGATATTGCTCCAAAAATTATCGCCCCAAGTCACGGTCCAGTTTATCAAGACCCAAAATTTATAATAAGCGCACATGAAGAATGGATATCTGATAGTGTAAAAAATCTTGTTTTGATACCTTACGTTTCTATGCATGGCAGCACGAAGATATTGGTAGACAGATTAACACAGAGTTTGATCGATCTTGACATTGAAGTTATGCAATTTAATTTAATAAAGACCGATGTTGGAGAGATTGCTACCCATATGGTTGATGCTGCTACAATTGTGCTTGCAACGCCTACAGTATTACTTGGACCTCATCCTGCAGCTGTTTATGCCACTTATTTAGTAGCTGCCTTGAAGCCAAAAACAAAATACTTTGGTTTAATAGGCTCATTCGGTTGGGGTTCAAAAGTGGTGGATATGGTTTCAAATACACTTTCACCGCTGAAACCTCATATAATAAACCCAGTTCTTATAAAGGGCATGCCGAAAGAAGAGGATTTGAAACTGATAGATGCTCTGGCTATCCAGATAAGCGAATTACACAAAAATTTGTAATATTTATCCTCTTATTCTAACCATATAGCCTCAACTGGACAGGATTCTTTGGCGCTTTGGCAGCAGTCGGTGCAAGTTTTTCCAATGACTTTTGCCACAACGCCTTCCAGCTTAAATACATCGGGACAAAGCGCTTCACAGGTCCCACAGCCGACGCACAAGGTTTCGTTTACATAAGCTTTCATTATTTCACCTCTTTTTACAGTGCTTAAAGTATAGATAAAGCTTATAATACCTTTATAAATCTTGCAAATAAGCAATTTTTATTTAAAATTTTAGTAAAAAATTATATTTATTTAAGGGGATGACGAGCGTGCTTCTTAGTTCTTTGAAAGAGAGATGGTGGAAGAAAGTAGTTGATAGAGGGTTTCAATGGGAGAGCATAAATGTGGAAATTAAGGGTCTTACTCCAAAAGAGGCAATTGGTGAGCCACAAAGAGACGATTTTCCATTGCTAAAGGGGAAAGAATTCTTAATTCAAGCCAAAATCAAAGATTCAATCGGTCAAGCATTTACTGCAATTCCATCTAAATTTAGTGGATGTCTTGAAGGGATAAACAAATTGGATGAGTTGCAAGAACAAAACAGGGCATTGATAGTTGCAACTATCAATGCTAATTACAGATATTTTGGGCTTTTACACGATAGCATTCACTGTAAAGATGAAGGGCCAGAACTTTGTGCGCACAGGACAGTGGAGCATTTCAAGGACAATTATAAAAATTCAAAAATTGCAGTTATTGGATACCAGCCAGCTTTTGTATCAAGTCTTTCTAAACATTTTGATATACGAGTGACCGATATGGACCCGGAAAATATTGGCAAATTTAAAAATGGAAGTCTAATTGAGTCATGTGAATTAAATAAAGAGATAATAAGAGAGTGTGATATAGTTTTTTTGACTGGTTCCACTGTTGCAAATGGATCTCTTGATGAGCTTATTGAATACAGTTCGGGTAAGGAGATTATCCTATTTGGAACGACATGCGCTGCTCTTGCTTATGAATTTGGCTTTAAAAGGCTTTGTTTTCAGAGCAGCTAATTGAGTTTCTAATTAAAGCTTTATAATTCTAATAATTTATATTATAATATATTTATATTATTGAATTTTGTGTTACATAATTTTTCAATAATCGTATTTTATAAAAAAGCTTTGAGAGGATAATTTGTTATATAAAGCGAGAAATTTATTCCTGATAGCACTGGCACTTTTTGCGCTATTGTGTATAAGCTCTATGGCATTTGGATGCACAGCAGTAGTTTTGCATGGCAAAGACATAATTGCAGCAAGGAACCTTGATTGGACTGATGGGCAAGCTTATGTAGTGAGGCACGAAAGAGGGGTTAAGAAAGAAGCAGACCTTTTGCAGGATGACGATGACGATGACTTCAATAGTGCTGAATGGGTCTCAAAGTATGGCAGTATAACCTTTGATGTCGTTGAGACAAATCTTTTATACGGTCAGATAAACATACCTGTAGATGGCATGAACGAAAAGGGTCTATGGGTTTCATCTTTGTGGCTTGATGATAATAATGGTAAGGTTATAAGCAATCTGGATTTTAAAAAGGCTTCAATAAACAACTGGGAATTAGTAGAATACCTGCTTGATAACTGTGCTGATGTAGATGATGCGTTAAGCGCTATCAAGAATATTCAAATAATAAGTTTTAACTACGCGGGTATGTCTGTAAATTTGCACTTTATTATGGCTGATAGCTCAGGTAACGTTGCGATTGTGGATATCTTGCCAGACAACGAAATCGTAGTTCGAAAAAATCCTGAACTTGATATCCTGACAAACAATCTTTATCAGCCGAGTTTAGATAATTTAAAGAAATACAAAGGCTTTGGTGGGGAATTAAACTTACCAAAAGATGCTGAAATGAACAGTGAAAATAGATTTGTAAAGGCTGCCATTCTCTATGACAATCTTAAAAAGTATCATAAAGATTCAATTTGTGATGCATTTAAAGTTATGAGAGAAACTGCGCAAAATGACGTCGGAGAGCTGCCATATGAAGGGATTACACAGTGGACTGTTGGATATGACCTTACAAAAAAAGAAATTTATTGGTATTCGAGAATAAAAGATGCAAAAAAATTTATAAAGCTTTCTGAAATTGACTTCTCAAAGCCTCAAAAAATAAAACCTCTTGGCATAAGCGATGTGCTTGTGGGCGACGTTACAAACTATTTTAAAACTGGGGAAAAAACTTCATCAAACAAAAAGCACAAATTTTTGTTTTTTGTTTTTAACTCTATTTGAAGCGCGATCATTGAATAAAATATAGTAACCCCAGCATCCTTGCTGGGATAGTACTTAAGAATCAAAGTACTATTCCGCGAGCAAGATGCTCACGGTACTATAGTTTTATTTCTGATCAACTGTCAGACTACTTTTTCATTTCTATTTGAAACGCGATCATTGAATAAAATTTATTTTATGTTATATAATATTTTGTATAATTGATCGTATTGACAAAATTAATACATCTATTATTTACTATAAAATTATGAATAAGTGAGGGGTCAAATTATAATTGAATAAGTGGGATCCAGATAATTATGACAACAAAGTGGGCTTTGTTTCCGAATTTGGGAAGGAAGTCTTGAAGTTGTTGGCTCCTGAGCTTGGTGAGAGCATCTTAGATCTAGGTTGTGGAACTGGCGATCTAACTTATGAAATCTTTAAGTTGGGTGCTGCGCCTATTGGAATAGACTACTCACCTACTATGGTAAAAAAAGCTTGTGAAAAGTATCCTGGAATACCATTTAGCGTAGACTTTGCTCAAGCCTTTCGATTAAAGGAACCTGTTGATGCAGTTTTTTCTAATGCTGTCCTCCATTGGGTAAAGATACCATCTCTGGCAATTGAATCAATTTACCTTGCCTTAAAGGAAGGCGGTAGGTTTGTAGCCGAATTTGGAGGCAAGGGTAACGTAGATAGTGTAATAAAGGCAATATACGAAGTGCTTTCTCAATATAAAATTGATGCAGCTCAACTTAACCCATGGTTTTATCCTTCTACTGAAGAATATACTTCATTACTTGAAAATCAAGGTTTTAAGGTAATAGAAGCATATCTATTTGATAGACCTACTAGACTTAAAGGAGAAGAGAGAGGGCTAAGAGATTGGCTGGATATATTTTTCGGAATGTTTTTTGAGAAACTATCGCCTGATGAAAAAGAAGAATCATATAAATCTATTGAAGAAATTCTCAGGCCAGCTTTATTTAGAGACCGAAGCTGGATTGTAGATTATGTACGAATAAGGGTCAAGGCTGTCAAAGTATGAGCTTTAAATTTTAGGAGGATAGATGAAAAGAGTCCTATTGGTTATTGACGTTCAAAATGAATATTTTTCTGGAAGACTGCCAGTAACATATCCGAATGATAGTTTTTCAAATATATTAAAATCAATTGATTTTGCAAATGAAAATAACATTCCAGTAATACTTATTCAACACACAGCTCCTCAAAAAGATTCTGAAGTTTTTGTAAAGAGGACTAAAGAATGGCAGATAAAGGAAGAAGTAAAAAACAGAAAATACGAATATCTAATTGAGAAAAATTTTCCTGATAGTTTTATAAACACAGATCTTGAAGTAACACTTAGAAAAGATGAGGTTAATGCTGTAACCATTTGCGGTTATATGACACAGATGTGCTGTGATACTACAGCAAGACAAGCAATGCATAAAGGATTTTTTGTCGAGTTCTTGTCTGATGCTACTGGAACCTTAAATGTTTCTAATTACGCGGGCTCAATATCTGCCGAGAAACTTCACAACGCAATTTTGATTACACAGGCAATGAGATTTAGTAAAGTCCTAACTTCTCAAGATTGGATTGATAATATAAAGTCAAAATAAAATTTATGCCTAAGCTTTTTAGCGCTTTCTTAAGCTGTTAGATTTTAATAGCTTTTTAAGTAATTTTTATCTAAAGGAGGTTTATGTGCACTCTTTAGTTTTGATTAAACAAGTTCCAGATGCAGCTCAGGTTAGAGTAGATTATCATACTGGCACCCTTATTAGAGAAGGCGTTCCTGCGATAATCAATCCCTATGACACTCACGCCATTGAAGCAGCTGTTCAGATCAAGGACAAATTTGGGGGGATAGTCTCAGTTCTAAGCATGGGTCCTCCAATGGCTGAGGATGCTTTAAAGAAAGCTTTGTCCATGGGGGCAGACAAGGCATACTTGCTTTGCGATAAGGTTTTTGCAGGATCTGATACCTGGGCTACCAGCTATGCTTTGTGGGTAGGAGCGCAAAAAATTATACAAGAAAATGGGCCAGTTGATATATTTTGGGCTGGCAAACAGGCTATTGACGGCGATACCGCTCAAACTGGTCCTGGTTTGGCAACGCGACTTGATATACCGCTTGTAACATGTGCTATAAAGATCGTAGAATTAAATCCTGAGAATGGTTATATAGTAGTTCAAAGGCTAATTGAGGGCGGTTCTGAAACCCTTCAGGTGTCTTTGCCGTGTATGATTACAGCCGAAAAAGAATTAAATGCCCTTAGGTTTTCCCCTCTTCCAGATTTAATAAAAGCAGTAAAGTCAAGCGTACAGTTGCTAAACTCAACTAACACCACCATTGATCCAACACAATGTGGCTTAAAAAGTTCTCCTACAAAGGTAAAAAGAGTTTTTATCCCCTCCAAAAGGGAGAGGGGTGAAATGCTTGAATCAGGAAACAAAGGTATAACCGATGTTTTGTTTGAAAGATTAGAACCTGTGTTAAAACAAATGGGAAGATTATAGGAGAAGGTGTTATGAGTCATAATATTAGCGAATACAAAGATGTATGGGTTTTTATTGAACACGATCGTGGAAAAATTGAACACGTATCTTTGGAGCTGTTAACCAAAGGCTGCCAACTGGCAAAAGATATTGGATGTAAGATTTGTGCCTTTTCTGTTGGGGAAAATGTCGAGATGTTTTCAGAAAAATTGTCAGAATATGGCGCTGAGAAGTTTTATTTTATCGAAAGCCCGATTTTAAGAGAATACAGAACAGAACCCTATAGAGATAGCCTTCTGTATCTAATAGAAAAATATAAACCCGAGATAATATTAATTGGTGCTACTACTCTTGGTAGAGACATTGCTGGCACGCTTGCTACGAAGCTTGATACTGGTTTGACGGCTGATACTACAGCTCTTGATATAGATTTTGAATCAGAAACAAAAAATCTATTGATGACGCGTCCAACATTTGGCGGTAATCTTATGGCTGTCATATACTGTCCAGATACCAGACCTCAGATGTCTACTGTGAGACCTGGCGTTTTTCAGGCGATAAAAAATCCTGTCAATATAGAAAAAGTAAGGGAAGAATTCGAGCTCTTTGAGGATAAAATCCCAAAAAAAATCTTGGAAAAAGTAAAGAGCGATTCAGATAAAGTAAATTTAGGATTTTATGACGTAATAGTTGCAGGCGGCAGAGGAATAGGGAAAAAGGAAAACATAAAGCTTTTAGCCGACCTTGCAGATACCTTAGGCGGCACATGGGCCGTATCGAGGAAAGTGGTACAGATGGGATGGGCTCCGTACTCAAGACAAGTAGGACAAACTGGTCAAACAGTTCATCCAAAGATTTATATTGCTGCAGGTATTTCCGGGGCAATTCAACATCTTGCTGGCATGAAATCCTCTGAGATTATTATCGCAATTAATAGGGATCCACAGGCTCCAATATTTGATGTGGCAACTTATGGAATTGTTGGAGATGCTATTGAAATTTTGCCTCAATTAACGCAAATTTTTGGGCAAAGGTTAAAAGTTGGAGGTTCAAATGAGAAAGAATGACTTTGACGTAATAATAGTAGGTGCAGGGCCTGCAGGTCTTGCTGCTGGTTATGTTTTGGCTAAAGAAGGAATTAGCGTTGCTATTATAGAACGTGGAATTTTTCCGGGTTCCAAGAACGTTATGGGCGGCATATTTTACAGAAGTTCTTTAGACGACTTGATACCAGATTTTTATAAAGAAGCTCCCATAGAAAGACATATAGTTGAGCAAAAGATTTGGCTTTTGTCTGAGGATTCTATGTTTTCAACTGGCATAAAGAGCGAAAAATATAATGTAGAACCATATAACTGTTTTAGCATATTTAGAGCAAAATTTGACAAATGGTTTGCAAAAAAAGCGGCAGATGCTTCTGCGATGATAATAAATGAAACCGTAGTAACCGATCTGATTTTAGATGGTAATAGGGTAATAGGCGTTAAGACCGATAGACCAAATGGAGATCTCTATTCTGATGTTGTCATAGCAGCAGACGGTGTTAACTCATTTTTAACCAAATCTCTCGGTTTAAGAAAAAAGATTACCACAAATAATGTCGCTCTTGCGCTTAAAGAGATTATTGAATTGCCAGATAAGGTGATAAACGATAGATTTGGCGTTTCGAGTAGCTCTGAAGGCGTAACTATAGAGATCACTGGCCCATATTTTAATAAAATGAGAGCCATAGGTTTTGTATATACGAATAGAAATTCTCTATCTTTGGGTTTAGGCGTGGTCACAGAGGATATGGTAAAACTTAAGATCAATCCAAACGACCTACTGGAAGAATTTAAGAAACATCCAGCTATAAAGCCCCTAATTAATGGCGGAGAGACCAAAGAATATATGGCTCACATGATACCAGAAGGCGGATATTATTCAATGCCAAAGTTATACTCTGATGGTTTTATGGTGGTAGGCGATGCAGCTATGCTGGTAAATAGCATCCACAGAGAGGGAGCAAATCTTGCAATTGAATCGGGTAAGTTCGCAGCAAAAACTTATATTGAAGCCAGAAAAATAGGTGACTTTTCTCAGAAGACCTTGAGCTCTTACCAGAAAAAGTTAGAAGAGTCTTTTGTATTAAGGGACCTAAAAACTTATAAAAATTTGCCAAAATTATTGGAAGAAAAACAATATCTCATATCAAAATATCCGAAATTTATAATAGATGCTATCTATGAAATGTATAGTGTAGACAAGGTCTCAAAATCAGAAAAAGTAAAATTAATTATGAATAGAGCTAAAAAAGAACTTGGGTATTTTAATATTTTGAAGGATGCCTTTAGTATTTGGAGGGATTTTAGATGAGAATTGAAGATAAACTTTACCTGATAGGTTATAACATTGACGAAGAAGAAAGCCATCTGGGGGTTAGCGATCCAGAAGAGTGTAAGAAATGTTTGGGTAGGCCGTGTACATATATTTGTCCTGCTGGGGTATATTCATATGACGATGAAGAGGGAAAACTATCTATTAACTACGATGCCTGTGTGGAGTGTGGCACGTGTAGAATAGTTTGTAGCTATATTACCTGGAAATATCCAAGAGGTGGATTCGGGGTACAGTATAAATTTGGATAAAGCCGTGAAACTTAAAATAAATTAAATTTTTATTATTTATACTTTTTTCTTAGTCCTCTTTGCCTCTTTGTCTTATGATAGATAGCATGTCGGTATTTTGTTATGTTATAATAACAGAATATTCTGACAATTGTGGAGGAGAAGGGATTAATTATGAAAAGAGAGACAGAGGAGTTTTTAAAACTTAGAGATTCTATTCTTACCTATCCTGACTATGAGACGTGCAGGAAAGAATTTATTTGGCCACATTTGACAAAATTTAATTGGGCATTGGACTATTTTGACTTCATTGCATTGAATAATGAAGAAAACGCATTGCTGTTTGTGGATGACGAAGGAAGTGAAATTTCAGTTAGCTATGACTCTTTAAGAAAAAGGTCTAATCAGGTAGCCAATTTTTTGAAAGAAATTGGCTTACAAAAAAGAGATAGAGTTATGGTTGTAATGGAGAACTCTGTGTTTTTATTTGAAATTTTACTTGGAATAATGAAAGCAGGTGGAGTTATAATCCCAGCAGCTACTATGCTGCCGCCTGAAGACATTGCTGAAAGGATAGAAACTGCAAATACAAAGTTTATTTTTATAGATAGTGACATTGCCAAAAAGTTATCTGGTATCGAAAACGTTGTAAATAATTATCTTAGCGCTATAGTTAACGTTGGCAATCATACCGGTTCGATCCTTAATCAGTGTAAGGGTAAGTCTCCAAATTGTTTAAACTATACTGAGGTTGACTCCTTCAAGGAAGATTATTCTCCTTCTTTTATTACATATTCCACTGATGAAATGTATTCTTTCTTCACATCTGGCACTACAGCAAAGCCAAAACTGGTTTCGCACAACCATAATTACCCTGTAGGACATCTAACTACTCTTTATTGGTTGGGTTGCAAAAATAAAGATATTCACTACAATATCAGTGCTCCAGGATGGGCGAAACATGCCTGGAGCAGCATATTTGTTCCATGGAATGCGCAGGCTACAGCTTTTATATATAGGTACAAGGGCAGATTTAAAGCAAAAGATATTTTGTCAAAAATAGAAAAATATAAAGTTACCACGCTGTGTGCGCCACTTAGCGTTTGGAAACTATTCTTGATTGAAGACTTGAAAATCTATAAATTCTCTTTGAGAGAGATTGTTAGCGCAGGTGAACCGCTTAATCCTGAAATTATAAAAAAGATTAAAGAAAGTATAAATCTTAATTTGAGAGAAGGCTATGGTCAGACCGAAAGCACTATCATGATTGGAAACTTTAAGGGAGAGCAGACTAAAAAGGGTTCAATGGGTAAAGTTGCTCCAGGCTATGACTTGAGTATTTTGAGCAATCACTTAGATATTAAAAACTATGGTGAAGATGGACAGATTGGAGTCAATATCTATCCAGTAAAGCCTCTTGGTATCCTAAGCGCATACAACGATGAGGCTAAAAATGCATCTGTGTTCAAGGGGGGGTATTATCTCTCTGGCGATACTGCTTATATGGACAAAGATGGATATTTTTATTTTGTAGGGAGAACTGATGACGTGTTCAAGAGCCTTGATTATAGGATCAGCCCTTTCGAGGTTGAAAGCGAAATTATGGAACATCACGCAATTCTTGAAGTTGGAGTGGTGCCCACTACAGATGAAAGGGAGATAATAGTTCCCAAAGCATTTATTGTATTAAAGCCTGATTATATTCCGTCCCGTGAGATGGCTATTGAGATATTCAGGTTTATTAGAAAGCACATGGCTCCATATAAGAGGCCTCGAGTTATAGAGTTTTTGGATTTCTTCCCCAAAACAGTAAGCGCAAAAATAATAAGAAAAGACTTAAAAGAATACGATCAAAATGTGAGAAAGAAGAAAATTAGAGCTGAACACGAATATAGGGAGAAGGATTTTTTGGAAGATTTAAAGAGTAGCGTGTAAATTTTATATATTGCTCAGTGCACTTATAGTAAGCGTGAGCGTTGGCGGCGTGGTAAGTTTAAGAACAAAAAAGCTTTCCCCGAGCAAGATGCTCAGGGTACTATGAAGAGCAGTACACTATCAAGTTGCTCAGTGCACTTATAGTAAGCCAAGCATCCTGCTTGGTAGCTTTTAAAAAACTTTAAAGCAATACACCCCGAGCAAGATGCTCAGGGTACTATGAAGAGCAGTACACTATCAAGTTGCTCAGTGCACTTATAGTAAGCCAAGCATCCTGCTTGGTAGCTTTTAAAAAATCTCAAGGGCAAAAGACACCCCGAGCAAGATGTTCACGGTACCATGTTTTATGAAAAGCTAAATAGAAATTTTCTAAATACTTGACGAAATTTATTATATAATTATAATATACATAATTACTAATGTATTATTAGGAGGTCAAAAGGTGATTATAAAGATTTTAGGTACAGGATGTTCAAATTGCAAGAAGCTATATGAGAACACGAAAAAGGCTATCGAGATGGGACAGGTTGCAGCCTCTATTTATAAGGTTGAGGATGTCAAGGAGATAATGAAGTATAAAGTTATGACTACTCCGGTTCTTGTGATTGACGAAAAAATTGTTTTCAAGGGTAAAATTCCTTCACCTGAAGACATATTGAAAGCAATATTTAACGAAATGTTAAATAAAAATAAGGATAGTTAATTCTATGCAAATATTTACCTGGCTTGCTGATTACGTAGCTTACAATCTTTTGCACCTCGAGAAGGGGCACCACCTTACCAGCGCTATACACTTTTTTATTGAAGATACCTCCAAAATATTTGTTCTGCTTCTGGTTATTATATTCATAATAACTTATATAAGAAGTTACCTGACCCCAGAGAAGGTCAGATCACTTCTTGTAAAGAAGGGCAAAAACGTTTATTTTGCTCATCTTTTAGCTGATCTGGTGGGCATAATAACCCCATTTTGCTCTTGTTCAGCTGTACCACTTTTTATTGGGTTTGTTGAGGCTGGAGTCCCGTTGGGCGTTACTTTTACATATCTAATAGCTGCCCCGACTGTTAACGAAGTGGCGCTGGTTCTTTTATACGGACTATTCGGTTGGCAGATAGCTGCTATATACATACTTTCAGGCGAGGTTATAGCATTTTTTGGTGGAATTATAATCGGAGCCATGAAACTTGAGAAATATGTAGAGGGTTATGTATATGAAAATGTCTCGACAGACATAGATTTAGATGTAGAGGATGTCAAGATAACTTTCACAGATAGGGTAAAAGAATCTTTTGAATATACTATGAATCTTATAAAAAAGATTGGTATATGGGTTATTATAGGCATAGGTATGGCATCAGGGATGCACGGATGGGCGCCTACTGGCTTTTTGGCACAGATTGCAGGACCAGGTAATCCTTTTGCAGTATTGGTAGCAGTGCTAATTGGCATTCCGCTTTACTCAAACGCCGCTGGTATGATACCCGTAGTATCAGAGCTAAT
>Ga0078972_1011465_pt1 | contig 15871 bp, 7 predicted proteins | sample YelNatPaOPGAMG01_FD_67568 | JGI IMG/M metagenome (GOLD analysis project Ga0078972, IMG submission 67568) | Hot spring thermophilic microbial communities from Obsidian Pool, Yellowstone National Park, USA - OP-RAMG-01 (SPADES assembly) (version 2) | ecosystem: Environmental > Aquatic > Thermal...
CGCATGAAATGCACGGGAAAACAACTGGAGGCTGCGAAATGAGGACGCTCACGCTGCCGTCGTCACCCTTTGCCAGTGAATAGCGGAGCTTGAGGAAACGAGATGCTGGTGTTTTCAATGGAAGAGATAAGAGGTACGAAAAGGAAGCAGTTGCTGAGGAGGCTCCGAAAAGTCCGTTGTTGATCACAACTGGAAGAGACCAAGAGAGTTTGATTACACGCCAGAATAAGGTAAGTGGGCCCATTCCATTTTATTCTAACTGTGATATATGAAAACGGTACATCGAAACAGAGTCGACAAACGGGACTAGCGCTTCTGTGGTTATCCTACAAGGATACCGCCGCTACACGAGGTACACCTCTCCGTTCCAGAAACTCATGGCGATCCAGTTGGTCAGGAATCGAGCTTCGGACGAGTCAGCAAATGTTCGGTTGCTGTGTCTGTGCATTTGGCGACGAGCGCCCCATGAGACCGCGAGCTGTAGTGCTCCCGTCCTCTAGTGCGACCAGATGAACGGCAGTTGCGCCGGCACCGCCACACTAGCCGTCGAAACGCCCGGTGTGGCAAGAGCGCACCGCGCCGCACGCTCAGCGCGTAGTGGCTCTGTGATTGGACCAGCGCTGCGCTCGACAGACGACAAGGTACTCGCAACTTCCCAGTAAGCGGGCCGAATGTACACCAGGTTCGGTCAATGCCTTGTCCCTGTGAACCAGGCAGGAGGCTGTTGTACGGCCGTGAGCCTCGGACACGGTGCGCACCAAAGGTTGACTTTGCAGCGCACTTCAAGGCATATGTTGGGCTTTTGTGTGTTGCCACAGTGGCGACTGAACGCCCGCGTTAGGAGTGCGTGTCGACTGGTGCGGAACAAAGCCTTTCAGGCGCATCAGCGAGTGGCGAGGTACATGCTCCGTGTCTCGCACGCATCTGTTACAACTCAGGGCGAGCAGTCCCCTTGGACTGCGAAAGACAAGAGCGTGAAGGAGGCAAACGACTCGCCGTATAAGCATACAGTTAGCCTACCTGAGACCAGCTTCTCTCAGAGAGCAAACTCAACTGAGAGGGAGCCGCAGATCCAACGCTTCTGGGAGGAAAACCGCATTTACGAAGGATTGTACGAAGATAACTCCAGGAACGCCGAATTTTTGTTGCATGACGGCCCACCGTACGCGAACGGGTCCCTCCATATGGGGCACGCTCTAAATAAGATACTTAAGGACATTATCAACCGCTATTTCATACTCTGCGGGAAGCGTGTCCGCTTCGTTCCCGGCTGGGATTGCCATGGCCTCCCCATCGAGCTAAAAGCCGTGCAGTCGGCTAGGTCTAATCATCGGGAAGCACTTGATCCATTGCAGATTCGACTGCTTGCGCGAAAGTTTGCCCTGGAGGCCATCGAGGAACAACGGAAGGGTTTCAAGCGCTACGGTGTCTGGGGAACCTGGAATGCGCCATACTTAACATTGGACCACCAGTACGAAGCCGCTCAGGTCCGTATTTTTGGTGAGATGTTTCTGAAAGGCTACATTTATCGTGGCAGAAAACCTGTGTACTGGAGTCCAAGCTCTCGCACAGCGTTGGCAGAGGCGGAGCTTGAATATCCGGACGTGCACGTTTCGCGATCGGCGTACGTTGCTTTCGAGGTTGTAGACGCTGGGAAACTGCGTGGGATTATCAGTGAGCTCGAATTCGATTCGTTCAGAGTTGCAATCTGGACGACCACGCCCTGGACGATTCCCGCGAATCGGGCTGTAGCGGTGAATCCAAACCTGCCGTACAGTATCGTGGCTCTCGAGGATGAGCAAGGGAAGCCCTGCACGTTGCTTGTAGTAGCCCAAGACCTTGTGGAAACTCTTGAACAAAAGTTGCATAGGCCTCTCTCTAACAAGAAGATTGTACCTGGCTCTGAGTTAGTCGGTATGACCTACAGGCACCCTTTGTATCCAACGGAGGTATACCGCGTGGTTGCCGGTGGCGACTACATCACGACCGAGAGCGGGACCGGCCTGGTGCACACCGCACCTGGGCACGGCCTAGAGGACTATAACGTTGGATTACGCGAATCACTCGAAGTCTTTGCGCCTGTCGATGATGTCGGAAGATTCACATCAGATGCTGGTCCCGAGCTCGCGGGGCTCCCTGTACTTCAAGAAGGTAATGCTCGGGTTTTAGAATTGCTGCGATCGAGTAATGCTCTGCTGCTCGAAGAAAAATACGAGCACAAGTACCCGTATGATTGGAGAACGAGAGAGCCGACTATCGTTCGTGCCACAGAGCAATGGTTCGCCTCCGTGCGTCAGTTTCGTGACAAAGCACTGGAAGCGCTCCAGAGCGTCCAGTGGGTGCCACCTGCCGGAGAGAATCGCATCCGGGGAATGATCGAGTCTCGTGATGATTGGTGTATATCGAGACAGCGCCCGTGGGGAGTGCCAATACCCGTCTTTTATGATGAAGACACCGGCGAAGCCGTCATCAGTATGGAAATCATCCAGTACGTGAGCGAAATTTTTGCAAAACACGGATCTGATGCTTGGTGGACGCTTCCAATTGAGCAGCTCCTTCCAGCGAGTATCATTCAGACGGGGCGGAGACTGCGTCGTGGCTTAGACACCATGGATGTCTGGTTTGATTCGGGGAGCTCCTGGGCCTCACTCTCCAAATCTCATGGCGAAGGCTCCAGCTCGAGCTGGCTTCCGTCTGTGGTCGCAGATCTTTACCTCGAGGGCAGCGATCAGCATCGGGGATGGTTCCAGTCCTCGCTCTTGACATCCGTTGCAGTTCGCGGCTATGCTCCGTTTCGCGCGGTTCTCACGCACGGATTCGTTTTAGATGAGAAGGGGCTGAAGATGTCCAAGTCGCTTGGTAATGTGGTCGATCCCTCGGAGATCATCAACGGCGGGCAAAACCAGAAAAAGCAACCTGCCCTCGGCGCGGACGTGCTCCGCCTCTGGGTCGCCAGTGTTGATTACATGAGTGATGTGCTGATTGGTCCAACGATTTTGAAGCAAACTGCTGACGCTTACAGGAAGATCCGAAATACACTGCGCTTCCTGGCCGGCAACGTTCCACGATGGGATGAAACGTGCCCTGTGAGCGTGAATGCTTTGAACGATGCAAATCTACCTTCACTGGACCGCTATATACTGCGTCGCGCTGCAGCAGTGTTGAAGGATATTGAGGACGCGTACAAGAACTTCACGTTCAACAGAATATTTCAGAGCGTCCTGCGTTTCTGTGTCGCTGACTTGAGCAATTTCTATCTAGATATTGCCAAAGATCGCTGCTACGTTGCCGCTCCGGATGAACCACGTCGCCAAACTTGCCAAGCAACAATGTGGGCGATCTTAATGGATATGGCACGAGCGTTGGCACCCATTCTACCGCACACCGTCGAGGACCTGTGGCAATGCCTACGCAAAGATGGCAAGTTGCCCTCTGGAGCGCCGATTAGTATTTTCCAAAATGGTTGGTATTCTTATGTGCCACAGATTCTCTCAGACGAGTATGAGGACAAAAAATGGACCATCGTTCGAGAAGTTCGCGAACTTGTGAATAAGGCACTTGAAACAGCTCGCACAAACGGGCTAATAGGATCGTCGTTGGAGGCACGTGTCATCATATATCCGCATGCACGGCACGTAGAGGAGGCGCTTACAAGCTTTGATCCCTCAAATGGGGTTGATGATTTGCGATACTTCTTTATCACGTCCCAAGTTGACGTCGTCCGTTGCTCTGGGAATGGGGAGTCTCCAGGCGCTGCTAGCGAGACCCACGTCGAGGTACAAAAAGCGTACGGTTCGAAATGTGCTCGCTGTTGGAATTTCTCCGAAACTGTGGGTGCACTTCATGAGCATTCACAAGTATGTGAGCGCTGCGTGCGTTCCCTCAAGCACCTGGGCGTCGAGCGGGTTTAGGTCAAGGTCGGTAAAGCGCGGAGCGCTGTTTGTTGGCTGAAGCTTCAGCTCGCTGCGGTTTCGCGCGAACCGCACGAAGCCCAAAACACTCGGCCTTCGGCCAAATGAAAGCCGTCGTTACGCAACTTCGCTCGCAAAGTATCGGTCACCCTGGTTTCCTGTCACCTGAAGTTGAGGCAAGAGATGCTTGCCGGTGAACCCAGCGTGCCAAGCTGCTGAACGGGACTATGGTCCAGAAGCCGAAACCCGCTTCGAGCCGGTTGCGACCTCTCGATCATCGGAACTCGTCTTCATATTTGAGGTAACACGCGAAACCTACACCGTCTCCATTTTCTGCTCCGCGGCTCTGCGCGCTTGTCTTCGTGCAAGTTTCAGAGCCAGCACCGAACCCTTCCGGGCAAACCGCTGGTTCCGCAGAAACTTTTGGTACATTCCTTTCGTTGACGCGTACCGGTGACTACGGGGCCGCTTTATTCCGTTGCGATGCGCTTTCCGTGACTGATTATGGTTTGTGTGGTTCTTTGACTTTGCCATTGAAAATCAAGTCCTAGCTTTCCAACGCTCTAACAATGCAACGTAGGAAAAAGGCCTCTATCGCAGGATCGTTCAGGACGACGGTGGCGCCGAAACAAATTCCCTAATGGCGAGGTATTCCTCTAAACCAGCGAGATGGACATTGTGGTTCAGACGGAAACCTTTCCGCTGCGGAAGGGAATTCCCTTCCGGTTAGCGTGGCGCGATCTTCGGAGTGCTGTCATCGCGCCAATGACTTTGCGCGGCTGCGAAAATAGACGGGCAGAAGGCTGGATCTATCGGGTTTCTATATGGACGCCAGACGGGTATGATCGGCATATCACTTGGAAAAGCATCGTTTACTCTCCACGTGACTGCAGCGGCCTCCATTTGGTCAAAGTCAGCACGGTGGTATGCGAAACGCTGCGCCGTGACGGTTTACGGAGACTCTGTGGATGAGGCGTCTCCGCGGACATCACTGAGCTGCCCCCTTCCACCGGTCACCGACGTTGCCAACTTTTGGTACGACTGAAGAGCTCCATGCATGATGCGTGGAGTTAAATGCAATATCCGCTCGATACCGTACAAGACCGCCCGTTTCAAATGATTTGGTCTGCCAACCCGTCCCTTGAAACGATACGCCACGCCCACATGATCGACTGTTGACAGCAAAAAGAGTCGCAGCGTGTGAAAATGACAATCGTCTCAGCTTTTGTCTCACCGTTGGCAGACCCGTATAGAACACGGTTCATCGACTGGATGCTCCTGAGGGCCGCGGGCAGGAACCGCGATCGCACGCGATCTGTGAACGAAACGATCCGAATTGCATGTTGGCTACAAAGGAAGCCGCTTGCCAGCTGGCGACAACCTTCTCGAATGGTTGAGGATGAAAACATGTTTAAGGCCCTCTTTACACCGTACAACGAGCGAACACGCCACGATGTCGCTTGGTCTCCGTATAGGAGACGCTTAAAGTGGGACTGGCACTTGCGCAACTTTCTCTACGCACTACTTCCAGCTGCCGCGATTTTCTTGTTCTGCGAGGCTGTAGAGTATAGGTATGACTTGAAAAAGTCCTTCTCTTCCGAAAGCTCGAAGAATGATAGGAAAACTAGGCATTTGCAAGATGCAGCGGCACAGTCAACAACAGAATTGAGGCATGATCGCGAGGGCTCGTTGACGCAATCAGTTCAAACTTCGCGCGCACCGTGAAGCGCTCCTAACCAGAGAAGTCTCCTTTCTAGGTACATGGACGAGCTACGAGTTTACTTGTCGTGAAGTTTGCGGGAAAGGTTTCTTGATGGAAGTTTAGCTGGGGCGGTTACAACACGATCAGCTCGCCTCCGTGCCCGGGAACCGTCTTACCTCTCGCGGTTCAACAAACGGCATAAGTTGCCTTCGCTCTGGCTCTTTCTTCGCCACTGGAAAGTGGACTCGCAATGATCGCACATGATTCGCATCATCTTGCTCGCTCGTGTGATAAGAGCCACAATATCATAGCATTGTCTATTCGTGCTGTTGTGTCTCCACGCACAGAAATAGATACTCTAGACGGACTCTGTAGAATTTCGATGCCCCGAGACATCTTTCGATAGCCAAGTCAGAGGAAATCATCATTGCGGCATATGCCTATTACGGCAGCCGGCTCCGGACATGAATTTCCGAATGAGATGCATGGACCTCGGAACATCCATGATGTCCCTGACTCCATTTGCTGGAGTCCACACTGCTTACCTGCTCGAGACACAGGCCCAGACCCTCAGTCGAAGACAAAGTGTCGTCGAACCGCACGCACACGCAGATATCCTCCTGCATGGCGCCGGAAATTGCAGCGACGAGGCCCATATACGGATATGTCGCGAAAGCGGCTGCGAGCTACCTATGGCCGACTCCGCACCGCAGCCTCTGCATCCGCAAAAGATTAATATGGGGCACTGAACCGCTAGCTCTGTTACCATCTTTGGATTTTAATGGAACTTTGTTAGGCGTGCAGCGTCGGCATTTGAAGTGCGGCAGCAAAAGCTTACAGATTCACGCTTCGTTTTAGGATTCTCGGTCGTCTTTAGGGAGTGACCTTTTCGACACTTTGCAGCCGGAATTTGTTACGTCACTGTCTTTAAGTTGAATAACGACGCCGATGAACATGATTACGTCAAATTACCTATATCATTTACCAGTTCATACGCAGAAGCCTCCGTTCTTCCCCTTTTTTCCTGTCTAGAATGCTGAAACCATGCATTCTTCAAGTACTCGATCTCCCTGTTGTAAGTCTACTTGTGGCCGTACAAATTCGCGCCAGTGGATCGGCGATAAATAAATATCGACGTCGCCCTTTGGCATCTTTTTCACGAACTCATGCTGAAACTACGCTGAATTTCTCAACACAGTTAATCCGTTCAGTTTGAAAAGCAAATTCTCCAATCTTTGCAGACATCGAAGAAACCGCGTTCGGCAGCAGCGAGATATCTCTGGCGGGATATGCTCTCAAAGGCTCCCGACTCCTCTTCTTACATGGAGAATTTTCTTGGACTCGGACTTGATTCATCATTGCGATCGCTTGTAGTCGAGTGTACGTCACCGCTTTGCGCGAATGGAGCATTGACGGATAAACACTTCCTGACTTGTTCTCTATCCATGATTTTCTTTCCGATTTTTGTTTCATCATCAGCAATATCGCGCTCCGCAAATGCTCTACCGAATGGAACGCCATGCGGTTGCGTCTGCAGAACGGAGAGTACTCGCTAAGTGGCTCACGTACAAGACTTCCATGATAGCGGGATACGACAGCGGGCTCTAAAATCGATGGATGTATCGACAGGATCGCTCTGCGACCGTCTAGGGCATGGATCGAGCGCTGAAGCGAGCGTTCACAGGCTACAGTGTGAACCTCATTGGGGAAGGCGCGGTGCACATATAGGAACACCGTACAAAAGCCAGGTGCCACCGCTGCAGAGGACGCTCCTTGGCCGTACACAAAGATGAAAAAAAGGCAAGCGAGGCGTAGATCGCAACATCCGCCTGTGCACCAAACGCGACGACAACTACCAGAAGCTGCGAACACGGGATTTTAACGCCGCCATCAACATTTCTAGAGTTCTGAAACGGGAGCTGGAGGGTCACGAGAGACCGACATATTTAAAGCTGCGGCTACGAGAGAGGAAAAGGCAGCCCTTAGAGAAAAAGACCGCAAAGGCTGATTTTTTCGACAGCGGGAGCATTCCCAAACATTAGTTTTTACGACCGAATTATCGGAGGCGAGCTGTTACACGCTGACTGCGAAGTGGGTGTGAACGTAGCACTTTAGAAGCAGGATTCGTTGGCGGCTGTCGATGGTTCCAGAGTCGAAACTCGAACCTCCGCGGCTGGCCAGAATATTTGCATCTGAATCATTTTTAGTGAGATCTAGCTCGCCTTCACGAAGCCAGGTACTCAGAGCTAAATCATCCGCAAAGCGGCGATATTCATCCCGACAATGCTGCGCGAATCGCGTACAAAAGCTTGTGCTCGCTGCCGGAAAGTCGAAACGAATTTTCTGGTCTGGTTTCCTTCGGGACCTGCAATATGAACACAGAATTCTCGAAATCGATCCTTGATCAATTTCAAAACCGTGCGAATGAGTAACTCTCGATCACTTAGAGAGCACTGGATGAAATCTTCCGGGTGTTCCGCCGTTTCGAGGCAAATTCGAGCGAGCATCAATGCTGAGCCCATCGGTAACGCGGTGAGCGCCGCATTGTAATGCGTTGTGCGGATACTCCGCAGAAGTGGAAGCAATTCGCTGATGCGCTGTTTTTTCGCGGAGGACCCATCCAAACGAGTTTCGTCCTCGAATCTCGCCATCTGCTCAATGATTCGATCTGTAGCAGCAATACTGTCCAGGGTTTTCAGAGAGTTTGGTGTGTTGTGAATGCTCCCTATGCTGGTCGCTGGCTCGTAGGCTGCTTCACTTTCATTCTCCTCTGCCTCAATGATTCCTATGTAGTCCGATTCTTGATCCTTCAGAGCGTCCGTTTCGAAGTGCTCTCGAAGAGCTCGTTCGCCTTCTTCTCCAGCAACAATCTGATCATCCAGACGATGCCAAACACGGATGCTATGGTCCGTTCCAGCGCTGACGACGATTTCCCCTCGACCGCTTGGCGCGATGCTTGTGACCGTACCGCTGCGGTGGCCCCAGCCATTTTCAGCGAGCACATTCTTGCCGTCAAGTGTGCAAATAAAACTTCGATCAGCAGCAAGATCAGCGTCCCAGTAGCGCAGACTGCCGTCCCGTCCGCCAGACCAAAAGCAGCGAGGATTACTATAGTCGAAGCGCACGCATGTGACACCATCTTCGTGGGCGCGCGAGATGCATCTAATGCAGTCGCCGAATTGCAGCCCCCAAAGTCTGATCGATTTGTCCATGGAGCCCGTAACAAGCATCTTCGAGTCACCACTAATGTCCATGGTGGTTACCGGCAACTTGTGTCCATAGAAAGAAAGTGCAAAAGAGAGTGAATCCATTCGGAACGCACGAACCGTCATATCCGTGAGCGCAACAAGGATGAGTTCCTCGTTAGGCGTGAAGCATAGCGCTGTAATTTCATTTGCAACCTCGAGTCGAGGAGCATCGTGAACGCTCCAGGTTGTTCCAGAGAAGCTCAAGCGGTGGAAACTAACAAAGCCGGCGTTGCCGCCCACTGCTATGAAATTACCCGAAGCTGATTGTGCCATCGCCCGAATGACTGGTCCTGTAGGTGCCCCATTCGCTGGCGCTATCGATTGCTTTTCCAGAATCACTCCCGATTCGCAGTCGAGAATCATGACGGCACCTTTGTCCGTTGCTACAGCTGCATACTTCCCCTCGACAAAGGAAGCTCCCGCGTCGGACGGCGGGCGCAGAAACATGACAGCAGTCACGGTTGGTCTCTTCCTTTCACCTGCATCCGGAAGCTCTATAGAGCACAGGCACTGCCCTGTGCCACTATTCCAAATTCGAATGTCCTGCGCCGCTGATAGGATCAGCGGATGGCCGACTCGAGGTAATGGAACGGATTTCATACTGGCGCTCAGAAACTGATCGAAGTCATCAGATAGGGCAAGGGCGGTGACAGGTTGCGGATGCCCGTCGCCGCCAATATACAATGCGCACTCCACTCCAGACACTCGAACGGGGGACGTTTCGAGCCTGGTCTCGCGAGTAGCATTCGTCACATTTGCTAGGCTTATCTCGCCCGAAACCTCGTTTTGTGTGTCTCCGAGAATCATGCATGCGTTTTCAACGCTCACAGCGTTATTTGCGCGATGAACGATAAACATTAAGTTTTCCATGCGATCTTTCCCGAATCTATCACCGTTTGTAATACATGCAAGTGATAAGATCTTACACTCAAACTTGGTTTGCAAGCGCAGACAGAGAAAATCCGACGCTTCCAGCTCATTGCGCATCGCATCGTCTCCGTCACCGGATTCGCCCTCGAGGCACGAATTCGCACTTGAAACATGCTCCATCGCATGTTTTTTTGCTGCCCGTTTGCGCCTTCTCTTGATATGTCGCTTGACACCACTCTCATCACGTACCTCGTAAAACTCCAAGTTTCGATCCGCATCGAAGCCGATCACAAAAGAATCATCAGGCGCCGCGCAGAGGCCCAAAAGTCGCGATCGTGCGCGGGCTCGATGCACGACGCCGATCTTCGTGAAATGCGTGCCATGCGACGGCGGGCGCCATGCGTGCGCGTCACCAGAGGCCGCTGCATTCTGCCGCCAAAGGTGAATGTCCCCGTCGTTATTTCCAGCGAGAAACAGTTTCCGCTTCGCTAGGTATACGGTGCTCCATACGGCGCTCTGTTCACAAAACAGCGCCTGAAGGCAGTCTTGCGTTTCCAGATCCACCAGTTTAATCACTGCATCCTTGCCGCTGCTCAGAAGCACTTTTCCTCGGTACAGCGCGTTACCTCGTCTGGTGCTTTGCATTGCATCGAACGTAATGTTGTCTTCGGAATTCCCAATGAAGCACAGCGAGGTCACCAAATCCGAATGAAGACCGCGAAGCTGGAGAATGCACTGTTCCGACCAAATGTCCCAGAGGCTGACATCTCCGTTTCGGCATCCGCAGGCGAGATGGGCGCTGTCTCCAGAGAAGGCGAGACAAGTCATGCCACTTCGATGCCCCTGAAGCCGCTTCGTATCGCAGAGTCTGAATACAGCGTGATCCACGCCACCTGATGCGGCTGATGGCTCCGACTGGGTAGCGTCTCCTTGGGTTTGCCCAAACGGGTACGCTGCTTTGTCGTACCAAGTACTCCTGGCTTGTCCTTCGCTCGCTTGGAGCACGTAGAGCGATATCGTACCGTCAGCATGGCCGGCAGCAATCATATACCTTACAGACGACACCATTTGTGGACCCGAAGAGCGTCGTTGATCCTGGTCTGTGTGCTTAGTCAGTGACCCGAGATCCAGGGTGCAGCTGATGCACGTTACCGGAGATAGCACTGACACATTGGTCAGTCTCGCAACAAGGCGGGCACGTCGTGTCTCCCAGACGTGAACGGCCTCCACAGCGGCGACTGCAACGTACAGAAGTGGGCCACGCTTCAGACTCCGATCCTTTCGTGGTTGCGAGTCCAGGTCTGAAACGCTTTTCCGCGTACCGGATGGTGCGCATGGCAGTTGGAAGAAACCTATCGTCTGGTTTCCAACGAAGTAACTACCACCCCCTCCCTGTGCGCCTATGACAGTCCCGTACGGGCTAGCAACCACCCCGAGGACTTTTTCTGCCTTGAACGTGGGGTATAGACGAACCATCTTCGGCACTCGAGGTACGATGAAGAGTGCGGATCACTTCCGTCACAACAAGTCGGTCCCTACAGCGTCCCGCGGGGTGATTCTTGCGAACGCGAGAACAGTAAGACGGGTGCTAAGAATACCCTACGTGTTATCACCAAAATCCGGATTCTGCAACGCCGTCGCCCGGCACGTATTTTCGTGCCTGGATGGTTCTCGGTACGCGTTGCTAGGGTGCGCGTCAACCAAAGACATGCACGTACCGCTTCTTGAATCGAATGACGAGATTTTGTGGTAACATTAACTTTCTGAGCGTTTGGTCTCGACTGTCTCTAGACGAAGGCTACGCCCTGCTGAGAATGTGTTTCAAATCGAACCTATATATAGAGCAAAACGGAAAACCGTTCGCTACCATAGAGCATATATTTCTATTTATGTAACCCACTCGCAGACGCCTCACAGCCTTTCCCGAAAGGCGCCCTGCCATCGGCTTCAGCTTCTCTCTGTAGACTTCGAGCCTGAGAGGTTGCCCCAGAACATTCGGTCGAGTCAGCTCCGCAGGCCTCGTATTCAGCACTGCACATCGTCTGATATTGATGGCGTCGTTGAAGTCTCCGTTCAAGAACGATATGCATTTGTTGCTTTTGATGGGATTTAGCTGTTCAGGGAGTCCTAGAACTCGTGCCGTCAGTGACCCTACAGTCTAGTTTTTGTCCCGCAGGGCAAACACCTTTCCTGGTCTATCTCCCCTCTTCTTCTTCGCTCGATGGTCGGCGAGAAGAGGATTTTTCATTTTCTTTTGTCAGCCGACGACATGTACCTCCAGGATCCTTGACTTATATGACCGTACCTTTCCCTCGGATTTTTTATTTCATCAAATGAACGTTCTCCTTTATTCGCTTAGATGAGGATCTTTCCGGAGTGAGAGGCACTTGCAGAAGAAGGACGGAATGTGCCGCTGTATCACCGTGTACAGAAAGCTGCAGCGATGCGCTCGGTGAGGCGATCATAACGTTTCACGATAGAAAACACTCCATAGATGGGCTTCAACCCTGGAGCGTGTGGAGGAATGAAAAACAGCTCTACCCCGAAAGATTCTTCGAAAACTCGAACCCCAGGGGAATGGTTATACCCCACGATTTCCGATAGGGGAACGTCGCCAGACGGCAGGGAAGAGTCTTCAATGGTTGGACAAAGTGGTTGGTCCTGTTGTGCGAGCCCTCTGTGCCAGCAAAACGGCGGCCGCCAAATGAATCCACCGCAGCTAGAATAGATGATGCCCTCGTTCTCGTCGAGAGCGATCGTACATACAACGGGCTCCCTCTCCGCGAATACTCAAATATGTACCAACGTTTGGTCCGAGGCAAGTCTCATCGACTGAAAATACAAATCAACGTCTCTGTACTGCATACCGATCCCCGAGTTTCAGGAACGCTGTTATTGCGATTTAGATGGAAGATGGCCGTGCGTGAACCAGGACTCTTTTTTTCGCGAATGTATCCTAGGGGTTTCAGGACCAAGCGAACAAGCTGTTGGGAAACAGAGACGCTCGTGGTGGCAACTATCGTCGCTCTTTGCTTTCCGTAAAGTGCTCAACGGGTCCTTTTCTACCATTGCCCACAAACACGGTTTGAGAATATCGGTTTTTGGCGGGCAGCGCATCTTTTTCTTTCTTCCAGTGTTCCTCAACTACCTGATTATTATATTATGATTGCCCTGAAAGAGAAATACAATCCTCCCTGCACTATTCGGTGAAACATACATCCTAGGGGCAATTCGTCTCCGATCCATAGGATGCATTGCATATCGATTTCAATTTCCTTCTCTAAAAAGGAGAGGAACAGAGTTCAGCTGAATGCGATTCGGCCATGGCGCGCGAGCGACTCCAAGCATGTGCGGCGGCGGACTGCCGCGGCGAAGTAGCCGTGCGGCGGCCGCCATCCGCCGCCAATCCTCTGGACCATTCAATCCGAGTTCACTGGTGAGAGTGTGTACGTCCTAGTGATGGACGGTGCGGCTGCACCTCGGGGAGGAAGATAATTTGTGCCTTTCGAAAAGATGCCGCGTAGAACTAGTTCTGCGCAAAAAAGGGAAGGGGCTACCTCACTAGAACCTGGAATGTTTACGAGAGTGGTCGACCAAGGCCAATCAGCTGGCACCGAAGCGCATTCTGGTGACGCACAAGCGGCTGAGGCACTTTTCCGACTCTCAGCCTCGCCCGCAATAGGTGCGCCGTCCTCGGTACAGGGCGCCAACGGTAAACCGTTGTTTCCCGGTTTGGCCCTGAGGAGCTCACCGTATTTTGAGTTTTATCCGCGTAACGGGACTGCCACGCCCATGTTTACTGGGATTCTCGGGGGCAGTATCAACTCTGCCGCTCTGACACCGCAAGCACTGAACGAACAGAGCGTTTCCGGCCTTGATGCGTTGGGCGGAACTTCGCCCCGATGGCAGACTTTCTCAGGTGCTCTTCAGCAACAGTATTTCGCGCCAAATAGTCGAGACGGAGACGCAAGACGTCCGACCGGTGCGCCTCTTTCAGGAAGCTTCCACTTGTTGCAGTCGACCCGCCTGGGCAGCCTATCCCCCTGCATTCGCGACCTAACTGAAAGCGGGCCTTTCCACGGAACGAGGAATTTTAACGCGGAGAATACACCTCTTCCAGGTGCCCGCTATGCACACAGCTCGACTGCAGCAATGCTCGACGCGCTTGTAGGAGAGAGCGCATCGACGCCCGCTGGGCTCGATGACGAACCCAATAGCCGTTTTCGCTTGCACGGAGAATCGCGGGCTTCTGGGGAGATTACAGGGGCTGATACTGCGGTTCCCCATGACGGAAAACGAAATGCGGCAAGTTTGCCTATGTTCAAGAGCAGCCCCGACGAGGCAGATCAAAATTATGCTGTGCAGCTCGATATCCTGCAGCCGACATCGGAACAGCTCGCGTCGACCTTGCCGCAGAAAAGAAAACGCACGCATCTCGATTCTCACAGTCGGAAAGCAAATCCACAGGACAAAGATGACGAGCAAGACGCTAACCCGGAGAGCTCTTCATGCATTGATAGCTATCTCGAACTCATGCACGGGAAACATGCATTCCCACCAGATTCACTGCAAGAATTGTTCAATGAGCTTGTTGAAAGATATCGAAGAGCGCAGCCTCTCTGGCTGCAACCCTGGGATCAAATACGTCCTGTCGTCGAGGACCGATACAATCCAGACGGCAGCCAGATGAAAATTGTGTACATTCCCGTGCTCGTCCCTCTTGTCCAGAATCCGTCGACTCTTGAGTCAGCTCTGGTTTCGGAGGAAGAAGGCGCCAAAATGGTTCAAGCCTGTGTTCGGGAAAGCGGACTGTCGGGATCGCAGACCGTTGGGCACTGCTACTCCAGCCGGGTGGGCGCTTCGATTGGCAGCTGGCGCTCGGAGAGCGCTCTTGCTGCCGAAAACTCGGAAAGAACCTCCGAATGCGAGGATATTGCGTACGTTCCGTCACCTACAATCTACGCGCACCATCATATTCCTGCGGTACGGCCGGATATGCCCGAAGGAACTCGGAAAGAGATCGAGAAACTCTTCTCCGTGAGGGAATTCAAGCAAAAGACCAGACAGGCTGCCATTATTCGCTATCGTCAGAAGAAGAGAGAGCGGCGCTTCATCAAAATCGTGAGGTACTCTTGCCGAAAAATTTTAGCCGATAGCCGCCCTAGAATTCGCGGTCGTTTCGTGAAACAAGACCCCTTAGGGTAGTGCAAAGTTGCCCAGGAAGGATTTCTTCGGCAGTCGTCCAAACCGTTCGAATCTATCACAGCAAACCGTGCTCTGTGGACATCTGTGGGATTGGATTATCAGAAAGTGTCTACGGGACGCGCCGAATGGAATTGCCCCAGAATTTGAACAGTATCATTTTCTCGTGGCAATCTTCCGCCTGTCATCTATTGTTTTGTGGCGATCCAGAACATCTGTAGCCCAAAACATGGCTAGATGCGGCCACGCACGACGCAGCTCGAAGGCATGCAGGCCGTTTGAATACTCATCGAACAGAATACGTGAATCTGCTCGAGATAGTGATACCTGGTGTGCAGCTGTATCGCCTTGGCACCTTCCGTAATCCGCGAAATAATCTTGTTCCTGTGAGTTGCTTAAACTTATACTGTCCAACGGGACAAGGGTCGCAGCTCGGCCGCGTCCATGAGCGTCTCGAGCGTTTTGAGCGCGTACGCTACGTTTGCATCGTCACCAACATGAGGCGCGCTGGGAATCATGCGGCAGCTGCTTTTGCGGATAACCGGGAACGCACGATGCTGGATCTTGCAGTCGGGAGCATGTGGACGCTTGCCGCTGAACAGTTTCTTACTGCATTCTTTGATTATGTAATACCATGCGTTGCGGGTCGATTTATCCTTTGATCGCTGCCCGATCCTCGCCGAATAGTAAAAATACTGTTATCTCTCAAAAGTATGCAACGCCCGAACTGCATGATTGCTGCTGGAATGAACGGACAAGCGAGCGCATAGTGACCTGTCTTCGCGCTGCAACAGTGCAAGCTAAGGTTGCGTCCACCCACGCTAGATTAAAATGGAACACTGAACTGCATGATCTGTGGCTGCATTTCGATTTTTTACGAAGCTTTTTAAGATGTCTAGCCTCGATATCCGGAGTGCAGTGATGCGGGCTCACGGTTC
>Ga0078972_1011466_pt1 | contig 15866 bp, 7 predicted proteins | sample YelNatPaOPGAMG01_FD_67568 | JGI IMG/M metagenome (GOLD analysis project Ga0078972, IMG submission 67568) | Hot spring thermophilic microbial communities from Obsidian Pool, Yellowstone National Park, USA - OP-RAMG-01 (SPADES assembly) (version 2) | ecosystem: Environmental > Aquatic > Thermal...
CTGCACCCCTGTACCGTCTACGGCAGGCAATCAGCCGCTTGTGGCTGGCATTCCCGCCCAACGGACTGCCTTTGTTAAATACGGGATAAACCATGACCCGCCCAATCCCCCCGAATGGCTCCACTCCGGTCGCGTGCGAAGCGCAATGCCCGGATGGGATCCGCGCCCCGATGGGTAAGCCTGCGCCGCGGGGCTCAAGCCGCCGCGCTGAGAGTACAAAGCCCCCTCAAGGGGGCTGATCAGCCCGTAGGGCTTTTTTCAGCCCGATGGCTTCCAGCCTCGGGCACCCTGGCAGGCGGCCGAGTTTCCTTGGATAACATAGATTCGGATCCGAACCTTCGGCTCAGGCCGCCTTATCCGTGAATAAGCGCGGGCAGGCAGCGGGTGCAGACCCACAGGCTCTTGCCCTGGGTGCGACAGGGGAGGAGAATAGCCTCCTCCTCGCTGGCGCCGCAACGCAGGCAGGTCTGGGCGATATAGGTTGCGCCACGCTTTTCGGCCCTTTGCTCTGCCGCGTAGGCGTCAAAGGCCGGCGCCTCGCGCTCCTCGATACTCAGCGCCCCCGTCGGGCAGACAGAAAGGCAGAAGCCTGCCCCATCGCAGAGCACCTCACTCACCACTCGCGCCTTGCCGTTCACAAGCTCAATGGCCCCCTCGGCGCAGGGGGTCACGCACAGGCCGCAGCCCGTGCACTTTTCCTCATCAATGTGGACGATCTGTCGTTTTGCCATCCCAATCTCCTGGGCTCGGACTCGGTCTTAACTGGAATCTCTCACTTTTCTGATTCGATCACATAAGGCAGGCCGATCGCGCCCGCCGGGCAAAGGTCCTCGCAATCGGCGCAATAGGCGCATACTGCTGGGGCCGCCAGGACGGCCCGGCCCGCCATAAGCGCCAGCGCCCCACTGGGGCAGGCGGCCACGCACTGCCCGCAGCCCGTGCAGCGCCCGGCGTCGATCTGCGGCAGGACCGGTGTGTTGTCGGCCATAGAATCACTCCTTGGGATTTGCTGATACACTGATTTCCCTGTCGGGAATCGATTGGCAAACACTCACCGACAGGCCGGGTTAAGGGCTGCGCAACCGCCCGGCTACGGGCCTTTAGGGTGTGGGGTGGATGTTGGCGCCTGCTTCGCCGCCTTGAAGGCGGCAAAGCAGGCGCCAACATCCACCCCACACCCTAAAGGAGGCTGCCGGTTAACGGCGGAGCAGGTTGCCCAGCGTTTACCCTTACAGAATTGGAGCAGACTTTCTGCCAAAGGGCAGGCAAGATGCCTGGTCAGAGAAATCGTTGTGATTGCCCACATTATACCCGACACAGCCGGCCCTGTCTGTGACTAGAGTCGCATCCCGGCGAGAGATTCCAGGGCCGGGCGGTCTTTGATGATGATGCGGTGGCGGTCGATGGCGACAAGGCCCTCGGCCTGGAAATCGGCGAGGGTGCGGCCGATGACGTCGCGCACGGTGCCGAGCTCGGCAGCCATCTCGGCCTGGGTAAGGCGGCGGCCTGGGATGGCTGCCTGGCGCAGGATGAAGCGGGCCAGGCGAGCACGCACCGTACGGAAGGAGAGGTCCTCCACCAGGGCGCTCATGCGGCGCAAGCGGCCCGCGAAATCGGCCAGCAGGGCCTCGGCCACAGCGGGGTAACGGCGAAGGGCCTCCAGCAGGTCCTGGCGCGCCAGCAGGCAGATTGTGACCGCATTGGCGGCCTCGGCGCTGGCCGGGTTGGGAAGGCCGTCAAAGAGCGGCACCAGGTTAAAGGCCTCGCCGGGTCCCAGGCGGTCCAGCACCTGCTGGCGGCCCTCCGGCGACAGCTTGTAGATGCGCACCTGGCCGCTGACGATAAAACAGGCGGCCTGCGCCGCCTCGCCCTCCAGCGCCACCAGCTCCCGGCGAGCATAGGTGCGCAGGCGAGCGCGGGCTGCCAGCTCGGCCAGCGCGTAGGGCGGCAGGCAGGCGAAATAGGGCAGGCTCTTGAGGAAATCAGCCAGGTTCTCGGGCATGGGCTCACCTCGACGATGCGCAATGCGTAATCCGGGATCCGTAAGGCCGCCATTACGATGAGTAATCGACTCTTCCAGGAGCGCGCCCCCATTATATATAAGCAGCAGGGCGCGCTCAAGGCGAGGCGATCGAGCAGCCCTATTCCGTACTTGGCGAGAATGGCGCGCCAGCAGTGAATTGTACCTCAACCGAATGATGCAGGCACAGGTGAGAGACCAAGTATAGAGAATTGGAATCCGGCCTCGCTGTCTATATGATGCCACGGGCCAGAGGATAGTATGGGGATTGATCATGATCGAAGAATGCGTATGCACAAGCTATGCGGCCCCTGCGGTCAGCCAGGAGCAAAATGGCTCATACGGCCCCCAGTTGGCTGTGCTCAATGCTTTGATCACGGTGACTGCAGCCGGGGTACAATTGCCCACCGTGCTGGCTACGGCCCTCGAATGCACGACTGATCTGTTGGAACTACCGATTGGGGCCATCCTGCTCTGGGACCCTACAGCCGGCGTACTGAGAGTCGCGGCCAGCCGAGGGCCGGTGACCAGTGACCTGGTGCCCGGCGGCGCCATACCCGAGGCCGATCTGGAGCAGTGGCTCTGCGGGCGCTGCTTCAGAGAGCAGAGAGCGGCGTTCGTTTCGGATCTACAGGCCGATCTGGAGCACGCCGATACCCGCGCGGCGCAGCGCGGCATGGCGGCCATAGCCGCGGTGCCTCTGACCGCTCACGAGCAGCCGCTCGGCGTGCTGGTGCTGAGCGGCACGAATGAGCGTTCTTTTTCCCTGGATGACCGCGCTATGCTGCAGATGGTCGCTCAGCAGGTTGCGCTGGCCATCGAGAACGCGCGCCTCTACGATGATGTGGCGCGCCGGGCCGAGCAGACGCGCGTGCTGCTGGACCTGGGGCAACGCCTCAGCGCCATCCTGGATCTGGATGCGCTGCTCAGGGCGATCGTTATTGATGGGCGAGAGGCCCTGAAGCAGCCGCTGCTCGGCCTCTGGCTGCAAGAGGAGGGCCGGTGGCGCCTGGTGATGGGGTCAACCCGCAAAGGTCTTGTCGTCCCGGCTGAGGCGCCCCTGGAGGCCAGAGCGCTCCTGTCTTGGGTGGGAGAGCACCAGCAACCCCTCTACCTGGCCGACGTGCACCAGGACTCTCGCTACCAGCCCTGGCCCTTCCAGCCTTTTGACATCCGCGCGCTGCTTCTGGTGCCAATCATCTCGGGCGGCAAGGTCATCGGCGCGCTGGATGCTGAGAGCGAGCGTGCCTGCGCTTTTGATGAGCTAGACCGGACCCTGCTGCAGACCATCGCCAACCAGGCCGGGGTGGCAATCAGCAATGCGCGTCTCTATACGGCAAGCCAGCGCCATACCCGGCAATTGGAGCTGGCGCACACCCGCCTGGAAAGGGCACAGGACCAACTTTTGCAGGCGGAAAAGCTCTCGGCCATCGGCCAGCTGGCAGCCGGGATGGCTCACGAGCTGAACAACCCGCTCACGGCTATCATGGGCTTTGCCCAGTTGCTGGAAATGGAGAATCTGAGCCCCACCGGCCGCTCCGACGTCAAGCGCATCCTGGCGGCGGTGGAGCGCGCAAAAAAGATCGTGGCCAACCTGCTGATTTTCGCCCACCAGCAGCGCATCCGGCCGCAGCCGACAGACCTGGCGGCCCTGCTGCAGGGCATCCTCAAGCTACATGGCGGCGAGCAGGCCGGCAGCCGGGAACCCCAGCGGGCTGCGGACAGCCCACTGGGAGGGTCCGCCTGCCCCATCGTCTTGCGCCAGGAGATCGAGCCCAACCTGCCGGAGGCCCTGGTGGACCCGGCCCAGATCGAGCAGCTTGTGCTCCATCTGATCCGCAACGGCTACCGCGCCATGAGCCGGTGCGGCGGTACGCTCACCGTGCGCCTGCAATCGGCAGGCTCGCTCTTGCGCCTGGAGGTGGCCGATGAGGGGCCGGGCATCCCCGCCGATATCCTGCCCCACGTCTTTGACCCCTTTTTCACAGCCGATGACGCCGGCGAGGGGCAGGGGCTGGGACTCTCGGCCTGCTTCGGCATCGTGCGCGCGCACCAAGGCAAGATCTGGGCCGAACCCCGGGCAGAGGGCGGCACCCGCTTTGTGGTGGAGCTGCCGCTCGATGCCCGGATGGCGATCGAGGGCGAGGCGCCGTCTGACCTGGCAGGGGAAGCGGTCCTCATTGTGACGGCAGAGGATAATGTGGCCGAGGCCCTGCTGTCGGCCACCCAGAGAATGGGGCTGCGGCCCAACCGGGTCGCCAGCGGCGAGGCAGCCCTGGCCGAGGTGCTGGTGCACCGCTATGATCTGGTGCTGTACGATGGGCGCCTGCCGAGGCTGGACCTCGAGCAGTTGCGCTCAGCCCTTCGGGCCAGCGCCCCCAAGCTCGCCAACCACATCCTTGCCATCGGCGGCACGGGCCCGGGCGCCATCGGCATACCCATAGAGCCGGAGCAGGTGCAATGGGCGATTCGAGAATGCCTGGCGCGCGATACGTGACGTTACACGCTTGATGCGCCATTTGCATAGACCCTGCGGAGCAGCCATAATGTAAGTAGCCGATCATGCGGCCGAGTCGGGCAACGGGTGCTCGTGGTGTATCGGCCGCAGGGAGGTTCACATGGCAGGCTGCTCCGCCCCCTGGCGTGCGCGCACGGCGAGGGTGCTCGCCCTTTCCCTGTTGCTGCTTTTCCTCAGCGCCTGCGCCGCGCCTACCTCCACCCCCGAGCCGGTGACAGTCCGCTTCGCCTTTCTGGATGTGGACGCTGCCTATTATCAGCCTCTGGCCGAGAAGTTTGGCCAGGAGCATCCCAATATCATCATCCAGCTCGTGCCCCGCAATGGGCAACAGCTTTCGGAGCTCCGCCCAGAGGATGCGGATGTCTTTGTCACCCAGTCGATCCATGCGCGGCAGGAAAAGGGTGAGCTGCTGAGCCTCGATCCCTGGCTCAGCCAGGACAAGTCCTTTGCGCCGGGCCAGTTCTACCCGGGCACGTTGCAGATCTTCCAGCGCGACGGCAAGACGTGGGGCCTACCTCTCAGCGTGGACCCGATAATCATGTTCTACAACAAGGATCTATTCAACCTCTACAAGGTCCCCACCCCGCAGCCCGGCTGGACGTGGGACGAGTTTCTGGCCACGGCACGGGCCCTGCGCCACAAGGACGAGGGAGTCTATGGCTATGCGGCCTACCCCGAGTGTGCCGACTGCCTCTTCTTCATCTATGAGCACGGTGGGCGCGTGCTCGATGACCTGCAGAACCCCGTCCATACCACCTTTGACGACCCCAAGACGATCGAGGCGATGGAGTGGTACGCCAGGCTGATCACCGAATTCGATGTGGCTGCCGACCCCGACCGGGCCTATGAGATCTTTGGCGGCGGCTCACAATACGCCGTCTATTACGGCATCTATGGCAGCAAGATTGGGTTGTGGATCGGAGCGCTCTCGGAGCAGGGCGGGCGCTACTGGCCGCGCCCCTGGGAGTTCAAGTGGGGCATGACCACCCTGCCCCGCGATGCCCGGAATCTGACCGCAGCGAGCGTGAGCGGGCTGGCCATTTTTGCCCAGTCCCAGCACCCCGAAGCCGGCTGGCAGTGGATCGACTTTTTGAGCCGGCAGATGCCCGGCCAATACGTCCCGGCGCGCATTGCGCTGGCCGAAAGCCCGGCCTATGAGCAACTGGTGGGGCCGCAGGCGGCAGCGGTGGTACGGGCGGCGATGGCCGGCGAGGTGATCATAGCCGAGCCGGAAGGGGATTTCTCGGCGGCCATGACGGCTTTCCAGCAGGCGATGAAGGACGTGCTGGCCGGGCGCGCGGAAGTGGCGGGGGCATTGCGCAAGGTGCAGCAGGAAGCCGGGCAGTAGGCCAGGCTGCCCCTATTTGAGGACCTGCTTGGCCAGGAAATCGACATAGTCAGTGAGCGGCGCATCCTCCAGGTTGCTCAGGATGATGATGGTCACCCCATCATCGGGATAGCGGGCGTTGATGGAGGAAAAACCGTAGAGCAGGCCGGTGTGACTGATACGCCGGTGACCGGAGAGGTCGCGGATGACCCAGCCATAGCCCTCCCAGACATTCGGCGCCAAGGTGAAATGCGGGCTGAACATGGCATCCAACGATGCCTGGCTGCACAGCGTGGTCGTGTTCAGCGCCTGATCCCAGCGGTAAAGGTCCTCCACGGTGGAGCACAAACCACCCGCGGCATAGCCGAGAGATAGATCGACGTCCGGCGCACGTTGCCATGCGGTCTCATAGCCCACGGCGCAAGCCCCAGCGGGGCCCGATGAGCCGTAGGTGGTGGCGGTCATGCCAACAGGCGTCAGAATGTTCTTCTGAATCTGGCTTGCATAGCTCTCGCCGGAAGCCTGCTCGATAATCTGGCCCAGGAGCACAAAACCAGAGTTGCTATAGCTATATTCCGACCCGGGCCTGAACAAGAGCGGCTGGTCGCGGAAGAGGTTCACGATCTTGTCAGGGGTCACACGCTGCGTCAGCAAGCCGTCGAGGCCCGGCAAGTCGAAGAAATCCATCAAGCCGCTGGTATGGGTGAGCAGTTCATCAATCGTGATAGCGCTCCAGGTGGATGGGCAGTTGGGCAGGTGGCTGGAGACCAGGTCCCCCACTTGCAGCTTGCCGCGCTCCTGGAGCTGCATGATCAACATGGCCGTGAACTGCTTGGTGAGCGACCCGATATGGAAACGCGTCTGCGGGGTGTTTGGGATTCCCTTCTCCCGGTCGGCCAGGCCATAACCCTTCTCGAGCAGGATGTGGCCATTCTGCACCACCAACACCACCCCGCTAAAACGGTTCGCAGCCACCTCCCTGGTCAGGTAGGCATCGGCGTCGGGGATCTCGACAACCGGTGTGGCGGTTGGCGTCGCCGATGGCGTAGGGCTTGGGATCGTTGGGCGAGGCGTGGCAGGCAAAGGTGTCGCCGTGGGGGACGAGCCAGGCTCACCAGCCAGGTGAAGGCTGGCCTGCGACCCAGGCACGGGCGCTGACCGGCCGCAACCCGCCAGCACGAGCGCCAATAGAGCCAGGGCGAGCCAATGGCGGGCGCGAATGACCGGGAATAGCATCTTTCTCCATTCTCCTCACAGCGACTGGCATGCGGGACACGGAAGCGTGGACGGTTGGCCGGAGAGCCTCGCCCAAGCGCTTTCAGGACCGCTATTGTACAGAGAGGAAAGGTGAGGGTCAAATCGAGTGCGCACGGATGCATAGGGAGAGTGGGCGCCTGGCATCACGGGCGCCGGCCAGCACAGCGTGGCAGGCCACCCGGCGGCGGCCTGAGCCAAAGCCCAAAAGGCCTGCCCACCTGACCCCGCAAGTCAAGTGAAAGCAGGCCGGAGTAACTCGAGTCAAGGCGCTACCCCTGGCAGATAAACGCCCATTACACCCAACGGCAGTATGCCGGGGCGCAGCGAAGAGTGCGAGCTGGGCAGCTCAGGCTGATGCCTGCTTGCTGCGCAGTTCCTGAAACTGACGCATCAGGCGCGCTTTGCGACGAGCAGCGTTGTTGCGATGGATGACACCCTTGATCACCGCCCGGTCGAGGGCGCTCACCGCTTGGCGGAGGGCCTCTTCGGTCGCCGGGGCAACCTCACCGCTGCCGATAGCCTGGCGGGCCTTTTTGACATAGGTGCGCGTGCGCGAGACAATGGCCCGGTTGTAGAGCCGCCGCCGCTCGGATACGCGGATGCGCTTGAGAGCAGATTTGGTATTTGCCAAAGTTATTCCTCCTCAATCTGATGGCAAGCACATAGGATATAGCAAATGCCCAGTTTTGTCGAATCGGAGCGGTGGCCGTTCGCAGCGGCGAGATAGTGGCTGCTGGCAGAAGGCTCCGCTGCCGCCCAGCCTAAAGCCTATGGAGGGGGTGTTGGCGCCTTGGCGATGCCGGATGCACCGCGGTGCATCCGGCATCGCCAAGGCGCCAACACCCCCTCCATAGGCTTTAGGCTGGGCGGCAGCGGAGCCTTCTGCCAGCAGCCACTATCTCGCCGCTGCGAACGGCCACCGCTCCGATTCGACAAAACTGGGCATTTGCTATATCCTATGTGCTTGCCATCAGATTGAGGAGGAATAACTTTGGCAAATACCAAATCTGCTCTCAAGCGCATCCGCGTATCCGAGCGGCGGCGGCTCTACAACCGGGCCATTGTCTCGCGCACGCGCACCTATGTCAAAAAGGCCCGCCAGGCTATCGGCAGCGGTGAGGTTGCCCCGGCGACCGAAGAGGCCCTCCGCCAAGCGGTGAGCGCCCTCGACCGGGCGGTGATCAAGGGTGTCATCCATCGCAACAACGCTGCTCGTCGCAAAGCGCGCCTGATGCGTCAGTTTCAGGAACTGCGCAGCAAGCAGGCATCAGCCTGAGCTGCCCAGCTCGCACTCTTCGCTGCGCCCCGGCATACTGCCGTTGGGTGTAATGGGCGTTTATCTGCCAGGGGTAGCGCCTTGACTCGAGTTACTCCGGCCTGCTTTCACTTGACTTGCGGGGTCAGGTGGGCAGGCCTTTTGGGCTTTGGCTCAGGCCGCCGCCGGGTGGCCTGCCACGCTGTGCTGGCCGGCGCCCGTGATGCCAGGCGCCCACTCTCCCTATGCATCCGTGCGCACTCGATTTGACCCTCACCTTTCCTCTCTGTACAATAGCGGTCCTGAAAGCGCTTGGGCGAGGCTCTCCGGCCAACCGTCCACGCTTCCGTGTCCCGCATGCCAGTCGCTGTGAGGAGAATGGAGAAAGATGCTATTCCCGGTCATTCGCGCCCGCCATTGGCTCGCCCTGGCTCTATTGGCGCTCGTGCTGGCGGGTTGCGGCCGGTCAGCGCCCGTGCCTGGGTCGCAGGCCAGCCTTCACCTGGCTGGTGAGCCTGGCTCGTCCCCCACGGCGACACCTTTGCCTGCCACGCCTCGCCCAACGATCCCAAGCCCTACGCCATCGGCGACGCCAACCGCCACACCGGTTGTCGAGATCCCCGACGCCGATGCCTACCTGACCAGGGAGGTGGCTGCGAACCGTTTTAGCGGGGTGGTGTTGGTGGTGCAGAATGGCCACATCCTGCTCGAGAAGGGTTATGGCCTGGCCGACCGGGAGAAGGGAATCCCAAACACCCCGCAGACGCGTTTCCATATCGGGTCGCTCACCAAGCAGTTCACGGCCATGTTGATCATGCAGCTCCAGGAGCGCGGCAAGCTGCAAGTGGGGGACCTGGTCTCCAGCCACCTGCCCAACTGCCCATCCACCTGGAGCGCTATCACGATTGATGAACTGCTCACCCATACCAGCGGCTTGATGGATTTCTTCGACTTGCCGGGCCTCGACGGCTTGCTGACGCAGCGTGTGACCCCTGACAAGATCGTGAACCTCTTCCGCGACCAGCCGCTCTTGTTCAGGCCCGGGTCGGAATATAGCTATAGCAACTCTGGTTTTGTGCTCCTGGGCCAGATTATCGAGCAGGCTTCCGGCGAGAGCTATGCAAGCCAGATTCAGAAGAACATTCTGACGCCTGTTGGCATGACCGCCACCACCTACGGCTCATCGGGCCCCGCTGGGGCTTGCGCCGTGGGCTATGAGACCGCATGGCAACGTGCGCCGGACGTCGATCTATCTCTCGGCTATGCCGCGGGTGGTTTGTGCTCCACCGTGGAGGACCTTTACCGCTGGGATCAGGCGCTGAACACGACCACGCTGTGCAGCCAGGCATCGTTGGATGCCATGTTCAGCCCGCATTTCACCTTGGCGCCGAATGTCTGGGAGGGCTATGGCTGGGTCATCCGCGACCTCTCCGGTCACCGGCGTATCAGTCACACCGGCCTGCTCTACGGTTTTTCCTCCATCAACGCCCGCTATCCCGATGATGGGGTGACCATCATCATCCTGAGCAACCTGGAGGATGCGCCGCTCACTGACTATGTCGATTTCCTGGCCAAGCAGGTCCTCAAATAGGGGCAGCCTGGCCTACTGCCCGGCTTCCTGCTGCACCTTGCGCAATGCCCCCGCCACTTCCGCGCGCCCGGCCAGCACGTCCTTCATCGCCTGCTGGAAAGCCGTCATGGCCGCCGAGAAATCCCCTTCCGGCTCGGCTATGATCACCTCGCCGGCCATCGCCGCCCGTACCACCGCTGCCGCCTGCGGCCCCACCAGTTGCTCATAGGCCGGGCTTTCGGCCAGCGCAATGCGCGCCGGGACGTATTGGCCGGGCATCTGCCGGCTCAAAAAGTCGATCCACTGCCAGCCGGCTTCGGGGTGCTGGGACTGGGCAAAAATGGCCAGCCCGCTCACGCTCGCTGCGGTCAGATTCCGGGCATCGCGGGGCAGGGTGGTCATGCCCCACTTGAACTCCCAGGGGCGCGGCCAGTAGCGCCCGCCCTGCTCCGAGAGCGCTCCGATCCACAACCCAATCTTGCTGCCATAGATGCCGTAATAGACGGCGTATTGTGAGCCGCCGCCAAAGATCTCATAGGCCCGGTCGGGGTCGGCAGCCACATCGAATTCGGTGATCAGCCTGGCGTACCACTCCATCGCCTCGATCGTCTTGGGGTCGTCAAAGGTGGTATGGACGGGGTTCTGCAGGTCATCGAGCACGCGCCCACCGTGCTCATAGATGAAGAAGAGGCAGTCGGCACACTCGGGGTAGGCCGCATAGCCATAGACTCCCTCGTCCTTGTGGCGCAGGGCCCGTGCCGTGGCCAGAAACTCGTCCCACGTCCAGCCGGGCTGCGGGGTGGGGACCTTGTAGAGGTTGAATAGATCCTTGTTGTAGAACATGATTATCGGGTCCACGCTGAGAGGTAGGCCCCACGTCTTGCCGTCGCGCTGGAAGATCTGCAACGTGCCCGGGTAGAACTGGCCCGGCGCAAAGGACTTGTCCTGGCTGAGCCAGGGATCGAGGCTCAGCAGCTCACCCTTTTCCTGCCGCGCATGGATCGACTGGGTGACAAAGACATCCGCATCCTCTGGGCGGAGCTCCGAAAGCTGTTGCCCATTGCGGGGCACGAGCTGGATGATGATATTGGGATGCTCCTGGCCAAACTTCTCGGCCAGAGGCTGATAATAGGCAGCGTCCACATCCAGAAAGGCGAAGCGGACTGTCACCGGCTCGGGGGTGGAGGTAGGCGCGGCGCAGGCGCTGAGGAAAAGCAGCAACAGGGAAAGGGCGAGCACCCTCGCCGTGCGCGCACGCCAGGGGGCGGAGCAGCCTGCCATGTGAACCTCCCTGCGGCCGATACACCACGAGCACCCGTTGCCCGACTCGGCCGCATGATCGGCTACTTACATTATGGCTGCTCCGCAGGGTCTATGCAAATGGCGCATCAAGCGTGTAACGTCACGTATCGCGCGCCAGGCATTCTCGAATCGCCCATTGCACCTGCTCCGGCTCTATGGGTATGCCGATGGCGCCCGGGCCCGTGCCGCCGATGGCAAGGATGTGGTTGGCGAGCTTGGGGGCGCTGGCCCGAAGGGCTGAGCGCAACTGCTCGAGGTCCAGCCTCGGCAGGCGCCCATCGTACAGCACCAGATCATAGCGGTGCACCAGCACCTCGGCCAGGGCTGCCTCGCCGCTGGCGACCCGGTTGGGCCGCAGCCCCATTCTCTGGGTGGCCGACAGCAGGGCCTCGGCCACATTATCCTCTGCCGTCACAATGAGGACCGCTTCCCCTGCCAGGTCAGACGGCGCCTCGCCCTCGATCGCCATCCGGGCATCGAGCGGCAGCTCCACCACAAAGCGGGTGCCGCCCTCTGCCCGGGGTTCGGCCCAGATCTTGCCTTGGTGCGCGCGCACGATGCCGAAGCAGGCCGAGAGTCCCAGCCCCTGCCCCTCGCCGGCGTCATCGGCTGTGAAAAAGGGGTCAAAGACGTGGGGCAGGATATCGGCGGGGATGCCCGGCCCCTCATCGGCCACCTCCAGGCGCAAGAGCGAGCCTGCCGATTGCAGGCGCACGGTGAGCGTACCGCCGCACCGGCTCATGGCGCGGTAGCCGTTGCGGATCAGATGGAGCACAAGCTGCTCGATCTGGGCCGGGTCCACCAGGGCCTCCGGCAGGTTGGGCTCGATCTCCTGGCGCAAGACGATGGGGCAGGCGGACCCTCCCAGTGGGCTGTCCGCAGCCCGCTGGGGTTCCCGGCTGCCGGCCTGCTCGCCGCCATGTAGCTTGAGGATGCCCTGCAGCAGGGCCGCCAGGTCTGTCGGCTGCGGCCGGATGCGCTGCTGGTGGGCGAAAATCAGCAGGTTGGCCACGATCTTTTTTGCGCGCTCCACCGCCGCCAGGATGCGCTTGACGTCGGAGCGGCCGGTGGGGCTCAGATTCTCCATTTCCAGCAACTGGGCAAAGCCCATGATAGCCGTGAGCGGGTTGTTCAGCTCGTGAGCCATCCCGGCTGCCAGCTGGCCGATGGCCGAGAGCTTTTCCGCCTGCAAAAGTTGGTCCTGTGCCCTTTCCAGGCGGGTGTGCGCCAGCTCCAATTGCCGGGTATGGCGCTGGCTTGCCGTATAGAGACGCGCATTGCTGATTGCCACCCCGGCCTGGTTGGCGATGGTCTGCAGCAGGGTCCGGTCTAGCTCATCAAAAGCGCAGGCACGCTCGCTCTCAGCATCCAGCGCGCCGATGACCTTGCCGCCCGAGATGATTGGCACCAGAAGCAGCGCGCGGATGTCAAAAGGCTGGAAGGGCCAGGGCTGGTAGCGAGAGTCCTGGTGCACGTCGGCCAGGTAGAGGGGTTGCTGGTGCTCTCCCACCCAAGACAGGAGCGCTCTGGCCTCCAGGGGCGCCTCAGCCGGGACGACAAGACCTTTGCGGGTTGACCCCATCACCAGGCGCCACCGGCCCTCCTCTTGCAGCCAGAGGCCGAGCAGCGGCTGCTTCAGGGCCTCTCGCCCATCAATAACGATCGCCCTGAGCAGCGCATCCAGATCCAGGATGGCGCTGAGGCGTTGCCCCAGGTCCAGCAGCACGCGCGTCTGCTCGGCCCGGCGCGCCACATCATCGTAGAGGCGCGCGTTCTCGATGGCCAGCGCAACCTGCTGAGCGACCATCTGCAGCATAGCGCGGTCATCCAGGGAAAAAGAACGCTCATTCGTGCCGCTCAGCACCAGCACGCCGAGCGGCTGCTCGTGAGCGGTCAGAGGCACCGCGGCTATGGCCGCCATGCCGCGCTGCGCCGCGCGGGTATCGGCGTGCTCCAGATCGGCCTGTAGATCCGAAACGAACGCCGCTCTCTGCTCTCTGAAGCAGCGCCCGCAGAGCCACTGCTCCAGATCGGCCTCGGGTATGGCGCCGCCGGGCACCAGGTCACTGGTCACCGGCCCTCGGCTGGCCGCGACTCTCAGTACGCCGGCTGTAGGGTCCCAGAGCAGGATGGCCCCAATCGGTAGTTCCAACAGATCAGTCGTGCATTCGAGGGCCGTAGCCAGCACGGTGGGCAATTGTACCCCGGCTGCAGTCACCGTGATCAAAGCATTGAGCACAGCCAACTGGGGGCCGTATGAGCCATTTTGCTCCTGGCTGACCGCAGGGGCCGCATAGCTTGTGCATACGCATTCTTCGATCATGATCAATCCCCATACTATCCTCTGGCCCGTGGCATCATATAGACAGCGAGGCCGGATTCCAATTCTCTATACTTGGTCTCTCACCTGTGCCTGCATCATTCGGTTGAGGTACAATTCACTGCTGGCGCGCCATTCTCGCCAAGTACGGAATAGGGCTGCTCGATCGCCTCGCCTTGAGCGCGCCCTGCTGCTTATATATAATGGGGGCGCGCTCCTGGAAGAGTCGATTACTCATCGTAATGGCGGCCTTACGGATCCCGGATTACGCATTGCGCATCGTCGAGGTGAGCCCATGCCCGAGAACCTGGCTGATTTCCTCAAGAGCCTGCCCTATTTCGCCTGCCTGCCGCCCTACGCGCTGGCCGAGCTGGCAGCCCGCGCTCGCCTGCGCACCTATGCTCGCCGGGAGCTGGTGGCGCTGGAGGGCGAGGCGGCGCAGGCCGCCTGTTTTATCGTCAGCGGCCAGGTGCGCATCTACAAGCTGTCGCCGGAGGGCCGCCAGCAGGTGCTGGACCGCCTGGGACCCGGCGAGGCCTTTAACCTGGTGCCGCTCTTTGACGGCCTTCCCAACCCGGCCAGCGCCGAGGCCGCCAATGCGGTCACAATCTGCCTGCTGGCGCGCCAGGACCTGCTGGAGGCCCTTCGCCGTTACCCCGCTGTGGCCGAGGCCCTGCTGGCCGATTTCGCGGGCCGCTTGCGCCGCATGAGCGCCCTGGTGGAGGACCTCTCCTTCCGTACGGTGCGTGCTCGCCTGGCCCGCTTCATCCTGCGCCAGGCAGCCATCCCAGGCCGCCGCCTTACCCAGGCCGAGATGGCTGCCGAGCTCGGCACCGTGCGCGACGTCATCGGCCGCACCCTCGCCGATTTCCAGGCCGAGGGCCTTGTCGCCATCGACCGCCACCGCATCATCATCAAAGACCGCCCGGCCCTGGAATCTCTCGCCGGGATGCGACTCTAGTCACAGACAGGGCCGGCTGTGTCGGGTATAATGTGGGCAATCACAACGATTTCTCTGACCAGGCATCTTGCCTGCCCTTTGGCAGAAAGTCTGCTCCAATTCTGTAAGGGTAAACGCTGGGCAACCTGCTCCGCCGTTAACCGGCAGCCTCCTTTAGGGTGTGGGGTGGATGTTGGCGCCTGCTTTGCCGCCTTCAAGGCGGCGAAGCAGGCGCCAACATCCACCCCACACCCTAAAGGCCCGTAGCCGGGCGGTTGCGCAGCCCTTAACCCGGCCTGTCGGTGAGTGTTTGCCAATCGATTCCCGACAGGGAAATCAGTGTATCAGCAAATCCCAAGGAGTGATTCTATGGCCGACAACACACCGGTCCTGCCGCAGATCGACGCCGGGCGCTGCACGGGCTGCGGGCAGTGCGTGGCCGCCTGCCCCAGTGGGGCGCTGGCGCTTATGGCGGGCCGGGCCGTCCTGGCGGCCCCAGCAGTATGCGCCTATTGCGCCGATTGCGAGGACCTTTGCCCGGCGGGCGCGATCGGCCTGCCTTATGTGATCGAATCAGAAAAGTGAGAGATTCCAGTTAAGACCGAGTCCGAGCCCAGGAGATTGGGATGGCAAAACGACAGATCGTCCACATTGATGAGGAAAAGTGCACGGGCTGCGGCCTGTGCGTGACCCCCTGCGCCGAGGGGGCCATTGAGCTTGTGAACGGCAAGGCGCGAGTGGTGAGTGAGGTGCTCTGCGATGGGGCAGGCTTCTGCCTTTCTGTCTGCCCGACGGGGGCGCTGAGTATCGAGGAGCGCGAGGCGCCGGCCTTTGACGCCTACGCGGCAGAGCAAAGGGCCGAAAAGCGTGGCGCAACCTATATCGCCCAGACCTGCCTGCGTTGCGGCGCCAGCGAGGAGGAGGCTATTCTCCTCCCCTGTCGCACCCAGGGCAAGAGCCTGTGGGTCTGCACCCGCTGCCTGCCCGCGCTTATTCACGGATAAGGCGGCCTGAGCCGAAGGTTCGGATCCGAATCTATGTTATCCAAGGAAACTCGGCCGCCTGCCAGGGTGCCCGAGGCTGGAAGCCATCGGGCTGAAAAAAGCCCTACGGGCTGATCAGCCCCCTTGAGGGGGCTTTGTACTCTCAGCGCGGCGGCTTGAGCCCCGCGGCGCAGGCTTACCCATCGGGGCGCGGATCCCATCCGGGCATTGCGCTTCGCACGCGACCGGAGTGGAGCCATTCGGGGGGATTGGGCGGGTCATGGTTTATCCCGTATTTAACAAAGGCAGTCCGTTGGGCGGGAATGCCAGCCACAAGCGGCTGATTGCCTGCCGTAGACGGTACAGGGGTGCAG
>Ga0078972_1011468_pt1 | contig 15862 bp, 10 predicted proteins | sample YelNatPaOPGAMG01_FD_67568 | JGI IMG/M metagenome (GOLD analysis project Ga0078972, IMG submission 67568) | Hot spring thermophilic microbial communities from Obsidian Pool, Yellowstone National Park, USA - OP-RAMG-01 (SPADES assembly) (version 2) | ecosystem: Environmental > Aquatic > Thermal...
GGGGGCGCCGCCCGGGGGCCCCCCCGGCCCCCCGCCAGACCCCCACAACCCCCACCCCTGGGTGGTGCCGGGTGGGTGCGGAGCATGTAGCCCGGCCGCCGAGCCGGCATAGTTGCACTGTGCAACAAAATCCATTATAATGGTAAGTGACGTAGGATGCAAACCCTGTGACATCCCACCCCTCATCCCAGGCCGATGGCTCGTGGCTCGCGAAAGGTGGACCCGAGATGGGCTATCTGCTTGCGCACGATGCCGGCACCGGCGGCAACAAGGCGGTGCTCGTCGACACCTCCGGGCACGTCTGCGCCACCGCCTTCGCCCCCTACCCCACCCACCAGCCCCGCCCCGATTGGGCCGAACAAGCGCCGGAAGACTGGTGGAACGCGGTCGCCTCGACCACCCGCCAGGTGATGGAGCAGGCGCGCGCCACCCCGCGCGACATCCTCGCCATCGCCCACACCACCCAGCTCCTGGGCATCGTGCCCATGGGCGGGGATGGCCAGCCCCTGCGCCCGGCCATCATCTGGCTCGACGCCCGCGCCCCCGAGCAGGCCGAGCGCATCATGCGCCGCTTCCTGGGCCGCCGTGCCTTCGCCGCTGTTGCCGGGGCCGAGCTCTCGGGCAAGGACGGCCTGGCCAAGCTGCTCTGGCTGAAGGAGAACGAGCCCAGCATCTACGAAAAGATGGCCTGCTTCCTCGACGTCAACGGCTACCTGACCTACCGCGCCACCGGCGTGCAGGCCATGGAGTGGTCGTGCGCTTCGGCCATCGGCTTTGACCTGAAGAAGAAGGACTGGCTGCGGGCCATCATCCGCTACATCGGCCTCGACCAGAACAAGTTCCCGCCCCTGGTGCGCTCCCTGGATGCGGTCGGCGGCCTGACCGCCCAGGCGGCGCGCGACTGCGGCCTCCTGCAGGGCACCCCCGTCTTCGGCGGCGGAGGCGACGCCATGGGCGCAGCCGTGGGCTCGGGCGCCGTGGGCGAGGGCGAGGGCCACATCTACCTGGGCACCTCGGGCTGGGTGGGCGTCGTCACCCGCAGGAACCCCACCGGCCGCTACGGCGTCGTCGCCACCCAGTCGGCCGACCCCGAGAAGGCCCTCCTCTTCGCCGAGATGGAGACCGCCGGCGCCTGCCTCAAGTGGGTGGCCGAGCAGTTCTACCGCAGCGAACGCGCCGACCCCAACGTGCCCAACGTCTATGCCCTGATGGACGAGCTGGTCGAGCGGGTGCCGCCCGGCGCCGACTGCCTGATCTGCACGCCGTGGATCTTTGGCGAACGCGCGCCCATCGCCGACACCTGGGTACGGGCGACCCTCTTCAACCTCTCGGCCGACCACACCCGCGAGCACCTGCTGCGCGCCGTGTACGAAGGGGTGGCCTTCAACCTGCGCTGGATCATCGAGGTCGTCGAGGGCCGGTTCGGCTTCCCGCTGCCGGTGCTGCGCGCCATCGGCGGCGGCGCGCGCGGCGCACCCTGGCTGCAGATCATCGCCGACGTGACCGGCCGGCGGGTCGAAGCGGTGGCCCACCCCATGGAGGCAGGGGCGGTCGGCATGGCGCTCACCGCCGCCGTGGGCCTGGGGCTGTACCCCAGCATCGAGTCGCTCAAGCAGGTGGTACAGGTCGAGCGCGCCTTCGAGCCCCGGCCGGCCCACGCCGCCACCTACGAGCGCCTCTACCGCGCCTACCGCAAGCTGTACGGCTGCCTGCGCCGCCTCTACCGCGAGGTGAACCAGGAGAGGTTCCGCAGCCGGCAGCCGGCGGCCGGCGAGGCCGTGGGGTGACACCACAATCGCGTCCGGGCATCACGCTTCGCGCGCGGCCGGAGCAAAACCCTACCGGATACACATCCCATAGGAGGAAAGCCATGAAACTCGATGTCGCATCCCTGCCCGTCGCCCTGCCCGAAGGGGCCGACTATGCCGATTACGTGATCGGCACCTACCTGGTCTCGTACCCCAAGGGCGTCAACGTGCCGCAGTTGGCGCCGGCCCTGGCCATCGAGCAATCGACCGGCACGTGGGTGCCCGTCCCCGGCGAGACGCCCGAGGTGCGCCGCCAGCACGTGGCCAAGGTCATCGGCGTCTACGAAGTGCCCGACTGGGAGTGGATGGTGCCGCCCGACGTGCAGATGCGGCACTACGTTATCCAGGTGGCCTTCCCCGAGGTCAACTTTGGCCCCCAGCTCCCCATGCTGCTGACCACCGTCATCGGCAACATCTCCATGGCCGGGCGCATCAAGGTGCTCGACCTGCGCCTGCCCGAAAAGTACGTGGCCGGCTTCCAGGGGCCCAAGTTCGGCATCCCGGGCGTGCGCAAGCTGCTGGGGGTGCAGGGGCGGCCGCTCCTGAACAACATGATCAAGCCCTGCACCGGCTACACTCCCGAGGTGGGGGTCGAGCTCTTCCGCGCCGCGGCCCTCGGCGGCTGCGACATCATCAAAGACGACGAGCTCTTGGCCAACGCCTCCTTCAACGAGGTGCAGGCGCGGGTAAAGCTCTACATGCAGGCCGAACGCCAGGTCTATGAGGAGACGGGTGAGCACACCCTCTACACCGTCAACGTGACCGACGAGGTGCCCAAGGTCTTTGAGAACGCCCGCCGCGCCGTCGAGCTGGGCTGCAACGCCATCATGGTCAACTACCTGGCCACGGGGCTGCCGGTGCTGCGCGCCCTGGCCGAGGACCCGGCGATCAACGTGCCCATCCTGGCGCACATGGACGTGGCCGGCGCGCTCTACATGTCGGAGTGGCACGGCGTCAGCTCGCACCTGGTGCTGGGCAAGTTCCCGCGCCTGGCCGGGGCCGATATCGTCGTCTTCCCCGCCCCCTACGGCAAGGCGCCGGTGCTGCCCGAAAAGTTCCAGCGCGTGGCGCAGAACCTGGCCTTCCCGCTGTACAACCTGAAGCCGGCCTTCCCCATGCCCTCCGGCGGCATCACCCCCAAGATGGTGCCCGCCGTGATCAAGGACCTGGGGCCCGACATCGTCATCGGCTCGGGTGGCGGCATCCACGCCCACCCGCAGGGCCCGGTGGCCGGCGCGAAAGCCTTCCGCCAGGCCATCGATGCCACGCTGCAGGGGCGCCCGCTGGAGGAAGCGGCCAAAGAGTTCCCCGAGCTCCGGGTGGCCCTCGAGACCTGGGTCGACCCCTTCAAGGGCATGGGGATGTAGGGAGGGCTGAGGCGGCCCGGTTACGGGCTCCGCTTCCCCTCTCCCCGCGGGGGAGAGGGGGCTCCAGCACAGACCGACAGACTCATCCCCTCTCCCCTGGGGGGAGAGGGTTAGGGTGAGGGGGGATTCCGCACCGCGGCGAGCCTACCAATGGCCGGAGGCATCTCGCCGAGGCCCACCATTGGCCGCCCGTGCAACATCTCACCCTCACCCCCACCCTCTCCCTTCCAGGGAGAGGGGGCTCTAGCAGAGACCGACAGACTCATCCCCTCTCCCCCGGGGGAGAGGGAGCTTTGGCGCCAAGACCAACGGAGGAGAAACATGAGCGAAGGCGCATACGCCATTTCTGAGTGGCACGACACCGACGAAATCTATGCCCGTCTGAACGAGTTGGTCAAGCAGCCGCCGCGCCCCATCCGGCGCGACAAGATGGCCGAGTTCCTGCGCTACTTCGAGGAGCGCTGCCAGCGCTCCAAGGCGCTGACCGACGAGGCCAAACGCTACATCCCCGGCGGCGTGCAACACAACCTGGCCTTCAACTACCCCTTCCCGCTGGCCATCGAGCGTGCCGAAGGGGCTTACATGTGGGATGTGGACGGCAACCGCTACATCGACTTTTTGCAGGCGGGCGGCCCCACCGTCCTGGGCAGCAACTATGCCCCGGTGCGCGAGCAGGTGCTCCAGGTCCTCGAGCAGTGCGGGCCGGTGACGGGCCTCTTCCACGAGTACGAGCTCAAGCTGGCCCAGCTCGTGAACCGCTACATGCCCTCCGTCGAGATGTTCCGCATGTTGGGGTCGGGCACCGAGGCGGTGATGGCGGCCATCCGTGTGGCGCGCATCTTCACCGGCAAGAAGAAGATCATCAAGGCCGGCGGCGCCTACCACGGCTGGAGCGACTCGATGGTGTACGGCCTGCACATCCCCGGCAGCCGGCGCTACGAGGCGGCCGGCATCCCGCGGAGCGCCAGCGCCCACACGCAAGAGTTCTACCCCAACGACCTGGGCCACCTGCGGCGGCTGCTCCTCCTCAACCGCCTGCGCGGTGGCACGGCGGCGGTCATCCTCGAACCGGTCGGCCCCGAGAGCGGCACGCGCCCGGTGCCGCGCGATTTCAACCAGCGCGTGCGCGAGCTGTGCGACGAGTTCGGCGCCCTGCTCATCTTCGACGAGGTCGTCACCGGCTTCCGGCTGGGCATGGGCGGCGCCCAGGGCTACTTTGGCGTGAGGCCCGACCTCACCGTGTTCGGCAAGTGCATCGCCGGCGGCTACCCCATGGCCGGCGGCCTCGGCGGCCGCCGCGAGATCATGATGCACCTGGCGGCTGGCATCGGCAGCGGCCACAAGCGCGCCTACGTGGGCGGCACCCTCTCGGCCAACCCGCTCTCCTGCGTGGCCGGCTACTACGCCCTCCTGGAGATGGAGCGCACCAACGCCCCCGTCCTGGCCGGGCGCGCCGGCGACCGGCTGTGCAAGGGCCTGCAGGAGATCATCGAGCGCCATCACCTGCCCTTCGTGGCCTACAACCAGGGATCCATCGTGCACCTGGAGACGGCCGGCCTGATGCTCCTCGACTTCCGCCATCCCCTCAAGCTGGCCCGCGAGCTCAAGCCGCGCCAGCACCTGATGGAGGAGATGGGCGCTGCCTACATGTCGCAGGGCATCATCACCCTGGCCGGCAGCCGGCTCTACACGAGCATGGCCGACACCGACGAGGTGATCGACGACGCGCTGGACCGCTTCGAAACGGTGCTCAGCAGCGTCGAATAGCGCCGGGCGCAGCCCGGGCCAACAAAGGCCGTGGACCCCTTTTGGGCGCCCTGGGCTAGCACTGCAACCGTATTTGGTCCAAACTGCACCCGGCAACAGCCGGCAAAACTGCTCCGCGCCTGGCCGGCCTTGACCTGGGGCGGGGTTCCGCTCCGGTCACGTGCGAAGCGTGATGCCCGGATGGCATGTATGGCCCGATGGGCAAGTACGGTTCAGGTACGGTTCACAGTACCTGTTCAGACTCGAGTGCAGAGAGAAGCCACGCTGCTGTGCGCCCCTGCCGCGACTCGCGTGCCGAGCGCGTGCAGGACGCCGAACGACAGGGATACACAGGATGGACAGGATGAGGCGCGATCATCCTGTGTATCCTGCCCATCCCTGTTGATCGTTCCCCCAAGGGCTCCCGGCGTGAGTGTGAACAGGCACGGTTCACATCCCAGTTGACAGCCCGGCGGAATTGGCGTACATCATAGGTGGATGCCGCGATCGCTCGCAGCCCGGCATCGGGACGGGCGGCCCCCCCCCGCGCCGTTCGCACGAAGGAGCTGACGACGGAATGTCTGCCCCCGCGGCCATGACCTCCAGGCAGCGCATCCTGGCTGCCCTGCGCCGGCAGCCGGTCGACCGGCTCCCCTTCGCCCCTCTGCTCGATTACTACACGCTCAGAGACATGCCGCCTGATTTCCCGCTCGATATCACCGAAGCGGCGCGGCTCTTGGGCTGCGATCTGATGCTGCGCCACGTCCCCGCCATCCAGACGAGCCTGGTCGGCATCCACCTCCAGTTCCTGGGCCAGTTCGCGCCGCCGGTGAGCGTCGGCTCCGAGCTGACTGGCGAGCACCTGATCGAGACGCTCATCACGCCCATCGGCAAGCTCACCGGCGTCTGGGGCTTTTCCGACGCCGTAGGCTGGATCCCGCATCCGCTCAAGCGCGCGGTGAACGACTATGACGAGATGAAGGTCTTTCACTACGCCGTGGACCACCTCAGCACCGAGCCCCCCGCGCCCGACGATGACACCTTCCTGCGCACCGACGCCGCCATTGGCGACGATGGCGTCGCCACCGCCTCGCTGGGCAACTCGCCGTTCATGTACCTGATCGAGATGGCCTGGGGCATCGAGAGCACCTACTACCTGCTGCACGACCACCGCGAGGAGGTGGAGGACATCCTGGCCAAGCTGCACGCCTCGCTGCGGCGCCAGGCCGAGGCGCTGGCGGCCAGCCCGGCCGAGGTCGTCATCCAGTACGAGAATACCTCGAGCACGCTGCTCTCGCCGGCCATCTTTCGCCGCTACTGCCTGCCCTACCTCAACGAGTACGCGGACATCCTGCAGGGCGCCGGCAAGGTCTTCCTGGTGCACATGTGCGGCAAGCTGAAAGCCTTTGCCGCCGACCTGGCCCAGGCGCGCTTCGACGGCATCGCCGACATCTCGCCGGCGCCGACCGGCGACCTGCCCCTCGACGAAGCAGCGGCCGCTCTGCCGGGCAAGGTGCTGGTCGGCGGCATCGACGCGACGACCTTTGTCAACCCCGACCTGGAGGCCGTGCGGGCCGAGGTGGCCGGCCTGATCGAGCGCGTCAAGGCACGGCCCGGCGTGCTCCTGGGCAGCGCCGACACCACGCCCCGCGGCACGCCGGTCGAGACGTTCCATCTCCTGCGCCAGCTCGTGGAGACGGCGGGCGCGTATCGGTAGGGCAGGCTGGGAAGCCCGCCCCACTCACCTTTGGGAGGTCACCCATGGCCGAGATGACGTTGCCCGAGTTGATGGCCGCCATGCCGACGGCCTTTGTGCCCGAGAAGGCCAAAGGCGTCGACGCGGTGTTCCAGTTCTCCGCCACCGGCGAGGGCGCGGGCGACTGGGCCGTCGCCATCCGCAACGGCACCTGCACCGTTACCCCTGGCGTCGCCGACAAGCCCACCGTCACCTTCCGCATCGACGGCAAGGACCTGTTGGGCATGCTGACCGGCAAGCTGAACGGCATGAGCCTCTTCATGCAGGGCCGGCTCAAGATCCAGGGCGACCTGGGCCTGGCCTCGCGCTTTGCCGGCTTTTTCGTACGATAGCGGGGTTCCACCGCCGAGACGCAGAGTTCTCCTGATTCCTGATATTGCCTCCGCGCTCTCCGCGCTCTCCGCGTCTCTGCGGTGTTCTCGTCTACCTGCCGCCGGAGGGAGTCACATGGTGAGCGAGAAAGCGTATGGCTCGGGCCACTTTGGCGAGTGGTTCGAGGACGAGTTCGGCCTGCCCGCCTACCGCTATACCTGCGATCAGGAAAACGACCCCAAGGCGCGCACGCCGGTCAACACCACCTGGCGCTCGCCCACCGACCACACCCACCAGGTGGGCAACGACCGGCTGGTGGCAGCCGTTTCGAACTATGGCTACGTGCAGGTGCGGCAGGATGAGGGCGCGCCCAAGTTCCTCAACGACTATGACCCCCCAAGTGGCCAGTACGGCGGCGGCTTTGGCTACCTGACCGACGGCGAGGTGGTGCTCAGCACCCTCTACCCCAACGAGGCCGAGACGTTCGAGCGCATCTTTGGCACCGGCTACTTCCGCAAGCGGGTGGCCCAGGGGCCGTATGTGGTCGACCAGGTGATCCTGGCCCCCTATGGCGACGACCCGCTGCTCCTCTCGCAGGTCACCGTGACCAACCGGGGCGACCGCCCCGCGGACCTGCGCTGGGTAGAGTACTGGGGTTGCCGGCCCCACCAGTTCTCCTACCGCCAGACGCTCCTGGCCTACATCAGGAAGGATTTCAGCCGGGCCGCGGCCGAGCGGCGGCGCTTCGATGCCCGCTTTGCCCACCGCTTCCAGCCCCTGCCCGGCGGCGCCGGCCTGCTCGACGTCAAGCACTTTCAGGGCCGCCTCATCAAAGACGAGTTGGCCTGGGGCCTGGTGCAGGTGCTCCTGGCCACCGTGGGCCGCGAGGCGTCAGGCGGCGCCGTGCGCGCGCCGGTGCGCCAGGCCGGGCTCGAGGACCTCAACCCGCCCACCACCTTCCTCGCCTCGCTCGACGCCCCCGCCGACGGCTGGTCGACCGACGGGCGCGCCTTCTTCGGCGCCGGCGGCCCTGCACGCCCCGACGGCCTGCACCGTGCGGGCGGCTCGGGTACCGCCCTCGACGGCAACCTCGCGTGCACCGGCCGCGACGCCGCCATGCTCCTCGAACGCCGCCTGCGCCTCGAACCTGGCGAGAGCCGTACCCTTTACTTCGCCTTCGGCTACCTGGCGCGCGGCGTCGAGCTGCAAAGCCTGCTCGCCCGCTACCAGGCGCAGCACGCCGGGGTCTGGGCGCGCTCCAGCGCCGCCTGGCGGGCGGACGGCCTGCGCCTCTCGGTGAGCGGCCAGCCCTGGGTGGAGCGCGAGACCTGTTGGCACCACTACTACCTGCGCTCGAGCCTCACCTACGACGATTTCTTTGGCGAGCACATCCTCTCGCAGGGGCACGTCTACCAGTACCTGATGGGCTTCCAGGGCGCAGCGCGCGACCCGCTGCAGCACGCCCTGCCCTTCGTCTTCAGCGCGCCGCGCATCGTGAAAGAGGTGCTGCGCTACACGCTGAAGGAGGTCCAGCCCGACGGCCGCATCCCCTACGGCATCACCGGCCACGGCATGGTCATGCCCGGCCCCTTCGCGCCCAGTGACCTGGAGCTGTGGCTGCTCTGGCTGGCCAGCGAGTACGTGCTCGCCACCCGCGACCGGGCCTTCCTCGACGAGAAGGTCGCCACCTACCCCGTGTATGGGCCGCGGGCACCGCGCGAGCGGGCCGGCGCGCTCCTGGCCCGCTGCTTCCAGCACCTGGTCAAGGCCACCGGCACCGGCGAGCACGGCCTCTTGCGCCTCTCGAACGGCGATTGGAACGATGGCGCCGTGATCGGCCACGTGCCCAAAGAGCATCGCCAGGCCGTGCGCGCCCGGGCCGAGAGCGTGCTCAACGCCGCCATGGCAATCTACGTCTTCGAGCACTATGCGCGCCTGCTCGATTATGTGGGCCAGCCCGAGGCTGCCGCCGAAGCCCGCGCCTGGGCCGAGAAGCAGCGCGCGGCGGTGCGCGCCCAGTGGGCGGGGCGCTGGTTCCGCCGTGCCTGGCTGACCCCCGAGCTGGGCTGGCTGGGCGACGACATCCTGTGGCTCGAGCCGCAGCCATGGGCGCTCATCGGTGGCGCCGCCACCCCCGAGCAGGCGCGCACGCTGGTCGAGGCCATCGACGAGCTGGTGCGCCGGCCCTCGCCCATCGGCGCCATGCTGCTCAGCCGGTGCCTGGAGCAGATGGAAGTGGAGGATGGGGTGCTCACCAACGCCGGCATCTGGCCCTCGATCAACGGCACCCTGGTGTGGGCGCTGGCCGGCGTCGATGGCGCCCTGGCGTGGGACGAGTGGCAGAAGAACTCGCTGGCCCGCCACGCCGAGAGCTACCCCGACGTGTGGTACGGCGTCTGGAGCGGGCCCGATAGCTACAACTCGGTGCTCAGCAAGTTCCCCGGGCAGACCCAGTTCCAGGAAGAGCTGGCCACCGGCGTGCCCTCCGGCCGCCAGGCCGAGGTCACCATCCGTGGCCTGGCCTGGACCGACTGGCCGGTGATGAACCTGCACCCCCACGCCTGGCAGCTCTACTCGGCCGCCAAGCTGCTGGGCATCGAGTTCACGCCCGAGGGGGTGGCGCTGGCGCCGGCCCTGCCCTGTGAGGGCTACCGGTTCACCTCGCCGCTCCTGGGGCTGATCCGGGAGGGCAGCCGCTACGAGGGCTGGTACGCGCCCACCGCCGGCGGCACCTGGCGCATCACCCTGCGCCTGCCCGAGCGCGAGCGCGCGCACCTGGCGCACCTGGAGGTCAACGGCACCCCGCAGCCCATCGAACCGGCCGCCGATGGCGCCATCGCCTTCGCCGGCCCCGGCGGCCCCGAGCAGCCGCTGCGCTGGACCATCATGTAAAGTCGTCTCTCCCGTCCCCTCTCGCCGTGGGGGGAGAGGGAGAAGCAGCGCCCAGCATCCCCTCTCCCCCGTGGGGGAGAGGGTTAGGGTGAGGGGGGGATTCTATGCCCTGGCGAGCTTCACGGTCTGCTCGGCCCGTCTCGCTCACGTCCGTAGTCGGCCGCTCATGGGGCGCTTCACCCTCACCCCCGCCCTCTCCCTTCCAGGGAGAGGGAGAAGCGGGCGCCCAGCATCCCCTCTCCCCCGTGGGGGAGAGGACAGGGCAACACAGATGGAGGTCGACCATGCCATCTACTGCAAGGCATCGCATTCGACCCGCCACCCTCGCCACCGCTCGTGCGCTGCGTAGGTCGCAGCCATCGGCCGAACAGAAGCTCTGGGCACGCCTGCGGGCCGGGCAGCTCGCCGGCCTCAAGTTCCGCCGGCAACACCCCATCGGCCGTTTCATCGCCGATTTCTGCTGCCCGGCCCATCGCCTCATCATCGAGATCGACGGCGACTCGCATGCGGAGCGGGCCACGTACGATGCGGCACGTACCGCATGGTTGGAGGAGCAGGGCTATCGCGTCATCCGATTCCTGAATGATGACGTTCAACACCGTCTGGAGGCCGTTCTCGAGGCCATCGTCGCCGAGTGCCAGGTGCCAAGCGATACCCAGGAACTCGGGGGCGAGCAGAGCGACGGCTTTTCCTCTCCCTCTGAGGGAGAGGCCGGGGCCTGCGCTTGAGTGCAGTCAGAGAAATGAGGGCGAACCGCTCCACTTGCGGCCACGTGAGGGCCTTGGTGAGGCGCTTCCTGCCCATCCGAGGGCTCGCCATGGGGCAGAATCCCTCTCACCCCTTCGCCCTGCTCAGGGCAAGCCCTAACTCTCTCCCCCACGGAGGAGGAGGGAAGACGTCCACTGCGCGGCACTGAAGAGGAGGAACCATGAGGATGAACTCGCGCGAGCGCGTGATGGCGGCCCTGAACCACCAGGAGCCCGACCGGGTGCCGCTGGACCTGGGCGGCAGCCCCGTCACCGGCATGCACGTCAGCTCCGTCTACCTCCTGCGCCAGGCGCTGCAGCTCGACCCGCCCGGCACGCCGGTGCGCGTCATCGAGCCCTACCAGATGCTGGGCGAAATCGAGCCGGACCTCTTGATGGCCATCGGCGCCGACGTGGTGCCCCTCGCCCCGCCCACCACCCTTTTCGGCTTCCGCAACGAGGGCTGGCGGCCCTGGAGAACCTTCGACGGCACACCCGTCCTGGTGCCCGCGGGTTTCAACACCGACCCCGAGCCCGACGGCAGCATCCTGCAATACCCGGAGGGCGACCGCTCGGCGCCCCCTTCCGGCCGCATGCCCGCGGGCGGCTACTACTTTGACAGCATCATCCGCCAGCCGCCGATCGACGAGGCGCGGCTCGACCCCGCCGATAACCTGGAAGAGTTCGGCCCCGTCTCCGAGGCCGACCTGGCCTACTTCCACGATGAGGCCGAGCGCCTCTGGCACGAGACCGACAAGGCCATCCTCGCCAATTTCGGCGGCCTGGCCTTTGGCGATATTGCCCTGGTGCCGGCGCCCTGGCTCAAGCACCCCAAGGGCATCCGCGATGTGGCCGAGTGGTACATGAGCACGGTCACCCGCCGGGATTATGTCTATCGCGTCTTCGAGCGCCAGTGCGAGATTGCCCTCCAGAACCTGCCGCGCCTCTACCAGGCCGTCGGCGACCGGGTGGCCATCGTCTACACCAGCGGCACCGATTTCGGCATGCAGACCGGCCCCTTCATCTCGCCGCAGACCTATCGCGACCTCTACCAGCCCTTCCACCGGGAGGTCAACCACTGGGTCCACTGCCACACGCCGTGGAAGACCTTCATCCACACCTGCGGCTCGGTGGCGGCGCTCCTGCCCGACCTCATCGACGCCGGGTTCGACATCCTGAACCCGGTGCAGACCTCGGCGGCGCAGATGGACCCCGCCACCCTCAAGGCCCGCTATGGCGACCGGATCGTGTTCTGGGGCGGCGGCGTCGACACCCAGCGCACCCTCCCCTTCGGCACGCCGGAGGAGGTGCAGGCCGAGGTGCGCGAGCGCATCCGCATCTTGGGCCGTGGCGGCGGGTTTGTGTTCAACACTATCCACAACGTGCAGGCAGGGGTGCCGGTCGAGAACCTGCTGGCCCTCTACCAGGCCGTGCGCCGGTACGGCCGCTACCCGCTGGCCTGATGAGCGGCGGCCGGGCCGGCCATCATGGGGGCGGCATCGCAGCGCGCAACCCCACCGCCATTGTGGTGCCCACACCCGTAGCCGCGTTTGACGGCCGGCGCAGGCTCCTTATACTGCTCCCCGCGCACCGCACGCGCGACGCCGATGGCGGCAGAGACTTACACCCTTCCCCAAGCATACAGGTGCAAGCGAGATGGCCAGCCAACGGGCAGAAGAGATCAGTCCTTTCCTCGCCATGGAGGTCCTCGAGCGGGCGCGGGCCCTCGAAGCGCAGGGCATCGACATCATCCACCTGGAGGTGGGCGAGCCCGACTTTGACGTGCCGCAGTGCGTCAAGGAGGCCTGTGCCCGGGCCGTGGCCGAGGGCTACACCCACTACACCCACAGCCTGGGCAGCCTGGAGCTGCGCGAGGCGATCTGCGAGCACTACCGGCGCAGCTACGGTGTGGCGGTGCAGCCCGACCAGGTCGTGGTCACCTCGGGCACCTCGCCGGCCATGCTGTTGCTCTTCGCCGCGCTGGTGGAGAGCGGCGATGAGGTCATCCTCTCGGACCCCGCCTATGCCTGCTACCCCAACTATGTCCGCTTCGCCGGCGGGGTGCCGGTGACGGTGCCGGTCTACGAGGAGGACGCGTTCCAGTACCGCCCCGAGGCGGTGCGCCAGCGCCTCACGCCGCGCACCCGCGCCATCCTCATCAACTCGCCTGCCAACCCCACCGGCAACCTGTTGCCGGCCGACCGCATGCAGGCGCTGGCCGAGCTGGGGCCCTGGATCGTCTCCGATGAGGTCTACCACGGGCTGGTCTACGAGGGCCGCGAGCGCTCGATCCTCGAGTTCACCGATCATGCCTTTGTGCTGAACGGCTTCTCCAAGCTCTACGCCATGACCGGGCTGCGCCTGGGCTACCTCATCGCGCCTCGCGAGTACGTACGGCCCATCCAAAAGATGCAGCAGAACTTTTTCATCTGTGCCAGCTCGGTGGCCCAGCAGGCCGGCCTGGCCGCGCTGACCGGCGCTGGCGAAGAGGTGGCGCGCATGAGGGCCACCTACAACCAGCGCCGGCAGTTCATGCTCCAGGGCCTGAGGGCGCTCGGCTTTGGCATCACCGTCGAGCCGACCGGGGCCTTCTACGTCTTTGCCAACGCCCGCCACCTCTCGACGGATTCGCTCAAGCTCGCCTTCGACATCCTCGAACGCGCCCACGTGGGCGTCACCCCGGGCATCGATTTCGGCCCGCACGGCGAGGGCTACCTGCGCTTCTCCTACGCCAACTCGCTCGAGAACATCGCCGAGGGCCTCCAGCGGCTCGGGCGCTACCTGCTCCGGGCCTGAGCGACCCCCACCGGCAAGGCACCTCTTCACACTCGGGCCGGGAGCCTGGGGGGGAACGACCAACAGGGATGGATGGGATGCACAGGATAAGGGTATATCCCAGAATCGTCGGCGTAAACTCTGGCCGTCGGAGGGAGCGCAGCCGTTCGGCGCGGCGCCACACCGGCTTGTCACTCTGAGCGGCTCCTGGGGCCAGCTCCCAGCCCGGCGCCAGCCGAGCGAAGAGTCCTTGCTAGCCATGGCAGCACGCTCGGAGTGGTTGGGGGCCACGGCAAGCAACGATTCCTCGCTGGAATTGGCGCCCCTGTGCTGCCTGGCCGTCACCGCCGTTGCTCAGGAACTTGGGTCGCCGGGGCAGGGACCGGGCTACACGCTCTGTGCCGCACCCGGTGCGAAACCGTCACCCAGGGCCTCGACCGGGAGCGGGCGGAGCTCGACACCCGGCTGCCACCTCTGGTCGCGGCAAGTTCCTTTGCCTGGCACAGGGTGGCGTGAGCCCCAGGATACTCAGAATGACTCTCACGGCGACGGTGGCCGGCAGATTCACCGACGATTCTGGGATACACCCGCCGGCAACTCGGGTTTGCGGCCGGGGGCAGGGTTGTGGCACAATAGAAGCTGGCGCATCTGCCCAGCCCACACCAGGAGGAACGCCATGAGCACCACCTACACGCCCACCCGTTGGAGCCTGACCGACCTCTTGCCGGCGCCGGGCGGCCCGCCCCTCGACGAACAACTGGCCCGCCTAGAGGAGTCGCTGCGCGCGCTGGAATCGGCGCGCAGCCATCTGACGCCCGACATTCCCGAGGCCGAGTTCCTCCGCCTCCTGCGCATCTACGAGGAGGCCGCGCGCATCGCCGCCCGCCTCGGCGCCTACGCCAGCCTCTGGTTCTCGGAAGATACGCAGAACCCGGCCGCGCTCACCCTGAAAGGCCGGCTCGACCAGGTGCTGGCCGACGCGCGGAACCGCAGCCTCTTCTTCGAGCTGTGGGTCAAGGGCTGGACCGACGAGACGGCGGCCCGCCTCATCCCTGCCAGCGGCGACCTGCGCTACTTCCTCGAGACGCTGCGCCGCTTCAAGCCCTTCACCCTGAGCGAGCCGGAGGAGAAGGTCATCACGCTCAAGGACGTCAACGGCGTCGAGGCGTTGGTGACGGTCTATGAGATGATCACCAACAGGTTCACCTTCACGCTGGAGGTGGAGGGGGAGAAGAAGGCCCTCACCCGCGACGCCCTGGCGGCCTACTTCCGCCACCCCTCGCCCGAGGTGCGGGCAGCGGCCTACCGGGAGCTATTCCGCGTCTACGCCGGCGAGAGCACCATCCTGGCGCAGATCTACAACCACCGCGCCCGCGATTGGGACAACGAGGCCCTCACCCTGCGCCACTACCCCCAGCCCATCTCGGTGCGCAACGTCGCGAACGACATCCCCGACGCCGTCGTCGACACCCTGCTCGAGGTGGCGCGCCGGAACGCCGGCCTCTTCCAGCGCTACTTCCGGCTCAAGGCCCGCCGGCTGGGGCTGGCCAGGCTGCGCCGCTACGACCTCTATGCGCCGCTCGCCCGCTCCGAGAAGCAGTACGACTTCTCGCGGGCCGTGGAGATGGTGCTCGAGAGCTACCGCGCCTTCTCGCCGCTCCTGGCCGAGCAGGCGCAGCGGGTGCTCGACGAGCGGCACCTCGACGCCGAGATCCGCCCCGGCAAGCGCGGCGGTGCCTTCTGTCACTCGGTGCTGCCCGAGCTGACGCCGTGGGTGCTGACCAACTATGCCGGCCGCGTGCACGATGTGCAGACCCTGGCCCACGAGCTGGGCCACGCCGTGCACGCCATGATGGCCGCCGGGCACTCGGTGCTGACCTTCCAGTCGGCCCTGCCCCTGGCCGAGACGGCCTCGGTGTTCGGCGAGATGCTGCTCACCGACCGCCTGCTGGCCGAGGAGCGCGACCCCGTGCTGCGGGCCGACCTCCTGGCCTCGACCATCGACGGCGCCTATGCCACCGTCATGCGCCAGGCTTTCTTCACCCTCTTTGAGCGCGACGCGCACCGCATGGTGGCCGAGGGCAAGGCCATCGATGAGATCGCCGCCCACTACCTGGCCAACCTGGCCGAGCAGTTCGGCGATGCCCTGGAGCTGGCCGACGAGTTCCGGTGGGAGTGGATCGCCATCCCCCACTTTTACTTTGCGCCCTTTTACACCTATGCCTACAGCTTTGGCCAACTCCTGGTGCTGGCGCTCTACCGGCGCTACCGGGCCGAGGGCGAGGCGTTCAAGCCCAAATACCTGCGCATCCTCTCCTACGGCGGCTCGGCGGCGCCCGCCGAGATCCTCGCCGAGGCCGGCATCGACATCGCCTCGCCCGCCTTCTGGCAGGGCGGGTTCGACGTCATCGAGGGGTTCATCGACGAGCTCGAGCGGGCTTGACACCTAGGGGCGGGTCC
>Ga0078972_1011471_pt1 | contig 15860 bp, 18 predicted proteins | sample YelNatPaOPGAMG01_FD_67568 | JGI IMG/M metagenome (GOLD analysis project Ga0078972, IMG submission 67568) | Hot spring thermophilic microbial communities from Obsidian Pool, Yellowstone National Park, USA - OP-RAMG-01 (SPADES assembly) (version 2) | ecosystem: Environmental > Aquatic > Thermal...
TATCGCGAATGCAGAAGAATCAGCCGGGATACCGTGCTGTTTCATGATTACAGCGAGCACAGGCGCCTTCTAACCAGCATCGTCGAATATCTCGAAGGCGGCGACTATTTCAACTTCATTCATACGGTCCGGCAGGAATTGGCTGAGAATTTTTCGGCTGTAAAAGTGCTGAGAGTCGGGCCGCAGAGCGCGTGGTATGTGTGCAAGGTGTGAGGGGGAAGATAAGAATAGAGATCGAACATTTTTCCTGCAAGGGTTGATTCTATCCCTAAAAATATTTTCGTGACACAAGAATATGAATTTTATTAAAAAAACTTGACAATTCCGGAATTCAGTTATATACAAGAAATATATCTGTGATATATCGCAGATATATCCATATATATTGGTAAGGGAAAGCCGATGCAAGCCAATATCAGGAATGCTGACAAGTCATTAAATAAGAAAAAATTAGCATATGAATTTATCAGAGATCGGATCATATGCAACGATTACAAGCCATTGGACTCAATTACAGAGCAGTCGATCTGCCAGGAGCTGGAAATAAGCAAAACACCAGTCCGAGAAGCCCTCAAAGAACTGGAAAAGGATGGTTTTGTCAAAGTTCTGCCTGGGAAAGGGTGTCTCGTCTCGGGCATTACGCTCGATTACATCCGCGAGATTTTTGAAATTAGGGAGATCATCGAGTGCGCGGCGGTGAGAAGCGCCGCTAAACAGGGCGACAAACAATTTTTTCAGGCTCTTCTTGAAGGGCATGTCTCTTTCGAATTGGCCCAGAAGAACAATATAAAGGATTCATTGGTGTCCGGATATGAAATTCACACGGTCATTGTGGAGTCGCTGGGGAATTCGCGTCTCCTTGAATTCTATAACAACATTCAGAGCCACATCATACGGATACGACTGTTTTTCCTTCATCAGTTTGACATGAAAAGATTGGAGGAAATGAGCTCAGAACACAAGGCTATCCTTAGGGCGATCATTTCAGCCGATGCCGATGGTGCGGAAGAGGCTATGAGAAAGCACCTCCGGAATAGCCAGGAGCGTATCAAGAGTTTGTTGTAGAAAATGAGAGAATAAGGAGGGAATCATGGTCCATGTGCTGAAGAACTTCGAGCGGCCGGACTCTAAAATAACAGAAGCATTTCGTGTACTCAGCGTTGCGACAGTGTATGAGGCTTCGGGTCGCAAGGGTTACATTGACTGCGGTATAAAGCCGATCGCACATGGCATGAGGATATGTGGGCCTGCCTTCACGGTGCAATGTTCCCCAGGCGATAACATGATGTTGCACAAGGCGCTGCAGGTCGCAAAAGCGGGCGATGTCCTTGTCGCGACGATGGGAGAAGCTTGGTACTACGGATACTTCGGTGAACTCATGGCGACGGCAGCAGTCACTGCTAGGCTAGCCGGCCTGGCGATTGATGGATGCATCAGGGACTCTGAAGAGATTACTGCAATGGGTTTTCCTGTGTTCTGCCGAGGAGTGTGCATTCGCGGCACAACGAAAAACGGCCTAGGAACGATAAATTATCCTTTAAATTTTGGTGGAATAACGATTTATCCTGGAGACCTCATTCTTGGTGATAGTGATGGAATGGTTGTGGTGCGGCGGCAGGACTGCGCTGAAGTCCTGCAGAAATCCCTGGACCGTGTGGCGTTCGAGGAAAAGAAAGCGGCGCAGCTGAAAAATGGCGTGACGAGTGTAGAGCTGAACAAACTCCAGGAAGTTTTCGATGCGCTTGGCATGGAAGAGGAAGAGTAAAGCCATGAAAATAGCCCACGATGATCTTGTGAAAGCTGCACTGGAAATTCTCGAGGGAGCTGGCGAAAATCCGGAAAGTGCGAATATTGTCGCCAGCATCTTGGTTTCTGCAGATCTCAGAGGTATCAGCACGCACGGCGTGAATCTTCTGCGTATGATAGTCAAACGCGCGGAAGCTGGAATGCTGAGTTTGCCAACGAACGTCAGCATAGTATCGGACGACAAGGCGACCGCGGTTCTCGATGGCGGCGATGGGCTTGGTCAGCTCTGCGCTTATAGGGCAATGAACCTCGCGATCGAAAAAGCGAAACTGTTCGGGCTCGGCATGGTTGCAATGCGTAACACGAATAATGTAGGAGCGCTCGGTTACTATGTCCATCTCGCTGCATCAAAGGGGATGGCCGGCATCATGATGACGAATGGCAATCCTTCCATGGCGCCATTTGGTGGCATAGAGCCATTCCTCGGTACAAATCCTGTTGCGTTCGGCGTACCGTCCGCTTCAGGTATGCCTGTCATGCTCGACATGTCTTCAAGTGTGGTCGCGCGTGGAAAAATTCGAATGGCAGCATTAAAAGGAGAAAAAATCCCCTTTGATTGGGCGCTGGACCCTGAGGGAAAACCAACTGATGATCCGAAGAAAGCAATTGATGGCTGCCTGCTTCCGATGGGAGGTCCCAAAGGCTCAGGCCTCGCAATTATTGTGGACATTTTTGCAGGGATACTCTCTGGCGCGCGCTATGGCCGCGATCTCAAGAGTTTCCACGAGCTCGAAGGTCCGACCGGAGTTGGGGCAATGTGTATAGCGATCGATGTGGCAAGGTTCATGCCGCTGGAACGGTTCGCCGGACTGGTTCATCAATATGGAGCCAATATAAAGACGTGCAAGCGTCGAGATGGTGTTGATGAGATACTTCTTCCTGGCGAAGTGGAACTTAGAAAGGAAGAGAAGGCGCGAAAAGAAGGGGTTGATGTTCCAGAACAAGTCGTAGAAGCATTGAATACTTTGTTGGCAAAAAAAGGCAGTGGCCTTTCGCTCAAACCAAAAGGCTGAGCGGAAGCAGGGGGCGCGCATGGTCAGGATGCGATTGGGATGTTTTGGATATCTCAAAGATCTCGAAGCAATCGTTGCGGCTGGTTACGACTGCGCTGAACTCCATGTGAAGGAGATCATGGCTCTCGACGATGGTGAATACAGACGAGCTTGCAAGCACGTCAAATCCTGCGGCATTTCCGCCGAAGTCTTTGACAATCCCATACCTCTAGATTCTAGAATTGCTGACCCATCGTTCGATCTTGAGTATTATCGAGATTTTTTGGAAAAGGCAGCTGACCGCTGCGCAGAAATGGGTGCCCGCTATTTTGTGTTTGGCAATGGTAAAGCGCGCAGTCTGCCAAGCCAGGGCGATATTGAAGCAGCAAAGCAGAAGTTCGACGAATTTTTCATAATGTTGCTCGATATCGCACTCCAGAGGAACATCACGGTGCTCATTGAACCGTTGGCTAAATTTCTCTCGAACATCGTTAATTCATTGCCTGATGCAATCGCCTTCATCAAGAAGTTTGGAAGACCGAATCTCAAGACCTTTGTCGATTTTCGATGGATGGTGTCAGAGAATAGGCCGCTTTCGGAAATCGTTGAGCATGAGCTCTATATCAAGCACTTTCATCTAGACAACCCGCTTACGGCCTTTCCGGAACGTGTGGTCCCCAGGCTTGGCGACGGTTACAATTACTCACCGTTGTTTGAAATGCTTAAAAACATTGCTTATAAGGAAATAATTTCAATCGAGGCATCGGTGTTCAAGGATTTCGAAAGGGAAATCCTTGAACCGATACGACTGTTCGAGGCGTACGGCATAGAGCCGTATCGCGCATGAGCGTACAAGGAGGCATAGACAATGAAGGCACTGGTATATTATGGGCCCCGCGATATCCGCTATATGGAAGTCGAGACTCCGAAACCAAAGGTAGGCGAGGTGCTCGTACGGGTCAAGGCAGTGTCGATCTGTGGGTCGGATCTGTCGGGGTACAAGGCAGTTTCAGCGATGAGGGCCCCTGGCCTCATCATGGGCCATGAGTTTTCTGGCGAAATCGCCGAGCTTGGGGAGGGAGTAACAGGCCTCAAACCAGGAGATCGGGTTGGTGTCGTGACCAATCTCTTCTGCGGCAGATGTCAGGACTGCAAAGATGGCAGAACAAATGTATGCGATTATCGATACATCATCGGTACAACAATGAAGGCTGGAAGCTATAACGGCGCCATGGCTGAATACGTGGTCGCTCCTGCGGAGAAGATCATGCATTTGCCTGACCATGTATCGTTTGACGAATGTGCCCTGGTGGAACCCCTTTCGATTTCGCTCAGGGCTGCCAAGCACGCGGGCGATGTCCGCGGCAAGACCACGGCAGTGTTCGGGGCAGGGCCGATCGGGCTCATGGGCATCATGTGCCTCAAGAGCTTTGGCGCCAAACGGATCATCGCCATCGACGTGCTCGACAACCGGCTCGATATGGCGCTCCGGTGCGGCGCGACCGATGTTATCAATTCGAATGAAGATGTGCCAGCAATCACTCGGAAAATGACCGATGGCATCGGTATCGATGTCGTGTTCGATGCGGCGGGGGTTCCTGCTACCGTAAACAGCGCGATCGAAATTGCCCGTAACGGCGGCACGATACTCATGGTGGGCATGGCCTCACCTACGTTCGAGATTGAGTACAAGCATGCGGTAGTAAAAGAACTCAAGCTCCTCGCCAGCTACATGTACACGACCGAAATGCAGGAGGGTTTGCAGATGATCATCGACGGCAAGCTCGATGTCGCGCGCATGATTACCTCGAGACACCCATTATCTGAGGGCCCAAAGATGTTTGAAGAATTAGCCTCGGGAAATACTAAAGAAATCAAGGTTATCCTCTATCCAGATCAATGAAAGGAGAGCAGAAGAACATGGAACTTGAAGGCAAAGTCGCGGTGGTGACTGGAGCTGGCAATGGCCTTGGCAAGGCGATTGCAACAAAAATGTTCAGCGAAGGAGCCAGCGTAGCACTCTGGGATATGAAATATGAATGGGTGGAGGCCCTGGCAGCAAAGTTGGACCCCTCTGGGAAAAGAGTGCTGCCTGTTATGGTCAATATCACCGAAGAAGCTGAAATACAAGCAGCAGTTTCACGTACCGTGGAAAAATTCAAGCGCCTTGACATCCTGGTAAACAATGCGGGGATTTCCCGCCACAAGCCGCTTGAGGAGACGACTCTTGAAATATGGGATGCCGTGATAAAGGTCAATCTGACGGGCACTTTTCTGTGCTGCAAAACTGTCGCACCTGTCATGAAACAGCAGAAATTCGGCAAAATTGTAAATATTGCCTCGCTCGGAGGGCGCACAGGGAGGCCTGGTGTCGGCGTCAACTATGCTGCATCGAAGGGCGGTGTGATTGGCCTTACAAAGCTTTTGGCAAAGGAACTGGGGCCGCACAATATTTATGTGAATGCGATCTGTCCTGGAACCATCTACACCGACCAGACCGCGCAGTATCCCCGCGAAGTGTATGAGGCTTGGGTTGCGGGCAGAGCGGTTCCCAAGGACGGCATGCCCGAGGATGTTGCCGATGCGGTAATCTTCCTGGCTTCGTCCCGTTCGGATTGGATAACGGGTGTTTCACTCGATGTAAACGGCGGCATTTTTATTGCCTGAAGGAACATTTGATAATGATGGAGGAAAAGATGAGCGGATTAAAGGTTGTGGACATCAACAAGGTCGAGCCGGAGCGCAAAACACCGCCTCGTTCTTCTTGGATCCTTATTTCGGAAAAAACAGTCGGCGCTCAGAATCTTGCCCTCGGGGTCAATGAAACCGAGCCGGGATCAATGGTACCAGAACATAAGCATGATACCGAGGAAGAGGTCATGCTATTCCTTGAGGGTGAAGGCAAATTCATTACAGAGGATCGGGAAATCGACCTAAAACCAGGCATCTGCATATACAACCCTCCTGGCTCCTTGCACAAGATCGTGAATACAGGGACCACGAAACTTAAATTTGTATGGGTCTATGCACCCCAGCTCAAGAGCCATAGGCTCTGAGAATCTTTGATTCAAGGAGGAAAAGAAATGTCAGAATGGAAGTTTCCGCCTGATGGCGGACACATGGAAAAACCAGACAAGATTTACTATCAGACGATGACCAAGAGAGAGCTGGAAGAGCGCCTTAAGGTCAATGATATAATTCTGATACCATTTGGTTCGACGGAAAACCATGGTGATGCTCAGCCAATGGGAGAAGATGTCTTTATTGTTACGCGGACCTGTGAAATGATTGCCAAAAAGACAGGATGTACCGTAGCCGAGCCAATGTGGTACGCCTCACATCCTTTCTCTCACCTTGGGCAACGTTTTACTGTCCCTATTTCAGATGATCTCAACTCTGCTCTTGTCAGGGCAATCATTTCAGGGTACTGGAATGCGGGTTTCCGCAAACAGATCCTCATCAGCAGTCATGGCCAGGAGTATATCATTCCTTCAGCCATACAAGAATGGGCGAAGAAATATCAGGTTCCTGCAATGATCTTCTTCTTGGATGTCTGGAAAATTGCTGGCCAGGCAATGATGGATAAAGCCCATGGCGGCCCATTCGAAACACCCTTCCGTCATGGAGATGAAGCAGAAAACTCCGTATGTTTGGCTCTTTTCCCTGAGCTAGTCCAAATGGAACACGCGGTTGATACGAAAACCTGGGGTTTTCTGCCAGAAGGACATATCGATAAAGGCGGCGATATCTATGGTTTGCCGATCCCAGGGCAGAGCCAGGTTGGAGCCGGCGGTGTCGAGTTCGCCATATATCCGGAAGGCGTGCTCGGAAAGCCATCATTGGCAAAGGCCGAGAAGGCGTACCGTGCACTTGAAGTGTACATGGATTATGTCGTGAAACTCCATAACGACATTCTGGAGCGCTTTCCCCCTGGAAAACTTCCTGAACCCAAATATATGACGCAGCGGGATAAAGAAGAAATCGAAGCTCTTCTCAAGGGGCCGACCGAAGAAGGTGGCCGCCACATTTGGACAGTGGCCTGGCCGAGCTGATAAAAGGCTAGAGTGAAGCGTTGCTTCATCAAACATATTTTAGGAGGCGGTGGTATGAAACGAGCGATGATTGTGATAGCTATCCTGATGGTAGTTGTCACCGGTGTGTTCGGGCAGCAATTCGTCTTGCGCCTGGCGCATGCAGATCCGACTGATATTTATACAGCCAGAAAGCATGCGCAAGCAGTTGTGTTCGCCAGCCTTGTGAATGCAAGGAGCAATGGCAGAATAAAGGTTGAAGTGTATGGAGCCGGAGCGCTGGGAGCCGAACGCGAATATGTTGAATCGATTAAGGCTGGAAATGTTGAAGCTGGTATTGCTTCGGGCGTCATAAGCAACTTCTTTCCCGATGCAATGGTAACTGATATTCCGTACCTTTTCCCCTCTGAATACATTGCATGGCAGGTGATGGATGGGCCGATTGGTCAAAGGCTTGCGGACAAATTCCTAGCAGCGACTGGAATGCGCGTACTTGCATTTTCTGAAGTCGGTTTCAGAAACTTTACAAACAGTGTGCGGCCCATTAAAACGCCAGCTGATCTTAAAGGCCTCAAAATCAGGGTTATGGAAACTCCACTCTATGTTACCATGATGAATGCTCTAGGAGCCAATCCGACTCCGATTGCCTGGACAGAGACCTATACTGCGCTACAGACGCACGTAGTGGACGGTGAGGAGAACCCCATCGGTTCCATCTTGATGGCAAAACTGCAAGAAGTACAGAAATATCTGACGCTCGATGGTCACGTGTATGGTGTAGACTGGTTTATTATCAATGAGAAATTCTTCCAGAAACTTCCGCCCGATCTGCAATACATAGTACTGGATTCCGCGAAAATGAGCGCAGCGGTAAGCCGCGGTATGAGCCAGCTCATCGGCGAGGAAGGCCTTAAAACACTCAAGGCTGCTGGCATGCAGGTATATGTCCCGTCGGAAAAAGAACTTGCCATGTTCAGGGATGCAACACAAAAACCTGTCATTGACTGGCTTAAGACCAAGATTGATAACAACCTAATCAGCGATATGCTTGCCGAAGTTGATCGTCTGGTAGCGGCTGAAAAAGCTCAGCTCAAGTAGCAGCACTCTTTGGCTAAGGAATGGGTCTTTGATAGACCCATTCCTTTCAAGGCACGGGTCTTTAATATGAATTTCTTCGTATTTGCGAGCATTTTCTATGCAATAGAATAATAGGCAAATGTTTGACGCATAAGGAGGCAAGAGAGTGAAATTTTTCGATAACCTTGCAAAAATTACTGACTTTATTATCAAGCAAATTGCTTTAATTTTAGTTATTATCATGATTTTGAATGTTTGGGCAGCCGTGCTTTTCCGCTATGTGCTACATTCTTCCTTATTTTGGTCTGAAGAGCTGGGGCGATATCTCATGATTTGGTTCGGCTATCTAGGATGTGCAATGGCGCTGAAAGAGAATTCGCATGTAAACCTCAATATATTTACGAATCTCTTTCCTCTGAAAATTCAGAAAGGTTTCGCTTTGTTTGCAAACCTGGTCATTTCGGTATTTGTAATCATTGTATTTCTCAAGTCGATTGCATATTTCAGTAATCTGAGCGGCCAAAATTCGAGCTCGTTGCAGATTCCGATGGTAATCCCCTATTCATCCATTACGATTGGTATGGTACTCATGCTGATAATGAATATTTCCAATATGGTCAAACTGATGTATGACATCTCTGGTGCGCCTTTATCGAAATCAACAGAAGAGGAGAAATAAACATGTTAATCACTATCCTGGCATTCATTATTAGTCTTCTAGTTGGCGTACCAATCTCTTTCAGCCTTGGGGTAGGCGCCGTTGCCTATCTTTTACAGAAAGGGATGTCGCTTGGCATCATCGCCCAGCGAATGTTCACAGGTTTGGATTCAATCGCGTTCATCGCAATTCCTTTCTTTATAATAGCTGGTGATTTGATGAATGGATCGGGCATTACAAAGCGCCTTGTGGGTCTTGCCAATATTCTGGTTGGAAGGCTGAAAGGCGGGCTTGCTCACATAAGCATCATTTCAAGCATGTTTTTCGGGGGAGTGTCCGGTTCTGCGGTTGCGGATGCATCAGCTATTGGCTCGATGATGATCCCGGCGATGGTAGACTCAGGTTTCGATCTTGATTTCAGTGGAGCAGTAATTGCGAGTGCTTCTGTCATGGGGCCGATCATTCCGCCGAGCATTCCATTTGTCGTATATGCGCTTTTAAGCTCAACTTCCGTAGCTGCTCTTTTCCTTTCCGGGATGATTCCTGGTATTCTCATTGGCATAAGCTTGATGGTTGTAGCGTATTTTTATGCAAAGAAAAGAAATTATCCACGCAGTCCGCGATGGCCGACATTCAAAGAGGCTGTTAAGGCGCTTGTAGATGGCATTGTGCCATTGCTTATGCCTATTATCATACTTGGTGGCATACTCAGCGGCATTTTTACAGCTACGGAGGCTTCGGGTATTGCCATTCTTTATGCTTTGATCATTGGAGTTCTGGTGTATCGAAGCCTCTCTTGGCTGAAGATAAAAGAAATCCTCATTGCATCAGCAAAAATGACGGGGATTATTTTTCTGCTGATATCATGTTCCAATATTTTTAATTGGTCGCTCATAATTGAGCAGGTACCACAAAAACTCACGATTTTTGTGTCGCAGTATATCAAGACTCCAACCATGCTCCTGCTCGTCATCAATATTGTGCTTCTTATTGTCGGCACGTTCATGGAAGGGACAGCTGCGATGATTATGCTCGTACCGATATTGCTGAAAATAACTGCAGCATACGGCATCAGCACCATCATGCTGGGAACAATCGTAGTGCTCAATCTGATGATAGGGCTGATTACGCCGCCGGTCGGCCTGTGTCTTTTTGTGGTATGCGGACTAACAAAGCTTAGGATAGAGTCGTTGGTAAAGGCTATATGGCCTTTCCTGGTGGCCGAAATTGTCGTTCTATTTCTCGTTACCTATATTGAGCCGCTGTCGATGTGGCTCCCAAGGGTTTTTGGATATGTGAAATAGTGGGGAGGGGGAATCCTTGAAACTGAATCATCTGGGGTATGCGGCGAAGAACCTCGATGCTGCGGTCAATGCCTTCCTAAGGCTCGGCTATGTCAAGGTGCACGATGACATCAAGCACCACGTGCCAAAAAACATGTATGTGCAGAGAGTCCGGCTTAGTGACCTCATCGTCGAAGTCATGGCACCAGCCGATACTACAAAGCCTTCGTTCATAAGTAGCGAGCTTGATAAGACCAGCGCACCCTTCGTCTTGCATCATCTCTGCTACGATGTCGACGATATCCATAGGACTGTGGACGAGCTCATGGCTACCGGCGAGTATACGATCTACGAGCCCATCACAAGCGGCGTGTTCCAGAATAACCTGATCTGCTTCCTGCGGCACAGGTATATCGGGCTTATCGAGTTCTTCGAATGGCCGAAAGACAGCCCGTAAGGGGTGAGTCTATGGTGGGACAGAACGACGAATCACCTGGTAGAGGGCGGCATAACGGCACATCCGGAAAGATAGACCGCAAGGTAGGATTTCTTCATACAACATCGTCCACGATTCCAATGGTCGATAAGTATATGAAGGTACATGTTCCGGGTGCCTCTTCTGTGCATATCTACGATGGTAGAGTTAGGCTGGAAAATTTCCGCTCTCCAGCAGGAGTGACACCGCGGTGTAACCTCCTGCGCTGGGCTAATTTGGCGGATGATCTCGAGAGAGAAGGCTGTCAGCTCATCGTCTCCTGCTGTAGCCTGATGCCGCGAGCAACAGCTTTTGCCCAGGCCGTGGTATCGGTGCCCTTTATCCAGCTTGATGGGGTAATCCTCGACGAGGCAGTACAGAAATACCAGCGCATCGGGATCGTGACCACGACTGAACGTACAATTCCTTTTGTCAAGGAAGAACTGGAGAGGAGGGCAGCGGCTTTCTGCAAGCCTATAGAGCTTGTATTTGGTGGAGACAGCCACGCGATTGACTACTTCTATGCGGGCGAGCTAGAAAAACACGATCAGATTGTTCTGGATTCGGTCTTTGCGCTTGCATCTAAGGGAGTTGACTGCGTGCTTATGGGGCAAATACCGCTTGCGCTTCTTGAAGACCGGCTCGACGGGATGGCACTAGATCTGCCACTGTTATGTGCAGGCAACCGGGCTTTCGAGTATGTGCGGTTGTTGCTAGAAACCGGAACTGGCGCAAAAGAAACAGGCGCAGTCCTGACGAACCAGGAACAGCGAGCGGAATCATGAGCGTGGAGCATCTCACTTTTGCCGAGCCTTTCTTCCCCGTCATCTACATTATTGGCGAAAGCCAATTCGCGGTGAGAGGGAAGAGCATCATCCTGAACTTGTCGCAGAAGCCAATCCACATCCGGCACCAGAGACTAGATTTTTTCCGGTCCACTGTGGTGATGAATATCGAGGTGATAGATCTTGAACGCTGTCTCATCATTGGGAACTTCGACGGGTATCCGGACCTCGATGCGCTCTTCGAGCGGATAAAGAAGCAGTGGACAATCATCTACGAGGCCACACACCTGGAACGCCACAAAGGTGTCCAGCTGTATCGTTCGCCCAAGATTAGGCTTGGCAACGATATTGAAGTCAATATGTGTTATGCGGACAGCATACCGCTCAATGTCGGCTTGCACAGAACGCACTGGGGAGAGCGGCCCATTCGCGAAGTACACACACAGATCGTAGGTTTCGGCCGAATGCAGCAATATTTCGAACAAGAAATGTCCACCCTTTATCGGGAGGATTACTTGGCTCCAGGTGTCACGCACGACCCTATGTACGATGATGAGTGCGTGTACCCGTGGCATCAATACGAACCGGTCACCAAAGGAGTTTACATGGCGACCGAAATGCAAATATAAGCAATACAATAGATTACAAGGAGGAAACGATGAGCGAACCGGCTACCTTTAAAAATTTCATCAATGGCCAGTGGAAGGAACCGCGAAGCGGGCAGTACTATCCGGACATCAATCCGGCTGACTACAGCGATATCGTCGGGCATTTCCCACTCTCGACCAAAGAGGACGTAGATGAGGCGGTGCAGGCGGCGCACCAGGCATTCAAGACATGGTCACGCATGATGCCTGCCGAACGAGCCAAATATATTGAGAAATTCGCTGCGCTCCTTGAAAAAGATGCTCAGCGCATCGGCGAAGCCCTCTGTCGTGAGGAAGGCAAGACGCTCAAGGAAGCAATTGGAGAGCCCACACGCGGTGTCGTCGAGACATCGTTCTTCATCGGCGAAGGTCAGCGCCTCGAAGGCATCACGATGCCTAGCGACCGAAAAGGCGTTGTCAGCGTTGCAACCCGCGTGCCCATCGGTGTAGTGGCCGCTATCTCCCCTTGGAATTTTCCATTTCTTACACCTTTAAGGAAAATTATCCCCGCCCTCGTATTCGGCAATACCGTCGTGTTCAAGCCGGCCTTCGACACGCCCTACTGCGGTGTGCTCCTTATGGAGCTTTTTGATAAAGCGGGGCTTCCACCAGGTGTCGTGAACCTTGTGATCGGAAAAGGCAGTGCCATCGGCGATGCAATTTCATCCAATCCTCTTGTCAGAGGTATCACCTTCACTGGTTCGACCATTGTTGGGCGGAGAATCAATCAGCTTGCCTCTGAACATTTTGCAAAAGTCCAACTAGAGATGGGCGGCAAGAACCCCGCTATAGTTGCAGATTATCACGATGTGGACAAGGCTGCAGCTGAAATTGCATCTGCGGCCTACGCAGTAAGCGGCCAGCGCTGTACCGCTATCAGCAGAGTCATTGTGCTGCGCCAGCACGCTGATGAGCTCGAAGCCAAGATTGCCGAAAAGGCTAAAGGCTATGTGCTTGGAAACGGCATGCGTCCAGAAGTGACTATGGGACCGATCATCACTAAAGATGCCGGCGAGAAGATCATGGACTACATCCGCGGTGCTGTCGAGGCAGGCGCGAAAATCAAGTGCGGCGGTCACCACCTTACTGGTGGCGAATTCGACAAGGGTTTCTATATCGAACCAACTCTCCTAACCGATGTCACGCCAGATATGAAGGTCGCTCGAGAAGAGATTTTCGGCCCAGTACTCGTCAGCATAAGGGTAGAAAGTTTCGAGGAGGCGATCGCAGTGGCCAATGATACGGAGTACGGCCTTGCATCCTGTCTTTTCTCGGACAACTTGAAGTACATTTACGATTTCCAGCAGAATGTCGAATCGGGTATGACCCATGTCAATCATGGAACAGTAACTGATGCATCAATGCCATTCGGCGGAGCCAAGAATTCTGGGCTTGGTCCTTTCTCTAAGGGGGCAACGAATAAGGATTTCTACACGAACTTCAAAGTAAATTATGTCAAGTATATATGATTTGCGGTGGCTGATGGTTCACTCTTGACTGTATGGGCTCTGCATAAGTATGCGGAGCCTGCTTTGCTTTTATAAACAGATTGAGTATAATCTTGATTTCCGAAATTATTGGTCAAGTTTCGGATTACAACAGCTATTCGGCGAGGTAAATGCATGGGGTCTGCTCATATTGCAGTGATTCATGGACCGAATCTCAACATGCTTGGAAAACGTGAAATCGGCATCTATGGCGGCAAGACACTCGATCAGATCAATGAGGAAATACGTCTTGAAGCACGCGTTCATGATGTCGATGTCGATTTCTTCCAGTCAAACGTGGAAGGTTTCATTGTTGATTATATTCACGGATGTGCTGGACGTATCCAAGGTATTGTAATCAACGCGGGGGCCTACACGCATTATTCCATCGCTCTCCGTGATGCAATAGCCGCTGTCAGAATTCCGACTATCGAAGTGCATATTTCAAATATTTACAAACGCGAGCCATTCCGACATGTTTCGTTCATTGCACCAGTATGCAAGGGTCAGATATGCGGTTTTGGTTCATATAGCTATATTCTTGGCGTCCGTGCTTTGCTCGATGTGCTCGCGGAAGAATGGCTGGCATGATGGTGCTCGGATAAAAAGAAAGGAGGCATCTGCAATGAAAAAATTTCTGGTTATATCGGGCCCCAATTTAAATCTTCTCGGTACCAGAAAAATATCGATTTACAAAGAAGGAACGCTAGAGGAGATTCATGCCAAGCTGAGACAGAAGGCGATCGAACTTGGGGTCGAAGTCGATTGCAGGCAGTTCAACAGCGAGGGCGATATCATCGATTGCATGCAGCAGGTGCCGGGCACGTATGCGGGTGTCATTCTAAACGCGGGAGCACTGGCACATTACAGTTATGCTCTACGGAGCGCTATCGGTACAATGCTCGTGCCCTGTGTCGAGGTTTTCATCTCCAATGTCCATGCAAGAGAAGAATTCAGGCATACTTCAGTTCTCGCAGATGTGTGTGTGGGAGTGATTGCAGGGTTTGGCGGTAACAGCTATGTGCTGGCTCTGGAAGCCTTGGTCAATCTGGTGAATCCATAAACAGCGAGGAGCACGTATGAGCGTTCGTTGGGCAAAAAGAATTCTCTCTGCGGATGAAGCGGGGCTTGCGAAATGGCAAGGTTTTCCGTTGGTACAGATGCCTCTGTACCAGCTTTCGGAGCTGAGCGACGGGCAATTTGTGGAGCTGAGGGACAAAGTATGTACGCTGGGACTTTTATGCGAATCATTCGAATCGCCGCTGCCTCCCGGAATGAAGGTAACCGAGCGGGGATTCAATATTTATTCCTGGACCGAATTTATCAAGAAGGCGCTGGATCGCGCATCTAATATGGGATGCAAAATACTTGTATGGGGCGATGCCAAAGCAAGAATTCTGCCGATTGAGGGCGAGACGTCAATCCTAAAAGAGCATTTCAATCAGTTTTTGTTCATGCTCAGCGACATCGCCGGACAGCATGGAATAACCATCGGACTGGAACCATTCGGACCGAGGAGGACCAATTTTCTGAATTCATTGAAGGAAGTATCCGAAATCATCGATTCCATCGGCAAATCCAATTTGTCGATCGCAGTCAGTCTGACGGATATTGTTGAGACCTGCACCAGCCTTGATGAGCTCAAGTCTTTTCATGAACGCATTGTGCATGTTCACGCGGAAAATCCTGCAAGCCAGAAGACGCTAATGCCGCCTGCACCGTTCGATGGCAACGATTATGAAGCATTTTTTGCTGCACTCAGAGAAATCGGCTATCAGGGGATTATCGCCCTGCCTCCAGCATCTGATGAAAAAACGCTCTTGTTCTGCAGAAAATTATGGGAAAAGACTCAAGGCCAAATAGTCTGATCTGGACTCATCCGGCTGCCAGCATTCTGTCTGATCCCTTATGTACCATTCCCCATCCTGCACTGCATGCCTGCACATTACATCCTGAACCCGAGGCCCGCCTCCAGGCTGACCGTGTTGAGCGTATTGGAACCTGTATCGAGCGGGCTCGAGCCGTTGCTATCGATGCTCATGAAGTAGGCAAGCGAGTAGCGCCCCCGCACCCAGAGCCAGAAATCGGGAGCCAGCTCGGCATACAATGATGCTTCAGGCCCAATGATGCCTCCCAAGCCCATGTACGTGTTCGATGCTGAGCTATCGTCCGTCATGTCCAGAAGACTGAGCCCAAGGCGCGCGCCAATATTGAAACGCATGGGCTTGAGTGCGAAGGAGTAGCCAATCATCACCATGTCGTTCATCTGCAGGCGGAGCCCTTGAGACGGCGCGGCGACGAAGAATTCAAGCTCCAATCCTGAAAGCATCGATGAGCCAGTTGAATTTGCGGATTCGAAACCAAGGCTGAAATTCAAAGGGCCAGTCCAGCCTGCCGAGGGTGCGAGCGTGCCCGAAAAGGTCGGATAATCATAGCCGATAAAAAACAGATTGAAGCTTTTTGGTTTTGGAGCTTCTGCCTGAGCTTGTGTTTGGGCTTGAGCCTGCTCGGCAATCTGCTTCTCGATTACCCATGCCGGCGTAACGGTTTTGGGATCTGCGCCTTGGGCAAAAAGCGCGCCTGCAAAGACCGCGCACAATGCTGCGACTACGAGCACAC
>Ga0078972_1011474_pt1 | contig 15853 bp, 13 predicted proteins | sample YelNatPaOPGAMG01_FD_67568 | JGI IMG/M metagenome (GOLD analysis project Ga0078972, IMG submission 67568) | Hot spring thermophilic microbial communities from Obsidian Pool, Yellowstone National Park, USA - OP-RAMG-01 (SPADES assembly) (version 2) | ecosystem: Environmental > Aquatic > Thermal...
TTTGCTGTGTATAACTTCAATATACACCAGGCTGGTTCAAGGGAGAGGTGCTTTCAAAAAGCTGGGTTTTTCCTGAAAATACAGGAAAATCTGGTGAAGTAGATTGCTAATCTTCCTTTTTTGAACTATGCAACAACAGAAACTCTAAAATTTTTTCAGCAACAAGGGCTGATTTTGGTCGACTCTAAAACCAATATCGGATTTTGGGGGTATATCGTTAGATTGACATCTTGCTTGAATTTTTTGTAAAATAAATTTTATGAAATCTGACCCTAAAGACAAATGTATACTTATTGTAGACGACGATGAAACTGTTATGGAATTCCTGAAATTTACCGTAGAAAAAGAAGGGTTTAAAACGATTACTGCATTAGATGGCCTTACTGCTATTGATAAAGTTACTTCTGAAAAACCAGACCTTGTAATACTTGATATGATGATACCTAAAAAAAGTGGATTTGAAATAATAAAAACACTACAATCAATTTATACTAAAGACATTCCAATTATTGTCATAACTGGAAAATTTGCTGATGACAATCTTCGCAATATGATACAAAACGAACCAAATGTGAAGGACTATATTTTAAAACCTGTTAAACCTGCTTATCTTCTATATAAAATACATTCAATTCTCGGAACAATGTCAAGTGAAGAAAAAGCAATAGAAGAAAAGAAAAAAGAACTTCAAGAAAAACTCGCACCCAAAATAATAGATGAACAACAATAAATTGAAACTTATCATTCCTGTTTTTATAACAATAATTTTTATGTATTTAATGATTTATTTGGATGTGTGGCTAAGAGCACGCCATTCATACTTAGAAGGAGAAAAATATCTCTACTGGTATGAACATCCTGAAGCAAAGATAACAGCACTAAAAGAAAAATATGAAAAAGAAAAGAAAAAACTGGATGAAAAACTTTCTAAGATGAAAATCTCAAGAGAAGATTATGATAGAGAAATAGAAATATTAAACTTTAATCAAGAACGGGAAATGGAAGAAAATCCAATTAAGTATGCTTATGTCTGGTTTCAAACAACAGTTGAACTATTTAGTCCTCCTGAGTCAAAATGGGTTAAACTTGCAAGAAAAAAATTGCCTATTGCAAAATCTCTATGGCAAAAAGAACTGGAATCAAAAGGTATAAAAGTTGAACCTTACATGCTTGAATGATTAAATATTTAAGTTATTCTGCACTTTCAACCTACCAGCAATGTCCACTAAAGTTTAAATTTGAATATATTGACTGTCTTGGCGATATTTATCGTCAGGAAAGACCATATCTTTCATTTGGTAGCAGTTTACATTCAACTCTTGCTAAATTTTTTCAAACAAAAGAGACAAAACAGAGAACACTTGACTTTTTGTTCTCCTTACTTAAAAAAAACTGGATTTCAAAAGGATATTCAAGCGCTGAAGAAGAAGCAGAATACCGTCAACTTGCTTTTTCAATCTTAGAACATTTTTATGAATCTGCTGACATAAATGCCCAGCCAATTTATATTGAAGAATTTTTTAAGTTACCAATAAAAGATTTTTTTCTAACAGGTAAAATTGATAGAATAGATGCCCTATCTGAAAAAGAAGTAGAAATAATTGACTATAAAACAGGAAAGTTTGTTCCATCTGAAGAAGAAATTAAAGATGATTTACAACTAAGAATTTATGCTCTTGCTGCTATTAAAAAATATAATCTTGTGCCAAAAAGGATTTCAATATACTGTCTTGAACAAAATGTTAAACTTTCAACAGAGTTCAAACAAGAAAAATTAGAAGATACATTAAATGAAATAATTAGTTTATATGATAAAATTTCTCAAGATAAAGAATTTCCACCATTAAAGAACCATTTCTGTTCTGCATGTGATTATTTAGTGATTTGTCCACTGATGGGTTTAGGAATAAAGCCAGCAGAAAGACAGAAAATTAAAGAGGACTATCAATCTACAATTAAATACTTAGAAGGAATAAGAAATGACCTTTATAATTTATTCAAGGGTTCTATTGAAATTTCAAGCGTACTTGATAGAAATGCACTTATAAAAAAATCATTAGATATAATATTAAAATTAAGCAAAACAGAAAAAGGTATATTTTTATACAAAGAAGAAAATAATTTTAAGGTTGAATATTCTGTTGGTTCAATCTCTCTGAAAGATAACTTTGATTTAAATTTACAGAAGATAGGTCCCGAACCAATCGTTATAAATGGTTTACAAAACAACCCAGAATATGCTATCCTGTTTAAAAATTCTCAGGATATAAAAAATATTTTGCTTCTTCCACTTGTAGCAAAAGAAAAAATATTAGGAATTATTATTCTTGCTGACCACAGAGATGGCTCTGAATTTGATAATTACGATGTATCACTTTTACAGAGTTTATCAGTACAAATAGCAATTTCTCTCTATAATGCCATACTTTACGAACTTGCTGTGACAGATGGACTTACAAAACTTTTTATTCACAGGTATTTTCAACAGCGACTTGAACAGGAACTTTCAAGGTCAAAAAGATACAGGTCATCTCTAAGTTTATTGATGATAGATATAGACCATTTCAAAAAGTTAAATGACACTTACGGGCATCCTGAAGGAGACAATATTTTGAGAATTCTTGCAAAGATTCTTAAAGAGAAACTTCGTGATACGGATATAATTGCCAGATATGGCGGCGAAGAATTTGCTTGTATTTTAACTGAGACAGGACATTCAGGAGCAAAAGAAACAGCAGAAAGATTAAGAAATGCTGTTGAAAACTACAAATTCAATATTAAAGGAAACACTGTTAAGTTAACAATAAGTATCGGAGTTGACACATGGGACTTTGTTGTCTCAAAAGAAGAGTTTATTGAACATGCTGACAGAGCATTATATAAAGCAAAAAGTTTAGGGAGAAATAAAGTTGTCGTCTATAATGAATTCAAAGAAGGCAATTAGTTCTTTTATTTTGGGTTTATTCCTCTTGCCTGTCTGTTACGGAGTCGGGAAGAGTTTTTTGAATTTAGTTTCTATGATAAACTTATTTTCGTCTACAAAACAATTGTGGATTTTTTTTGTTCTTGGTTTTATTTCATACATACTGGCTCATTTTCTCTTTTCAAAGCCACTAAAACTATATATTTTTGGGCATGAATTAACCCATGCCCTTTCAGGAATAATCTCTGGCAGTTCTATTAAGTCATTCAAATTAAAAAAGGAAAGTGGAAGTGTTACTCTTTCAAAAGTAAATCTATTTATTGCTCTTTCGCCTTATTTTATACCAATCTATACAGTAATTTTAATTTTACTGAATGTGATTTTTGAAATTCCAAAATCAATTTTTCTGTTCCTCATTGGTGTAACTGTTGCCTTTCATATCGCATTGACTCTATTTGCAATAAAACAGGGACAGAGCGACCTCAAAAAATATGGCACATTTTACTCTCTTGTTTTAGTTTTTATTGCAAACTGTGTTGTGCTAAGCGGAATTCTTGCAATATTTTTCCCTGTTTCTTTTATTGATTTTATAATTGATTCAATAAAAAATACCAGAAATGGAGTATTTTACCTATGGACCTATTTAACAAAGATTTTTCTGAAATAAAGAGAAAGGTTCTACATCTGGCAACTTTACTTTACCCTGTCCTGTATAACATCTGGCCAAGGACAACCTCGCTTATTATATCAGGTAGTTTAATATTTGCTGATATAATTGTTGAGTCAATAAGACTTGCTTTTCCAAAATTCAATGAACTTATTCTAAAACCTTTCAAAGGAATATACAGAACAAATGAAATGAATAAAATCAGCACTTTAATCTGGACTTTTACAGGAGCATTCCTCACAATGTTTATCTTTTTAGACAAAAAAATTGTTACAACCGCTCTTCTTTATATGGTGTTTGGCGACAGTGCAGCAGGACTTGTCGGTGTCCATCATGGTAGAACAAAACTTGGCTATAAAAGTTTAGAAGGAAGTTTATCATGCTTTTTTATATGTCTGATATGTGGATTATTCTTTTTACCATGGCAAATAGCAATATTAGGCGCTTTAGTAGCCACTATTATTGAATTTTTGCCATTACCTTTCAGTGATAATTTCTGGGTTCCAATTATATCTGGTTTTGCTCTCACCTTTTTCAAAAAACTCTTCACTTCATAAAATGAAAAATTACAATATAAAAACAATTCAACTAACCAAAAAATTCAACAAAATTACTGCTGTAAATAACTTGAATCTTGAGATACTCCCTGGTGAAATATTTGCTTTTTTAGGACCAAACGGCGCCGGTAAAACAACTACAATAAAGTTATTATCCTGTCTATTAAAACCAACTTCTGGCAATATTTTTATTTGTGGTTATGAAACAACAAAAAATCCTATTGAAATAAAAAAAATTATTGGGCTCGTTCCTGACCATCCATTTATTTACCCAAAACTCAAAGGTATAGAATTCTTACAACTTGTAGGCAATATATATAAAGTTGACCCTGAACAACAAAAAAAATTGACTTCTGAATTTATAGAAAAACTTGACATGACTGATTTTATTGATGAACTAATAGAAACATATTCTTTGGGCACACGACAAAAACTTATAATTATGTCTGTACTTTTACATAATCCAAAAGTTTTACTTCTTGATGAACCGTTAGTAGGTCTTGACCCAAAATCATCACGTATTATCAAAAATATATTTATTGAACTTAGTAAAAAAGGTGTTACACTGTTTATTTCTACTCATTTTCTTTCTCTTGCAGAAGAACTGGCACACAGAATAGGTATAATAAACAAAGGTGAACTGATAGCCATTGGCACAAAAGAAGAACTCCGTGAAATTGCAAAAAAAGAAGGAAACCTTGAAGAAGTATATCTTGAACTTACAAAAGAACAGGAATTATGTTCACACTCAGAGTAAAAATAAAATCATTCAAAAATAAAATAAAGAATTTGAGTTTTGGCGGATGGATAAAATTTCTTTTTGGTCTTATTATTGGACTTGCTTTTTCAATATTACTGTATTTCGGTTTCTATCGGTTTTTTATATATGTTCAAAAATTTCAAATTATTGGTTCTGTTCTTCTTCTGAAATTACTTGAAATAATGTTTTTAACTACATTTGTTATGGTAATTTTTTCAAGTATAATAATCTCTTTCTCAACCATATTTTTTTCTGAAGATTTGAAACTGCTCCTCTTGATGCCTGTTCGTGCTTATCAGGTTTTTTTGACCAAAACATTTGAAACAATGGTTCAGTCATCCTGGATGATGATTGTTACACTTGTTCCATTTTTAATAGCTTTTGCAAAAGTAAAAAATGCAGGAGTTGAATTTTTTGCAATTTTTAGTTTGCTCTCAATTCCTTTTCTTTTTATAAGTGTTACTATTGGAATCATTGTTACTTCTTTGATTATGGTCGTCTCGCCGGCGGAAAAATCAAGGGATATAATTCTATTTCTGGCTGTTGTTCTTGGCTCATCTGGATATGTGGCATTTAGATTTCTTGAGCCAGAAAAATTAGCAAATCCTGACAGGTTCTATGATGCAATGCAATATATAGCATATCTAAACACTCCGATTACAAAAGTTATGCCATCCTGGTGGTTTACAGAAACACTCAATGGTGTTCTGACGAAAAATATTGGCATTATTCTAAAAAACTCAACCTTGTTTTTGTTTTCTGCACTTCTTTGTTTACTTATACTGGTGACTTTTTCTGAAAAGTTATATTACAATATCATCACAAATATACAGATGGGTTTTACCAGAAAAAAATGGCAGGGCGTCAGTTTGTATTCTTCAAAAATAAATCTTCTAATGAAGGATATAAAAATATTTTTTCGTGATACAAAACAGTGGTCACAGGTTTTGTTAGTTATAGCACTTGTTATTGTATATCTGTTCAGCATTTATCGTCTGCCAAAAAGTTTTGAAGGAACAAATTATCCTGCTTTTTATACCTGCAATTTTCTTGCTTTATTTAATATATCTGCAAGTGGTTTTATTTTATCTGCACTTGCTTTAAGATTTGTATTTCCTCAAATAAGTTTAGAAAAAGGGACACTGTGGTTTTTTTTAAGCATTCCTGAACCAATTGAAAAACTTTTTATTAAGAAATTTATTCCATCCTTTATATTGATGCTTGGAATTGGGTTAATTTTAGGAGTGTTTTCAAATGTTTTATTAAAAGTTTCTTCAGGTAAGATTTTTTTGTTGTCATCTTTAGTAGTTTTAGTTATTTCTTCTGGTTTGGTCTGTCTTGCAAGTGGCTTCGGCGCAATTTATCCAAGGTTTGATACAGAGAATATTGCTCAGATAGAAACATCTTTCGGTGGAGTATTATATATTATCTGCGCACTAACTTACATTGGGCTAACCCTATCAATTATTTTCAGACCATTTCTTTTATTGATTAAACAGGAGATGGGAATGAATGTGCATTTTAAGGATTTGTTCTGGTATGGAATTGATTTCCTCATTCTGAATTTAATAGCAACTTTCCTGCCAATCTATTTCGGGCTCAAATCTCTAAAAAAACTTGAACTAAAGGAGTGGGGCGGTTGAGAAATGCCGGGAGAGGGAGTTGAATTCGCCACTGCTACCAACAACCCTCTATTATGTCTGTACCTATTTTGTGCTTACAATTTTAAAACTTTACTGACGACAATTCATAGGTTTAACTTCTATCTTGGGATTCAAACCTGCTTAATTTACCAACAAATTGAATTGGAAAACTGAGAACCAACAACCAACTGCGGACCCCTGTACAGATAAATCTGTGTTTACAATTTTCTTATGGTAACATCCTTAAATGAGTTGACAGGTATACTTTCATATTTGTGTATAATGATCGAGAACCCCGGCGTAAGTGGATTAGAAATGTAGTAAAATTATATCTTACTACAGGACACAAGGTAAACTTAAGAAACAAGTTTTTCTTAAGTAAATTTAGTGTATTATACCTTTTTGCTCTTGAAGAAAAAAACAAGCGGACTTTTTCGAATATAGGTTCTGGTTATTTTATCTTCCTAATGTGTCTTCTTAAGGAGTGTAGAAGAGAAGTTTAAAACAATTTTATTCATTTCCAGTATCTTTGCTATTTTTGTTAGAGTTTCTATTGTTAAATTTTCCTTACCTTTTTCAATCAATGAAATATGTGGCTGTATTAAACCAGAACGTTCAGCTAAATCTTTTTGACTCCATCCTTTCTGGATTCTTGCTTTTTTAATCAATTTACCTATCTCTATAAGGGTTGTAAGCGGTCTTGTTTCAATTTTTTTCTGTATTCCTTTCTTTTCTAAAATAGTGTGATAAATAGTATCCCACCAGGCTTTGAAATCAACCGCTTCACCAGTTCTATTCCAATATTTTCTTATTTCAGGCCAGTATTCTATAAAATGTTCTTTCTTTATGACAGAGAAAACTTCTTTTGGAATATCACACTGAGAAAGTAAAGTAAATGCATAAGAAACAAATTTTGGATGTTCTGGATTTCTTAATATTTTTTTTACTTTTTTTAGTGCTTTCTTATTTAAACTCCAGAAATATTTCTCTATTTTCATAGCAGTACCCTCTCTATAAACTTTTTCATTTCATTATCTAAATAAGAAATCATTTCTGATGAATCAAATTTCTTCTCGTAAATATCCAATTCGAGTAAGTCAATTTTTAATTCTTGTCTGGAATATGAACGATACCATTGCACCATGCCTCTTTGCTGTTCTCTTGGAAGATTAAACAAAAACTTATGCAATGGACAGACCTCTTGAGAAAGTTTGTAAATGTCAAAAATATCTCTTGCTACTCTTCTACCTGTTGTTATTTCTTTACCAGTGTGATTTTCTACTAAATGTGTTCCAGTAATAGCAAAGATTTTTTGTATATAAATATTTCTCACATCATATACTGGAACTCCTTTGAATTTTTTTATAATTGGTTTTTCAAAAATAACATCCTGAACAAAATCTAACTTTAGTGGTTCTTTGTGGCCTTTTATAGGAATCGCATAAAAACGCACTTTTGCAACTCCTCTGGTTGTAAGTTCTTCTTTTAATTTGATTTTCTGTTTTGTTTCTTGAGATATTTTTTCTACTAAAATATTGATTTCTTTAATGTTGTAGTTTGGTGAAAAAAAATCCAGGTCTTTTGAAAACCTGTGATGTAGATAATATAACTCTAATGCTGTCCCACCAGAAAGTGCAAATGTCTTTGAATATTTAGCCAGTATCTTTAGTATTTTTTGTTGTATGTTCCTGATTATTGTTTCCAATTCTATCTCCTGAATTCTATATATTATATTGCATACAGGATATATATTATAATATATTTATGCGAAAGTCAATTTGTGGAAATAAATCTATCGTTAATAATTCAAAATATTAAAGTTTTTGTTTTTTTGAAATGTTAAACTTTTCTGAAAGATTTTTGTTAAAATTAAACTGGAAAGGAAACCTTTAGAAATGGACGAACTAAAAATAATAGCGAAGATTTAACTTTGTCAACACCGTAGATTTATACAATGCCGGGAGAGGGAGTTGAACCCTCATGGTCCAAAAGACCACCGGTTTTTGAGACCGGCCTGTATTCCAATTCCAGCATCCCGGCTCTTCTGGCTTGTCCTCAATATTTTTGGCTGGCAACCGAAAACCGCCTTTTCTTATAATTATACTCATTTTTTACCTACCTGTCAATTTGACTTTTGTCTATTTTTATTGTATATAAATAACCTATGGATGCAGCAACAAAAGCATTTATTTTCATGGTTATCTTTTCAATTCTTATCGGCTTAATCGTAATTTTTGCAAACCCTAATTTCAGAATTCCAAAAATATATCAAAGTAACAAAAGTTACTATTCAGCAGTCACTTCAGAATCACTCAAAAATAAACCCAGCAATATTGAAGAAAAAATAAAAGATGAATTCTAATATAAACTTACAAAAATTTCTCACCTATATTTGCTATTCTTTCCTCATAGGCATTGCCATATCTATGATTTTTCTGCAGAATTTACCTTACAAAAAAATCAATTTTCTATTCTGGATTTTTACCATACTTTTTTTCTTAACTGGCATTCATTTCAAAGTTAGAGGAAAAGAAGCAAAAACACTTTTCTATCTATGTTTATCATTTTTCTTATTCGGAATAATAAGATATTTCAATGTAGCAGATACATCTTCAAAATATCATATAACAAAATATCTAAATGAGTCATTCAACCAAAAAACAATCATAAGAGGGACAATCATAAGAGATCCCGACGACAGAGTAGAATTCTGTTTTATTGATGTCAAACCTGATGAAATCATTACAAGGACTAAAAACGAACCTGAGAAAATAATCAAACTTAAAGGCAAGACAGGTTATATAAGGTCAAAAGTTTATCCTGGAATCGGCAAATACTATTTTTCTATGAGTTATGGAGATAGGATAGAAATAAATTCTGCAATCTTAGCCCCAAGGACTTTATCAAACCCTGCTGGTTTTGATTATAGAAAATACTTAAAAGCAAGAAATGTTTATGCCACTACACCTTCTTTGAGATATGAAAACCAGATTAAATATCTTGGGCCTGGTGAGTTGGGATTTTTTGACAGAATAGTCCAGTTTTCTTTTAAACTAAGAAAAAGGTTGCTTCTGACAATTCGTAAAACAATGCCTTTTCCTGAGTCAGCATTCCTTGGCGGAGTGACACTTGGACTTCGTGGAGGAGTTCCCACAAATGTCAAATATGAATTTCAGGCAACAGGTGTAGCCCATGTTCTTGCCTTGTCAGGACTTCATGTTGGATTTGTTGCAGCGCTTTTGTATATTATAGCGGTAATAATTCGTCTTAAAAGAAAAATCAGATTCATAGTGATAAGTTTAGGTCTATTAATTTTCACTTTACTTACAGGAGCAACTCCTGCTACTCAGCGTGCTGCTCTTATGTTTGTTACTGGTCTATTTTTCAAAGATATACTTGACTGGAGTTTTGGTGGAAGCGCTCAAGTTACTATACCTATTTCAGCATTTATTATCCTTTTGCTCAACCCACTTTGGCTACCTGATGCAAGTTTTATTTTATCTTTTATGGCGGTCTGGTCCTTGGTATATGTTACACCACCCATTCAAAGATTTTTAATTGAGAAGAAATACGATTTTATTCATAACTGGATAACTTTCCCATTTTTTACAGTAATTTTTGGGATGACTATAATTTCACTGGTGTTTGGTATACTTAGAGAAGCATACATAGTAAAAAAATTCTTTCCATTTTTTGAAAATATAAAGCAAGTTCAAGAATATATTCCTAACTGGTTCTACAATCCTAATTCACCCATTTTATACAAACCACAATTTTTCATTCTAAGTTTAGTTCTATGGATAGCTGGGGTATCAACATCTCTTTTATATAGAATGTCAGGCAGAGATATCGTTGAGGACATGTGGTATTCGCCGATTGGAAAAGGACTTCTTAGTTTTACCTGTTCACAACTTGCAATACAAATTGGAATGATGTGGCCGCTTTCTGCTATTTATTTTTACAGATTTCCAATAGCAGGTTTTTATGCAAACTTTTTTGCAATACCTCTTATTGGCTGGATTGTTCAACTTGGCTGGATTGCAGGACTACTTGATATAATGTTTGGATGGATTAAACTGCCAATTGTTATGTTTTCAGCAAAAACACTTGGTGAACTTTTTTCTCTCCTTGTAAATGCTTTTAACTGGCAGTTGTGTCAGATGTTTCTTGGTCTTGCAAAGACATGGGCAGGGCTTGTTCCTTACCCTTTTACAGAAACTTTTTCAACAGGCAATCTTGTCTTATGGTATTCAGTAGTTTTTCTTCTTATTCTTCATAAAAAAATTGCTGGCCTGGCACAAGCAATGTATTTAAGATACAAAAAGATGCTTTTTAGTTTCGGCCTGCTAATTTTGATAATTATAACATTTATTCTTTTCCTGCCTGCCCAAATAAAACCAAAAAAAATGAAAGTTATATTTTTTGATTCCGGCTTTGGAAATGCAGTTTTTGTGGAAACCCCGTCAGGAAAAAATATTCTTATTGATGGCGGCTCCGATGGAAGTGAATGGAACTTTGGGAAAACGGCAATTGGTGCAACTTTTTCAAAATATAAAATAAAGCACCTTGATGTCGGGGTTATCACTTCTTTCAATCCAACAAATGTAGGCGGCTTCATATATGTAATAGGCGCCTTCCCTACAAAAAAGATTTTTTTACCTATCAAAAAAGAATTATTCCTGGAAAACTTAACATATCACGAGTTTATATCAAAAATTAACGATTGGCGTTTTCTCTACAATCCTTATGACTTAATGCCAATGAAAATTTATCTATCATACTATGATTTTTCAAAAACATTAAAAAGATTAAAGGCAGAACTGATTGTTCCCAAACAAAATGAAACAATTTACGAAGAAAATGATTTTAAGATTATTTCATTAACGCCTTTTGAAAATATGTTTGAAGGTTCAAATAACGATTTTAAAAACAACTACACTATTGTCCTGAAAATTGTTTGGGGTGAAAAGTCAATTATCCTTCCAACACAAATTGCCCAAGAAGGGCAGAAAAAACTATGTGAAATATATGACAATAAACTCAAAAGTGATATTATGCTTGTGCCGTGCAATGGTTCTCCAGATGAATTCAATAGTGAATTTTTAGAAAAAGTATCTCCCGAATTTGCTGTATGTCAGTATGGCTGGTCTTATGAACCCGGATTTTTTTCTGAGGACTCACTTAAAAAAACCCAAGAGTTTTACAAAAATAGAGGCATTAAATTTTTAAGAACAGATAAAGTTGGTGCTGTAACATTTGAAATTGATAGAAAAAAAATCTTGATGAAAACGGTTTTCCCTTATGAATCTATATAAAAAATATCTCTTGAATGTCTTATCTCCGGTATTTTATTTTAGTTCTCTTCAAAGGTTTTTTAAATCGTTTTTTACTCGTTTAAGAGGCCTCTTCTTGCCTATAACTTTAAGTTATTCAAAAGTTTCTGTATATCTTACCTGCCCACTGAAATATAAGTTCATGTATTATTATCGTCTTGATGAAAGTGGTCCAAAAAATATCTATGCAATTACAGGAAGCAGTATTCATAGTATAATAAACGAATTGATAAACACAAAAACAATATTAACTGAAGACCAGTTGACAAAAATAGTTGAATCGAAATTTAATGAAGAACCCGAATTAAATAAACTTGAACCCTCGGAAAAGGAACTTCATTTATCAAGGATGAAAAAAATAATAGAGAATTTTCAAAAAAATTATGCTTCTCAATTGAGAGAGAAAAAAACATTAAGCGAACATAAAATGAGGTCTAAGATTGATGGAACAAATGTGATGTCGGTATTTGACTACATCTATGTAGATGAAGAAGGCAACTATAATATAGTTGATTTCAAGACAGGTAAAAATATTTATTCCGAAGAGCAAATGAAATATGACTTGCAGGCAAACATTTATTATTTATGTGCAAAAAATAACTTTGGAAATAAATTTAAAAAATTTATCTTTCATTTTCTTGAACAGGACAAAATTGTGCCCTTCCCGGAAAAACCAGATGAACTTGAAATAAAATATACAATAAATTTATTAAGAAATGTAAGAGAATCCATTCTTAAGGGTGACTTCACTCCAAATAAAGGTCACCTCTGTGGATGGTGTGGATACTATGATATATGTCCTGCCTGGAAGCAGGAAAGAGAAATAACAAAAATAGCTCCTTATACAACACTTTTTAGAGAGGCTCGCGATGTAGAAAAAAAACTGACACTTTCTTATTCAAAATTTTCTATGTTTTTGCAATGCCCAAGAAAATATAGACTTTTATATATTGACAAAGCAGGTATGAAACCAAGGGGGTTTTTCAGCATAGGCACAACTATACACAATGCACTTGAAGAATTTTATTGTTTCAAACCAACCTTTTTTAGAAAAGAGCCATCACTTAAATATCTTTTTGAATTATATGACAGAAAATGGATCTCAAGAGGTTATACAAATTTTGAAGAAGAAAAAAAATACTACAATGATGGTAAAGAGTGGCTGAAAAATTATTATAATAAATTTGTCAAAGGAAAATATAAGATGGCGGAAAGCGTTGAAGAGTATTTTGAATTACCTATTGGCAATGGCTATATTATGATTGGCTATATAGACAGAATTCAAAAAAATGAAGATGGAACTTATGAAATTTTTGATTATAAGACAGACCCAAAATTGAGAACGCAACAGGAAGTAGATGAAGACCTTCAACTCACAATTTATTATTGGGCATTAAAACAAGCAAAAAATATAACAACTGACAAACTCTCTTTAATTTTTCTCAGATTTAATGAAATTGTCACAACAAAAAGGACAGAAGAAGATGTAAAAAAACTTATAAACTTCGTAAATGAAATAGCACAAACAATGTGGGAAAAACAACAAGAACTAAAAGATGCTCGTGAAAAAGGACTTAACAATGAAAATGAAATATTTCCACCAAAAATAAACAAGTACTGTTCAACCTGTGATTATCTAATTGGCTGTCCTCTTGAAGAAAAAATAAGAACAGAATATAAAGACAAATTTTTGTTTGCAATTGATGAAAAAGAATTAGAAGAAACTAAGATAGAAGAAGAGGTTGAAAAATTTCAAGAAAAGAAAAAATAAAAATGGAAACAAGAAGAGAAAAAATCAAGAGAATTGAAGAGTCAATATATTCAAGAAGTGCGATTTTTATAGAAAATAAAATAACAATCTTTTTGGGTGCTATTGCAGTCCTATTATGGTTTTGTATATTTATAAACTACCGCATATCTGGCGAATCAAAAACAAAGTTAATATCAGAAGAAAAATTACTCAAAGTTGTTTTTTTTGATGTTGGTCAGGGTGATTCCGCCTTAGTTTGCACTCCAAATAATAAATATGTTTTAATAGATGCTGGCAGTTGGGCAGGAGCAACCATTTCAGAAGGTGAGTCAGGAGAACTTGTCACTGAAACTGACTCTGGTAAAGATATAATTTTGCCATATCTTAGAAAAAACAATATCACTGAACTTGAAGGAATTATTATTTCACACCCTCACAATGACCATTTTGGCGGTTTATTGAGTAAGGCCCTTATCGAGAAAACGAAAGATTATTTTGATTATTTTTTTTATCAAGATTTTCTCAAGAATTTTCTAATTGATTTAACTAAAGAAAAAAAGGAGTTCTTAAGTATTTTATTTGAAATTCCTGTTAACTGGTTTATTGACTCCGGACTGCAAATAAAAGTTCCCGAATATGGTCTTTTACGGACTCTTGTAGAAATAAAAAAAATAAAGTATATTATAGCAAAGCCAGGAGAAACCATTGATTTTGGAGACCCTGATATCAAAGTTGAACTTTTGGGCCCGTTAGGAAGTTATATGTTAGATACAATTTCAGGTGTTAACAACTCATCTTTAGTTTTTAAGGTTACATACAAGGATGTAAGTATTCTTTTCACCGGCGATATAGAAATACCTGCTGAACTTGACCTTCTTGATTTGAAAAATACTTTAAAATCAACTATACTTAAAATGCCTCATCATGGTTCACACACATCAAGTTCTATTCCTTTTCTTGAATATGTTAAGCCAGAAGTTGCGATAATTTCATGCGGAAGAGGAAACCCTTTTGGACATCCTCACAGTGAGACAATTTCAAAATTAGAACAATACAAAATTAAATATTACAGAACCGACCGCGACGGAAATATAATCTTAAAAACTGATGGGAAAAATTATACTATTGAAACCATAGAAATGTCAGAAAAAACAACATTTACTTCAAAGGAGTAAAGCAAAATGAAGATAGGAACACGCAGAAAAACAGTCCAGGAAATAGTAATTGAAAACAATCTTGTTTCTGAAGAAAATCTTAAAAAAGCTATTGAAGAGTCAAAAAGAACAGGGGTCTTACTTCAACAGGTTCTGGTGAATATGAAGATGGTTGACAAAACAACTCTCTTAAAAAAACTTGCTGAGAACTGGGGAGTAAAAGCAATTGACCTTTCTTCTCTTGAAATTGATCCTGATGTATCAAAGATTATTCCTAAACAAACAACAAAAAGATATAATGCCGTCCCCTTTGCTAAAGAAGAGAATATTCTTTTTATGGCAATGACAGAACCAAGGGATATTTTTGCAATTGAAGACATACAACTGAGAACTGGTTTAGAGGTGCATGCCTATTTAGCACTGCCCCAGGACATAAAAGATGCAATAGATAGAATATACGGCTCTGAAGAAATAACAAGTTTAACTGAAGAAGAGGAGCAACCACCAAAAGAAATCATTTCTACATCTGAACTTGCAGAAGATGCTCAAGAACTTACTGCCGAACTTCTGGCAGGCCTTGATACAGGTGATGAAATTAAGGTTGAAAAAGGGGTACAAGAAGAACAGGTTGATATTATGCAGGTTGACCCTTCTGCGCCTGAAATTGAGAAACTTGTAAATGCAATAATTTTAGAGGCAATTCGTCTCAAAGCATCAGATATTCACATAGAGCCATTTGAGAAAAAACTTCTGGTTAGATATAGAGTAGATGGAAACTTAAGAAAAGCATCATTCAAGATACCATTATCTTTTAAGCAAGCACTTATTGCAAAATTAAAAATTATGGCGGGAATGAATATCACTGAAAGAAGAATTCCACAGGACGGCAGAATTCAGGTTCGTGCTAAAGGAAAACCAATTGAGTTTCGTGTAAATGTAGTTCCGACAATATATGGTGAAAGTGCGGTTATGCGTATTCTTGACCGTTCAGGACAAACATTAAGACTTGACCAACTTGGATTTCTACCTGATACACTTGAAAAATTTATGAATTCACTGAATAAAC
>Ga0078972_1011476_pt1 | contig 15851 bp, 14 predicted proteins | sample YelNatPaOPGAMG01_FD_67568 | JGI IMG/M metagenome (GOLD analysis project Ga0078972, IMG submission 67568) | Hot spring thermophilic microbial communities from Obsidian Pool, Yellowstone National Park, USA - OP-RAMG-01 (SPADES assembly) (version 2) | ecosystem: Environmental > Aquatic > Thermal...
TCATTTCAGAATCCTTGAGGTTGCAAGGTCTCTGGGTGAAGATTTGAGAGATTACAACTTGAGGATGGGCATATGCGTCGCTGAGAAACCTAGCAAAGAGCAGATTTCCATGCTTGAGAATAGTTTTGGCTATGAGAAAGTTGTTATTGACTATGGGGCTACAGAGTTTCCAGGATTCTCCGCCCATTGTGAAGAGGACAGAGATTTCCATCATGTGTGGGCTGACTTCTATCTCGTAGAGGTGGTTGATCCTGAAACCCATGAGCCACTCGGAGAGGGGGAGCGGGGTGAGCTTGTTATTACAAGTTTGCAGAGGGAGGCGTTCCCACTAATACGGTACCTTTCAAGGGACATAACACATTATTTAGGCTTTGGAAAGTGTGCTTGTGGAATGGCTCATCCCAAAGTTGGAGTTGACATTGATAGAGAAGACTTTATGGCTAAGATAAGGGGAGTTGCTGTTTTTCCAGGCCATGTTGAGATGGTGCTTAGCAAATTTCCGGGGCTTACTGGAAGGTGCCAGATAATCATAGATAAACGCACGCCTAAACAGGAGGCCACTTTGAAGGTGGAGACTAATGTAGGGTTTTCCAGCATCGAACAAAAATCTATTAAGGAGAAGCTTATTGAAGAGGTTAAAAATAGGGTTGGCGTTACTTTTAACGAAGTTGTTTTTGTTCCTAATGGTACTTTTGAGGGAAAATTCAGGAAGACTGTAGTCATATCCTAGTTTCTTTATGCTGAGGTGGGCTTGTGCTCGTTTGTCTTTCAGCCTCTCATAAAAGGGCAAGTTTGCCCATCCTTGAGGCTGTGAACATTCCAGATGAAGATGAGTTTATGAATAGACTTTGCTCTGAAGGTTTAGTTAAAGAGTGCGTCCTTTTACAAACTTGCCACCGTGTTGAAATTTATATCGTTGCAGAAGATTCGGTTAAAGAGGACGTTATAAGTAGGATATTAAGATTTTGGAGTGTGAAGGCTGGGGTAAGCCTCGACATCCTAAATAAAATTGTTGAGATTCATAAGGGGAGAGACGCTTTAATCCACCTTTTTAATTTGGCTTCTGGGCTGGAGTCTATGGTTTTGGGCGAGGATCAAGTTCTTGGTCAAGTGCGTTCAGCGTATGTTAAAGCGAAAAAGTTAGGTTGTGTAGGTCTTGTTCTTCAGAAGGCGTTTATGAAGGCTGTGAACATTGGCAGACGTGTAAGAACGGAAACAGCCATTAACGAAAAACCCGTTTCTATAAGCTCTGTAGCTGTTGACCTTGCTGAAAAAGAGCTTGGAAATCTTCGTTTTGTAAAGGCTTTGGTTATTGGGGCTGGTGAGGCTGGCTCAATGGCGGCGGAAGCCCTTAGAAAAAGAGGCGTGGAAACCATTATCGTTGCTAATAGAACCTTTGAAAGGGGTTTGGAGTTGGCCTCTAAAGTTGGCGGCAAAACAGTTAAGCTTAACCAAATATGGCAAGTTTTGCCTGAGGTGGATTTAGTCGTCGCGGCTGTTTCAGTTAATAAGCCCATTTTGAAATTGAAAAAAGTGGGGAAGTTGCTGGCTGAAAGTGTGCAAGGGAAGCGACTATATCTGGTGGATATATCGCAACCTAGAGCTATTGATGAAAGGATTGGGTTGATTCCTGGAGTAACTCTTCGGAACATAGACCATTTGAAGGCGATTGCGGATGAGAATTTGAGAAGTCGGCTGGCTGAGGCTGAAAAGGCGAAGAAGATTATTTTTGAGGAGCTTGAAAGGTTTGAGCGTCAAATTGCCAGGCTTTTTGTTGAACCTATGGTTTCTGAAATCTATAGGAATGCGGAGGCTATAAGACAGAGGGAGTTTGGGAGGGCTGTCCGCAAGATGGGTGAAAAGGATGAGAGGAAAATTATGATTATGGAAAGGTTTTCAAGGGAGCTTGTTGAAAGGATTTTGCAGGTTCCAGTTGAACAGCTTAGGGAGGCAGCCCTCAAAAATAACAGTTCGCTGCTTTCCGCGGCCATAGAGCTTTTTGGATTAAAAGCTGAAAAAGGCGAAAAAGTTGTCTAAGTCAAGGGAGCTCTTTGAAAAGGCGAAGAGGCTTATTCCAGGCGGAGTAAACAGCCCCGTCAGAGCCTTTGAGCCCTATCCATTTTTCACTAAATATGCTAAAGGTTCAAGAATTGTGGATGTGGATGGGAAAGAGTACATTGACTACTGTATGGGTTATGGCCCCCTCATTCTTGGACATGTGCCTGAACCTGTTGTTGAAGCCGTTAAAGAACAGCTTGAAAAGGGAACCCTGTATGGAACGCCCACAGAGCAAGAAGTGGAATTAGCTGAGCTTATTTGTGAGGCTGTGCCATGCGCGGAAATGGTTAGGCTTGTGAATACTGGGACTGAGGCGACTATGAGCGCTATTAGGGTGGCTAGGGGTTTCACTGGCAGAAAGAAGATTGTTAAGTTTGAAGGTTGTTATCATGGAGCCCATGATTATGTGCTTGTGAAGGCAGGCTCTGGCGCAACAACCTTCGGGACTCCAACCTCTTTGGGGGTTCCTGAGGAGACAACGCGGAATACTTTGGTTTTGCCATACAACGATGTTGAAAGTTTTGAGGAAACAATTGAAAATGAAGGCGACAAAATAGCGGCAGTTATAATAGAACCCGTCGTTGGAAACGCTGGCGTGATCCTTCCTAGAGATGGATATTTAAAAAGGATTAGAGAGTTAACAAAGGGAAAGGGCATAGTGCTTATTTTTGACGAGGTTATTACTGGTTTCCGCCTAGCCTTCGGCGGTGCACAAGAATATTATGGTGTAGTACCCGACATGGCAACACTTGGAAAGGTTTTGGGAGGAGGCTTCCCAATAGCGGCCTTCGTTGGGAAAAAAGAAATTATGGAGATGGTTGCGCCTTCGGGCAAAGTTTACCAAGCTGGGACCTTTAGCGGAAACCCCATAAGCGTCGTTGCTGGATTAGCCACGCTAAAAACCATTAAGGCTGAGGGGAAAGCATTTTATGAAGAGTTAAATTCGAAAAGAGAAAACATTTGCAGAGCCATCAAGGATTTAGCTGAAGATCTAAGCCTTCCAATTCAAGTAAATGGTGTAGCCTCCATGTTCCAACTGTTTTTTTCGGAAAATGAAGTTGTTGATTACCAAAGTGCAATGAAAGCAGACATAGCAAAGTTCGCAAAATTTCATAAAAAACTTATGGAGAACCGCGTTTTTATTCCGCCATCACAATTCGAAACATGCTTCATATCAACCGCGCATTTAAAAGAAGAAATTAACGAAACTATAAAAGTAGTTGAAGAATCTTTAAGGAGCATCTTGAAATGAAAAAGATCCTTTTTCTGAACTTGCCTGATCCTCCTGGAAAAAATCTTTGTCGTGATTTCATGGGTGGTTTTGGTGCAGCCTATCGTTCGAGCCGAAGGACGTTTGGACATGATAGAGAAATACTTTCAATTCCACCGATCTTTCCAGCTTATGCAGCCGCTCTGCTCGAGCATGATGGCTTTGATCCTGCAATTTTAGATGCCCAGGCATTAAATCTAGATGTTCAACCGCTTTTAAATGTAGTAAGGAAATTAAACCCAGACATCATCGTTAGTAGGTTATCCTTATCATCCCTTAAAGATGATATAAGCTTAATGAAGAAAATAAAGGAGGTTCTACCAGATGTTTTCCTAATCGCGTGGGGAACAATTTGTAAGATCTTTCCTCAAGAAATTCTTGAAGAAGGAACATTCGATTTAGCTATTAGAGATGAAATGGAGTTTACTGTTTTAGAACTGATTAGGGCTCTTAATGGGAAGAAATCCTTAAGCCAAGTTGAGGGCGTTTCATTTAAGTCAGAGGGTAGGATTATTCATAATGCTACTCGTCCATTCGTTAAAAATCTTGATGTTTTGCCCTTTCCTGCGTTTCACCTTCTTGATATGGAGAAATATGTCACTTTCGGATCTAGCACAAGCTTATTTTTCCCAGATCTTCCTGAGACTAGTTCAGTTCCCTATTTTTGTATCTATAGTAGTCGAGGTTGTCCATTTAACTGTGTGTACTGTGCGCATCCTATAGCCTTCGGACCATGGAGAGCAATGTTCCCCCAAAAAACTGTGGACGAAATTGAGTTTTTAGTGAATAATTATGGTGTGAAGGCTATACGCTTCTTAGATCAGGAATTTAGCTTGGACATAGACCGCGCAATTAAAATTTGTGATGAAATTATCAACCGAGGTCTAAATATACACTGGGTTTGCGAAACTAGGGCTGATAGGATTACACGAGATCTCGTTAGAAAAATGAAAAAGGCGGGCTGTGTTAGAGTCGAAATGGGTGTTGAAACAGGGGATCCTGAACTTCTTCGATCTTTTGGTAAAAGTGGTTTAACCTTTGACGCAATTGAAAAAGCTTTTCGAATAACTCGTGAGGAAGAGCTTCCTAATTGTGCGTATATCATGGTAGGGTTACCTGGAGAAACTTGGACAACTGTTGAGAAGACAAGATCTTTAATTAAGAGAATTAAGCCGTACTATCTCTCGATCCAGATTGCAACACCTTTACCTGGGACTCCTTTTTACGATATGGCCCAAAAAATGGGGTGGCTTATTTCTGACGATTGGAGTGACTTCACCATGTTTGATCCTGTAATAAACTATCCAAATTTTAGTATGGAAGATATGAGAAAGGCGCGGATATATCTTTATACTAATGCAATGTTTCAAGAGGATTTCAGAAGGATTTGGAAGGCGATTAAAGAGGCGAGGTTTGGCTACGTAGCTAAAAAAATAGTATTAGGTCTCCCCAACATAGCTCATACTTTTTATGATTACATTAAGTATAGGCTGAAGGGTAAGTTTACTCACGTATAAGTGTATGATTATACTTAAATGGAGGAATTTGTTTGCTTTCTAGATTGAAAAGCTTATTTTTCGATGTACTTCTCAGAGATTTCGTGGGTTACACAGGTATCAGCAAAGAATGGATCGTGGATCATTCTCCGATGCTGGTTAATCTTCGGAATCAATTGAAACTAGAGAAACCATTTAAAGGTTTAAACTTTTGTGTCTGTTTACCCGAAACGTGGGGGACTTTTATGCTGCTCTGGGCTTTAGAATCCGGTGGAGCTTCCGTCTGCTTCATTCCAATGTTTTACAAATATGACGTCCACTCTGAACTTATTAAGGGAATTAATGTTAAACTGGGAAGCTATCTTGACCGTCATAAGTTCATCAGAATTAGCGATTTCGTTTGGGATTGTAGTGCATCATTTGCTAGTCTTTTAATTAACGAGGACCATGAGGTTAAAGGAGTCATAGAACAGACTTCTTCTGGAGTTAAGGTCTATAAGGAATACGATTCGAAAGGGCTTCTAAGACAGCCAGTTTTTGATTTGGACAGTTCTCATACGAAAAGGATTCGAGAGAACAGATTAGCGACAGGTTTAGGGCTTGTTGATGCACTACTGAAACTTCATATTTTCTTACCAGACAAAAGAGTTCTTATTGTGGGTTTTGGAAATGTGGGTTATAGTTGCGCCTATTACTTAAAACTGTTAGGGTGCATTGTTGATGTTTATGATATTGACACCTCTAAAATGAGAGAGGCTGAGGCCTTGGGTTATCATACAGGTGACTTAAGGGAACTTTTACCGATAGCTGACATTGTAATTACAGCCACCGGTTCTCAAGTTCCAGCTTTGGATACTAATGATTTTTATATCTTAAAAAGGGGTGCCATTCTGGTCAATATGGGCGGAAATGGTTGGAATAGGAAAGCATTTTCAGCTATGAAAACTCAAAAAGTCGGAATTGAAGTTTTGAAGGTTTATCGTGATAATGGTAATTTCTTTTATGAGGTAGCGAGGGGTGCCCCTATAAACTTAATATTAAGTTTGGGTACAGACATCGAGACCATGGATAGGATTTTCTTTATAGGTGCTTTAACTATGGAATACGTAGTCAAAAACTATAGCTCTCTCCCCAAACATGTTTTGCCGATACCTAATGAGATCCAAAGGCGTGTAATTTAATTTCATCACGATTTTCATAATGAAAACCATTTGTCTTTTATTGCATCTAAGTGTCATCTGAAATGGTGTACGCGGTAACCCAAGGAGAGTTCATTATCTTATACTTCAAATGGCTGATAGCCAAGCTGTAAAGAAACATGTAAATTTGAATTACGAGCAAGCTGATAAAAATGTTTGAAAGTTCAGCAGGGCAGTAATCTGCGATATCCATATGCTCATAGTTATGGGCGTTAATAATGTTCTGGCAATGGTACGAAGCATACAATGTAAGTGTCAAAGTTAGTTAAACAAGTGGGGCCTGTTTAACATGAGGATCCTTCTCATGCCTTCTTATTTAGGCGAAGATTGTAGGGAACCTATAGTTTTTCCGTTAGGTTTGGCTTACATTGCTTCTATGATTGATGACAGTCATGAATTGATGGGTTGGGATCCAAACCTTGAACAAGATGCGATGAATAAGCTTAAAAATGTCTTAGAGTCATTTAATCCGGATGTAGTTTGTGTGTCTTTTAGAAATGTGGATAGCGTTTTTTCAGATTGTGCGCGTTCTTATTATGATCCCTTTGTAGCTATGGTGAAGCAGATTAAGCAGGTTCTTCCTCACTGTAAAATTGTTGTTGGTGGCGCGGGATTTTCTATTTTTGCCGAAGAAATTATGAGGAGAAATCCAGAAATCGATTATGGAATAGTTTCTGAAGGCGAATTGTCCTTCCCAAGTCTTTTGAAAAATTTCGACCACCCGGAAAGAGTTAAGAATTTAGTAATGCGGAAAGATGGAAGAGTAATTTCAACTGAGAGAGGCGAGTTTGTTGAGTTTGACAGGCTTCTGCGCCCAAAAAGGGAGTATTTTGATCTTGAAAAATACAAGCGCTATCCTTTTGCTATTGGAGTTCAGTCAAGTCGTGGTTGCATGTTTGGATGCATATACTGCCTTCATAGATTCCTTATGGGACGCAATTATCGTTTAAGATCGCCTAAAAAGGTGATCGATGAAATTGAAAATTTAGTTTTCCATCATGGCATCAACACTTTTTATTTTGTTGACCCAGTTTTTAACGTTCCACCAGATCATTCCCGAGAGTTATGTCGAGAAATCAAAAAAAGAAAGTTAGAAATCAGATGGGAAGGTTGTTTCAGACCAGACTTTCTAAACATGAATTTCATGCAAGAGGCTGTTCAAGCTGGTTGTCAATTGTTTGATTTTTCGCCAGATGGGGCTTCAGATGAAGCCATGCGCATTTTGGGAAAGGACATGAGCATCAACGATATTGAAAAGACAATTAACTGGGCATCTAAAGTTGAAGAGGCAAAAGTTGCCTATGAATTTGTTTACGACTTGCCCTATGCCAATAAAAGTCACATATTTGGACTTATGAGGCTATTCCCAAAAATTATGAGCAAGTGCGGAAGGAGACTTCGGTATCTGACATTAACAAAAATGCGCGTATACCCCAACACGCCTTTATACTTGCTTGCCCTTAAACAAGGAAAACTCGACGTCCATACTGACTTACTATACCCATTCTATTATAAATCGCATTCTTCAAGAAATCCCTGCAACATCTTCCCTTATCTCCTAAGGGGGTCATCAATCATTTTCGGAACATTATGTAAACGATTCACTTTTTAGTTTCACATGCAATCATCAAATTGTGAAAAGCAAAACACATAGCAGAAATACACAAATTTTAACTTCTATTGGTAGGTTATACAATGCAGTTAGAGAACGTTTACTTTAAATAGATAGATAGGAAGTTTAAAAATGCGTGTGACTACAAGGATTAAAAAATCAAGGCAAATACTTCGCATGGTTAGACCTTTCGATTTGTCAACTAGTGATCTAATATACCCTATCTTTATACGTGAGGATGGTAAAACTTTTGAAATTCCTTCTATGAACGGTCAGAGGTATTATTCCTTGGACGATTGTGTAGAAGTTTGCGGCAAGGTTGTTGAGTTAGGGATCCCTGCGGTCATGGTTTTCGGCGTTTTGAAGGAGAAGGATGCTGATGGTTCAATAGCCCTTAGAAAAGACGCGTTTCATCCCAAGATTTTTAATAAACTGAAGAAGGAGTTTGGTGATGAACTTGTTCTAATTTCTAATGTTTGTCTCTGTGATTATACGGCTGATGAATTTTGCGTTTACACTGATAAAAGTGGGAAGGTTTTGAATGAGAAGACTGCTGAGGTGCTGGGTAAAATAGCTGTTGTTCATGCTGAGGCTGGGGCTGATGTGATTGCGCCTGCTGCCATGTGTGATGGGCAGGTTAGGCATATTAGGGCAGCATTGGACAGGGAAGGTTTTGACGATGTGGCTGTTATGACCTATGTTAAGACTGACAGTTGCCTTTTCCAGCCATATTTTGAGGCTATGACTTTGGCTGAGACGCCTAGGCGCACTGTTGATTCGAGTAAGTTTAGGACTGATGTGATTAATGAGAAGATGTTTATGCAGAAGGTTGACTTAGACGTCAGCGAAGGCGCGGACATGGTTATCGTTAAACCAGCCATTACGAACCTTGACCATATACTTAGGGTTAAACAAAAGTATCCAACAATTCCTATAGCAGCTTATCAGGTTAGCGGTGAATACGCCATGATTAAGCTTCTAAGCGGGTATGGGCATGTGGACGAGCAAGTTTTGCTTATGGAGACTTTAAGCTCCATTAAGCGTTCTGGAGCAGACATGATACTAACCTATTATGCGATTGAAGCGGCTAAAATGTTGCGGGAAAAGAAATAAGGTATTTTTAAAAGCCGGATGGAAGCATTTCAAGTAAGGCTTGGATAAGCTTTGAATAAAAAGCGAATCGTAGTGTTTACACCCCATCCAGACGATGAAACTTTGGGTTGCGGCGGCACAATAGCAAAAAAATTAGCTGAAGGATATGAGGTTATTATTGTTGTTATGACGGATGGAAGATTTTTGCTACTAAAAAGTTGCGGAATAAGTGATGACCCTTCACCTGAACAAGTTAAAGAGATTAGGCGAGGCGAAGTTTTAAGGGCTACAAAAATTTTAGGAGTACCGGAAGAAAATGTGATTTTTCTGGATTTTATTGATGGATCGCTTAGGGAAAATGAGAAGATGGCAGAGAAGAAGGTTGTTACTATTCTGGAAAAGTTTGTCCCAGAGGAAGTTTATTTTCCTTACAAAAGGGATGGACATCCAGATCATCAAGCAGCCAATCGCATTATAAAAAGGGCTATTGAAAAGCTAAATATTAAGCCAAAAATGTACCAATATTCAATAGCGCAAAAATTTGCCCGTTTAGGACCACTAATGGATTCTTTTGTGTGCATTTTTAAACGTAATATGGTTCAGATTGACGTTTCAGAGTTTCTTCCATTAAAGGAAGAAGCTGTTAAAGAATTTAAATGCGAGTTAACAACTATTTCACCAAGACAAAGCAGGCCTCATACTAAAGACTTCAAAAAATTTTTGAAGGTTAAGGAAACATTCTACATCGATAAGTGAAAAATGTTGCCCAAAGCTTTAAGCATTTTAGAGGAATTATCCAAAACCCTAGAAGCTATAGATTATATAGCTAATCTTCCAAACATAAAAGGTGTAGCCGTGGAAGTATCTAAAAAGACTATGCAATTTGGAACTTTTAGATTACTTAAAAAGAAATTAAAATGAGGCCTAATTAATTTGAATAAGATAAATTTTGGAATTATTGGGCTGGGAAATCAAGGTAAGATTCATCTACGTAATTGCATGCGTTTAAAAAACGCGATGGTCAAAAGTGTAGCGGATATCTCTAAAAAGAACTTGGAGTTTGCAAGAAAATTTGGCGTAAAAGACATTTACACAAATTACGAAGACATGCTGAAAGATGAGCAGATTAATGCCGTAATTATTAGCCTACCAAACTTTCTTCATTTAGAGGCATCTGTGAAGGCTGCCGACGCTGGCAAACATGTTTTCATAGAGAAGCCAATGGGAAGAAATGTTGAAGAGTGTAGAGAAATTTTATCCGCTATACGAAGGAATGGCGTTAAGCTTATGGTTGGCTATGGTTTAAGATTCAACCCTATTGTTAAAAGAATTCGTGAAAAAATTATGGACGGCTTTTTTGGTGAAGTTCAAATTGTTGAATCTACTTATGTAAGTGGTGGACCATTTACGCCTAAAAGTAACAAGGCTGGACCTGTTCCTGTTCCATCATGGTGGTTTGATAAAAAGTTAGCGGGGGGCGGTTCTCTTTTAGATTTGGGTTCGCACATGATTGATATGCTATTATGGTTTCTTGGTGAAGTTAAAGACATTGAAAGTTACATAAGTTATACCTTTAACCTAGAAATCGAGGACGTGGCTACCTGCATGTTAAAGTTTAGGAAGGGGCCTCTGGCAGTAGTTAACGTTGGATGGTTTTCTAAAGATTTTATTCGATCCATTCAAATTTGCGGAACTTCTAAAAACTTATGGTTTAACTTATCTCGCTTAAATGTTGGAAAAAAAATTTGGAACGACCTTAAAAAGAAAATTGGATGGTATAATAGCGACTCCTATTATTTAGAACTGGCACATTTTGTGAATTGTTTGCAACAAGACGCGGAGCCTAGTCCATCCGGGGAAGATGGATTACGTTGCCATGAAGTCCTATCATGGGCTTATCGAAAAGCTTTCAAAAACATCAAAAATTGACAAAGGAGGTTTGGCTTTGAGCCTTGTAAGTTTTGTTCGAGTTGCAAATCACGATTATATCTCCGTTAAAAGGGGAATAAAAGAATCTTTAGATTTAATTAATTTCAATTTTAGCAGAAATGTAAATAAAATTGTAATAAAGCCTAACATGTGCTATTACTATCATCCTTCAACTGGAGAGGTTACCGACCCATGGTTTGTAAGCGTCCTAATAGATGTTTTAAGGGATAACTTTGGTGAAAATTCAGATATTTATGTTGTGGAATCTGACGCTTCGGCTATGAAATGCAAATATGCGTTCAAAATGCTTGGATATGATAGAATGGCAAGGGATAAAAATGTCAAATTAATCAATTTGACGGAAACAAAAAGTAAAATTGTCGATATTACAGTCAATAATGTAAAATTTGAATTTCATGTACCTGAACTTTTTTACAAAGCGGATCTTGTTGTAAATGTTCCTAAGATAAAATATATGAGTTATGTTAAAATAACTTGTGCATTAAAGAACATGTTTGGATGCAACGCTTTTCCACGAAAATACATATATCATAAAGCACTTGACGAGGCAATAGTTGGCATAAACAAGTTAATTAGAACCAACCTTGTAATGGTTGACGGTTTAATTGTCAGCGGAAGACATACTAAGCGGTTAGGTTTAGTCATGGCAAGTGAAGACCCTGTTACAGCTGATACGGCAGCGGCTAAGTTAATGGGGCTTAACCCCAGATCAGTGAGGCATATTACCTTAGCTTTTGAGGAAGGTCTTGGAAACATGAACTATCTCCCTGTGGGTGAAATTTCCTATTTTGAAGAAAATTTTCCTCGATGGAATCTGAAAGATAAATTATGGAAGACAATATCCTCTGTTTATCTCAAAGTTTTGCCAGAAGGATGAATTTATCATTCAAAGCTAGCTTGTGATTTAAATGACCATTATAATTCTATGGTTGCTTTTTGGCATTTCCTCAATGGGCATTTTAGGTTTAAATTGGCTTTTAATGAAAAAAGTGTCAAAGAAACCTTGGCGTCTTAAAATCGATGAAAAATACAGACCCAGCGTTTCTATAATTGTTCCTACGTACAATGAGGCTCAAATTATCCACTTTAAACTGGAAAACTTGGGCATGCTTAATTATCCGAAGAATTTAACACAAATAGTCGTCATTGATAGTAAATCTGAGGATAATACCATTGATGTAGTTAAAGAGTTCGTCGAGCAGAACTCTGGAAGTCCCATTAAAGTTCTTATTGAAAGAGATAAAAAAGGTAAATCTGCCGCCTTAAATGCCGCTTTAACTTATTGTAATGGGGATGTTATTATCGTTTCGGATGCTGATTGCTTTTGGCCCTCAGATATCCTTTTGAAGGCGTTACCTTATTTGGCTGATCCTTGTGTTGGAGCAATTTCAGGACCCAAAGTATTATTAAATTTTAATACTTCCAATGTTGCCGCTTTGGAGAATTCTTATTTAAATTCAATGAATTTAGTTAAGCTAGGGGATTCAAAGGTCAGTTCCACCTTGCTTTTTGAGGGAGGATTTAGCGCCTATAAAAAGGATTTATTGAAAGGTTTTGACCTATACAAGACCGGGTCTGATGATTGTGGTACAGTTATAGATATTATCCGACAAGGGTATAGAGCTCTCATGGTTCCTGAAGCTAATTTTTACACAGCTTTCCCTGTAACATGGGTTGGAAGAATTGAAATAAAGGTTAGAAGAGCAGCTCAGCTCATCAAGGTCATGAAGACGTATGCTGCTCTTTTATTAAAAAATAAAATAAAGAAAGGAAAAGGAATTATATTAAAGAACTTATTTTTATATCTTGTCGCTCCTTTTGCATTTGTGCTTTTCGCAGCTTGCACCATTTATTTATTTTTAGGTTATCCCAAGATGATTCTGCTGCTTTTCATTTTTCTTATTCCGAAGTTAAGGTTTTATTTGATGGAAGCTATAACAGGTTATGTTACTTTAGTGATCGCTATTATTTTATGCATTTTGGGAAGAAACTTTTTAGTCTGGAAAAAACCCCAAGATAGAGCTTTAATAACAAGAGAAATGCTTATTCAAAGGCATTTAATTGGAGCGTAAAAGCGAAGTCATGTTGAATGAAAGCATTATCCAACAGAAAATTTTACTGCAAATTGAAGAAAGAGTTAAAAATAAAGTAGCTGTGAAAAAAGGTTATAGAAAAAAATTAAAGAAAAACTTTGAGCGTCTCCTTCGAAAAATTTTATCCACCATTTTTTCATCCTCTAGTATTGAAGTTAAAAAATTCAATGGAGATTCAAGTTTTGGATGCGACGAATACGGTCGCGACATTGAAGACGGGCTTAAAAAATACATAAATATTTTAAAAAATAGGGGTATAGTATTGCACACGGTAATTTTGCTTGGTTCAAGAGCGAAAGGCTTATGGACGTCTAGAAGCGATATTGACGTAACGATTATTGCAAGCAACTTACCTAAAGAAGGGAAATCTTTTTTTTCAAGAAGGCTGCTCAATCTCAAAAGGAGCATTATTTTGTCTGATAGACCACTTTACCTCGGAATAGAACCCAGTGGATGTTGCTCTAAAGAGGAATTTTTAGAGAGATTAAGAAGTTTTGACATACAGGCGCTAGATGCAATTTTCTATGGGCGCATAATATATGATGATGGATTCTGGTCACAAGTCATGGAAACTTTTAATAGAATGGATAATGAATGTCAGCTTCCCAAAGACAAGTTAAAGAAATTGTTGCGTCCTTTATAGATATACGTCAGCGCCTTTAAGTTTTTGTAATTTTCAACTAAAAACCACGTATATACGAGGGATGAAATGGGTAGTTTTAGTGTTGCATTAATATCGCACGAATTTCCTCCATATATGTTTGGTGGCATTTCCTCCAATTGTCTTGATTTGGCATATGCTTTATCAAAAAATAGAATATATACAACTGTTGTATCAGGGAAACCTGGAAATGCAGTATCAGAAGAATTTAACAGCCACCTCAAAATAATACGTTTACCTTGTATTGATTTACCTCCTCGATATCTATGGTTTCAACTTCAAAATTTCAAATTTCTTTCAAAATTGCTTGTCAAGCATGATGTAATTCATGGAGTAAATCCACTATCCTCAGCTTTTAGCATTTTCTTGATGAAAAGAGCGAGAAAACCAATCGTAACATCTGTTCATGAAATTTATTCGAAAGAACTAAGTGTTTTCCTTAGATTGCCTTTTTCACTTTTTTCATCATTTAAAGATTTTGTTGTTAATGTGATTGGCTATCCTTTGAATGAATCACTTGTGAGAATCTGTCTTATGTCATCAGACCATGTTGTCGTATGCGGATTTTCCACCTATAGAGATATTTTAGACAAATATTGTAATATCGACATTAATAAGATTTCTATCATTCCCAATGGAATTAATTTTGATAAAATTAATAGTATTAGAGAAGATGGTTCTGATGATGACTTTTCGATAACTTTCTTCGGTCGGTTGGTTGCGAGAAAAGGAATACTTCATCTGCTTAAGGCTGTAATAATTCTCAAAAAGATTTTTCCCCGCATAACACTTCATATTTTTGGAGATGGACCTTTAAAGGAGAAATTAAAGGAGATTTCAATAGATTATAAAATATATAAACACTTAATTATTCATGGTAGAGTCCCGTATGAACAACTAATTAAGAATATAAAAAGATCCACGGTAATTGCGCTTCCTAGCCTCTATGAGGTAGGCCCTTTTATATCTGCTTTAGAAGCCATGGCTTGTAGAAAACCTGTAGTAGCCTTTGATTTTCCTTTTACCCGAGAGTTTATTTCAAATATGAGTACTGGAGTGTTAGTCAAACCCGGAGACATAAAAGATCTGGTGGAGAAAATCGCTCTTCTGTTATCAGATAAATCTCTTCGCACAAAACTGGCTGATAACGCATATAACTATGTGAAGACAAACCATAATTGGGATAACTTAGTTCAAGACTACATAAGAGTATACAAATCTTTAATTGAATAAAAAGCCATTTGGAGAAGTCGCTATTTGCAAAATCAATGTGCGAAAACATTTCTGATATGCTTTACGGGTATTGATGGTTCTGGAAAAACGACACATGCAAGAGCACTATTAAAATTCCTTAAGAAAAACGGGTATTCATGCGTATACGTATGGGGAGCTTTCCGCCCCATACTTTCTTATACTTTCTTTGCGTCCACGAGACTTTTTGGTTACTGGAAGATAATAAGGAAGAATGCGTTCACTAATCCACTTGAATACGCTCCTAAAAAAGTTGCAAAAAACTTTTCATGGGTAATGCGTCTCTTTTTCTTCATCGATTTTCAAATAAAAACATTGTTAAAAATACGATTACCCTTGTTACTTGGGAAAAACATCATTTGCGATAGGTATTTCTATGATCTTTTAATAGAACTTGAACTCATCAATCTTTCTTCAAAAAATTTTGTTTACTTAATGTTAAGAACTCTACCGCAACCATTAATCACTTTTTTGATGGACGCTAACGAAAACGCAATTAACAAAAGAAGAAATTTTTCATTAAAAGAACTCCAATCCAAAAGGAAGATATTTCTACGAATGGGCAAGTCTTTTAATTTCATCGTGATAAACTCTGAATTAGACTATTCAAATAATCAAAAGAGAATTCAAGAATTAACTTTTGCTAATATCCATCAATCTGATAAAGTTGTGAGGAAAAGGAGTTAGCATGAACATTCTCCTAGTATGTGAGGGGGTAACCGAATCCTCAATTGTTGCTCAACCATGGAAGCATGTTTACGAATTAGCACGAAGGATGAATAAATATGGGCATCAAATTAAAATACTAACAAATTATGAAAAGAAAGAATCCATTTGCAAAGAGGAAATAAATGGAGTGTCTATTCACAGAATAAAAAAGGGCAAGTTTCTTTTCGATTCAGATGATCTTTTGAAATATCTTAACGACAACCGAGTGGATATTATAAATTGGCACGGAAGCGATGTCTGGTCAATCATCCATTTGTGGCGCGTAAGAAGGAAACTTAAAAATAACGTTGTTTGGACTCTTCATTCTGGTCCTCTGTCGATTCACGACTTCAAAAACCTAAAATTTACAGAACTTTTCACTTTACATAAGTTTTGGAACAACATCTTGAATGCTCTATTTCCATCATGGATTGTTAAAGAATGGATAAATTTGCCGGAAA
>Ga0078972_1011480_pt1 | contig 15849 bp, 12 predicted proteins | sample YelNatPaOPGAMG01_FD_67568 | JGI IMG/M metagenome (GOLD analysis project Ga0078972, IMG submission 67568) | Hot spring thermophilic microbial communities from Obsidian Pool, Yellowstone National Park, USA - OP-RAMG-01 (SPADES assembly) (version 2) | ecosystem: Environmental > Aquatic > Thermal...
TCCTAATATTAAATTGTCTAATTTTGTAAATAACCTTAAAACAGTATCGTCAAGAATTATACGAAAAAAATTTGCATCTCATGTTAATAAATTTTATAGTAAACCTGTATTTTGGCATCGGTCTTACTGTATTGTTTCTACAGGAGGAGCTACATTAGATATAATCAAACAATACATAAAACAACAAAATATCGCCTAACTCCACTCTAACCAAAAGGTTCAGAGTGGAGAATGCAGCGATTTGTTATATTCAAAATATAACTTTTTCCCAACCCCCAAAATTTTGGTTACTACTTTGTACATATATATTATGAAAAAAAATAATAAAAAAAGGAGGAGTAAACATGGAAGCAGTAGGGACAAAAACATTAATTGAAGTATTATTTTCATTAAAGGCTGCATTGTGTGTAATTATGTCAGCGATTATTGGAGTTACAGTAACTTCATTAATTTCAGGGCGTTTTGTGGTAAGTCTTGTAATGGCTCTTGTAGGAGTTGCTTTTTTCTTTTTAATTCCAAATTCTGGGCTTCCCCAAAAAGATATTTCTGATATTCTTAGTGGAACTCTTGATGCTGTTGGCTTTTGGGGTTTTATTATTTTTATGTTTATAGTTTTATTTGCATTTTTATGGTTTGCTGACGAAATAGACCGCATAAGATACAAAAAAGAAAATGACGAATGGGCTCGTGAGGTTAGAGAGAAAGAAAAGCTGATTAGAGAGTGGGAAGAGAATCACAAAAAAAATTCATGTAACCAGTGCAAATAATGGTTACTCTGCACTTCATATATCTATATGAAAACATTACTTCTTTGTGAAAAGCCATCGGTGGCACAGGATTTTGCCAAAGCAGTTGGCAACTGCAAAAAAGCCGATGGCTTTTTTGAAAATGAAAACTACATAATCACATGGGCATTTGGGCATCTATGTGAACTCAAAGAGCCTGATGAGTATAATCCTGCCTTAAAGAAATGGTCTTTGGATGCTCTCCCAATCTTTCCTGAAAAATTCCAATACAAAGTAGTTAAATCAGGAGCAAAACAATTTCAGACAATTAAATCTTTACTTAGCAAAGTTAGCAGTGTCTGTATATGCACAGATTGTGGAAGAGAAGGAGAAGCCATTGCAAGACTCATACTTTATCAGGCTGGATGGAAACACTGGGATAAGACATATCGTTTCTGGACATCAGAGGCATTAACTCCTGAAGCAATCAGGAAGAACCTGAAGGCACTAAAGAAAGCAGCAGAGTTTGACAGGCTTTATAAGTCTGCACTTGCCCGTCAATGGGCAGATTGGCTTGTAGGGATAAACTGCACACGGGCTGTTACATGTAAAAACAGTGAGTTATTTACTGTTGGGAGAGTTCAGACAGCAGTTTTAGCCCTTACCGTTCAAAGAGAAAAAGAAATCAGAAACTTTAAACCGCAAACTTATTTTAATGTAAATGCAACATTTAAAAGGAGCTTAGATGAATTCACAGGCATTTATTTTAAGACGGCTCAAAATAACAGCAACGAAGAAGCTGATCAAGAGACGGATGATGAAGGCATTACTTCAAAGTTTGCTATTACGAAGAAAGATCTTGCAGACAGAATCGCTACAGATGTCAAGGGCAAAACAGGATTTATTAAAGAAGTAAAAAGCAAAATCTCTTCAGAAAAACCACCACTGCTTTTTTCCCTTACAACATTACAACAAGAATGCAACCGACTTTTTGGTTTTTCAGCAGACAGAACACTTGAAATAGCACAATCTCTTTATGAAAAACATCGTGTTTTATCTTATCCAAGAACAGAATCGCAGCATCTTGACCCACAGTATGCAGAACACTGTGGGAGAATTCTTAACCAGATAAAAAGTGTCATTAAGTTTGATTTAAGAAAATGTAGCATTGACAAAAGCAACAAAAGAATCTTTGACTTAAGCAAATTAACAGACCATCATGCACTTATCCCACAGGGAGTGCCTACACAACAGCTTACCGAAGATGAAAGGAAAGTGTATGAATTAGTCTGTAAACGTTTTATTTCTGTCTTTTATCCTGACTGCAAATTTAAAAGCACCACTATTTACATACAGGTTGGAGAACACAATTTTATGGCAAAAGGGAAAATTTTACTTGATGCTGGATGGAGAGAGATTTATGGTGGCTTAAAGTCTGATGTAATACTTCCTGAGCTTGTTAAGGGAGAGAAAGTTTTAGTTTCTCAGGCACAGACAATTGAAAAACAGACACAACCACCACCAAGATACACTGATGCAACACTGCTTGAAGTGATGGCTAATGCTCATAAAATTGTTCAGAACGAAAGTCTAAAAAAGATACTCAAAGAGAATGCAGGCATTGGAACACCTGCAACACGTGCAGTGATATTAAAAAATCTTCAAGACAGAAAATACCTTGTAAGGAAAGGTAAAATACTTATCCCGACACAAAAAGCAGAGTTTTTGATAGAACTTCTTAAAGGGGAGAAAGTAGCATCAGCAGAGTATACAGCAGTATGGGAACAAGAGCTTGAAAAGATAGCAAAAGGAGAAAGTGGTAGTATTTCGCCGTTTTTAGAAGATATAAAAAAGTATGTGACTGAGTTTTTAGCAAAAATAAAAAACAATCAGACTGTTTATCAAAAGCCTGATTATCAGAACAATAAAAATCAAGCATATAATAAAACAAGTCAAGAAGAAGTTCACCAAAAACAATATAACAAGGCATATCAAAAGCAAGGGCAGGGAACATACAGTAAAAACACTCACAGAAAAAGCTATTCAAACAAAAACAATAAATACCAAAAATCTAACAAATCAAAAGGCTCTTTTTCTTATAATAAGAAAAGCTACTTTAAAAAGAAGGGAGGTGAAAAATAGTGACAAAAGCAGAGCTTATTACTGAGATTGCTCACAAAGCTGGTTCAACAAAGAAAGATGCAGAGAAATTTCTTGAGGCTTTTATTGGGATTGTCTCTGATACTGCAAAGAAAGGAGATGTAATTAGACTTCCACGTTTTGGAGTATTCAAGGTTGTAACAAGAAAGGAACGTATAGCTAGAAATCCACGAACAGGAGAAAAAGTAAAGGTACCAAAAACACGGTTACTAAGGTTTACTCCTTCTTTAGAGCTACGCTCTCTGTAGCTCCTCCTCCTTAGCAAGCCTCAGAGAAGCCCTCCCTCTGGGGCTTGCTTTTTTCAATTTTTTATAAAAACAGTTATATATGGGTGCCTGATAATGCTTGATAGATAAAGTTACTCTGTTTTGCATATCTTAACAAGAGCTACTCTCTCATGTAGCTTCTCCTCCTGACTTGCCAGTCACCGAAGAGATGCCCCTCCCTTCGGTGGCTGGATTTTAAAAAAAAAAGACAATTTGTTTTTGATTTATAAGGTTACTTTGGTTTCTAATTGCAATATAATGCAATATTTAGCAGAACACATAGAATATATACAACAAGAAACTGCTGGGAGTAATCCACACGACATCCATGAAGTTGAAGCTTTTGGACAGATTGTTGACTTTATAGAAGAACTTTCTACTGAGTATGAAATCCCATTTGAAGATGCTTTAGATCAGGCAGAGTTTGCATTAAGCTATGCTTTAAGTGAGAAATTAAATATAGATATTCAGGTTTATCTAAGGCAGAGCTGTAAAATTCTTGGCTTTTCTGACAACAAAACTTTTAAGCTTAGACCAAAACAGATACCTAAGGATGCAATTGCTTATGCAAAGGATTTTCTTAGATACAGATTTCTTTGCTTGAATGCACAGAAAATTCTTTATGATGCAAAAAAACTTACAAGAACAGTTGTAACGGGAACGATAAAGAGAATTATAGAGAAAAATCTTTACATAAAATTTCAAAACCCGCATGCTATGACCGAAGGAGGGAGGGTTTTAATAGGGATATGCCCTCTGGAGCATCAAACTCCGAAAGAAAGGGGGATATATAGGGAGGGAATGGTTTTACCTTTCTTCGTTACAAGCGTGCGGGGTGTAATTGAAAACGAAATGCCGAAGGTTATAATTACACTAAGCAGGAATTCTATATCTTTCCCTGAAGCATTACTCAGGCAGTTATTGCAAGACAACGGCATTTTTATAGAGCTAAAGACAGTTCGTCGAATTGCAGGAGCTTATGCAGAAATACATGCAAGTGAAAAAGTGCCTAAAGAATATATAAAAAAAGTGACAGAAATACTTAAGGAAGGTGTAATCGTTAAATATTAAGGAGTTTTATTATGAGCATGATAAGGAAAATTTTAAAAACTCTTGGATTTTCTGTTAATGGAGGAAACTTGATTGAAAGAGCAAAGCAGGAGAAACTGACATTTTTAGGTGAAGGGTATGACCTTTCTGATACTCACAAAAGAAAAATTCCTCTTTATATTCCTGATTCACACAGAAAAGGGCATTTTTGGTGTTTTGGGACAACCCGTGCAGGTAAAACCAGACTAATGGAAAAAATGATTGAGCAGGATATAAGGAAGGGCTATTCAGTAGTAGTTATAGATCCTAAAAGCGATATTCAGTTATTTAGTAAAATTGTTCAGGTTGCTTTTGAAGAAAAAAGATATGAAGACCTAATTTTCATAACATCAATATTCCCTGAGTATTCTGCTGTAATAGATCCACTTGCATACTATTACATGCCTGAAGAGCTTGTTGCTCATATAATTTCAGGAGTGCCTGTTGAAGAACCATTCTTTTACAAAGTTGCATACGAAATCAGTATGGTGCTTGTTCAAGCATTATTACTGAAAGCGAAAGTAGAAGGTAAAATTCATTCTTTCAACATAAACGAAATTAAAGACAGAATGAGCAGGGAAGAAATCGCAGAATTACTTAAAGAAATACAGGTTATAGATAAACCAGAAGCAAGAGAAATAGAAAAAAATATGCAGAAAATAGTTAATTCTCCACAGGATTATTATTCAAAAATTTCCACATCTCTAAGAGTTGCACTAATGCAACTTTCTGCAGGGAATATTGGGAAACTTGTTGGGAAAGCTGATGAAAACAGGTTTATTAAAAGACTTGAGAATGGTAAAAGTGTTATTTTGGTTGCTCATCTTGGGGCATTACTTACTGAAGATGCAGCAAAAGTGCTTGGGAAAGTAATTGTAAGTATGATAAAAACCTATGTTGGAAGAGTTTTCTTAAGTGGTGGGGTGGTAGATCCTCCACTTGCATTATACATAGACGAAGCACAGAATGTGCTTTATTATGGGATTGAAGACTTGTTTGCAAAAGCTGGTGGAGCAGGTGTATGGGTTCATGCTTTCAATCAGTCTGTAAACCAGATATATCAGGAAGTTGGGCATGATTTTGGTCGTTCTATACTTGATAATGCAAACACCAAAATTTTTATGAGAGTGCCTGATACAGATACAGCTGAATATGTAGCAAAACACTTTGGCACAAAAAGGAAAATTTCTCCTGCAATATCCCCTGGTGGTGGAATAATTACCAGAGAAGTTGAAGAACCGCTTGTTAAGCCTGAGAATGTTCTTAAGCTTGGACCGAGACAGTTTTATCTTTTTACTTACAACGGGCAGTTTAAGGGGAAAACACTTGATGTTGAAGAAGGTTATATAGAAATAAAATTCCCGAAAATTTCAGCAGAGCTTCAGGGGGCCATGTCGTGAGAGAGCCTTTCTTGGTAATGTTTGTAGTAGGAGCTTTACTTCTTCTGTGGGCATTAAAGCCTGCAAAGAAGGAGTCTATTGGTGATAATGCAGATGCAGGGAAAGTAGAAATTAAAATAGAAGATATTTCTATCATTTGGACAAAGAGAAAGGAAGCTGTAATTAGGCTTGAAGAACTTGCAAGGCTATGGAGAAACTTTAATGCAACTCAGGAACAAAATGATATTCCACACTTCTTTACTCCAGTAGTAAGGGAATTTTTTGAAAAACACATAAACAAAAAGCCTTTCTATACAGGCAATGTAAAAACAGTAATAAACAATCTTCTTACCTTACTTGACACAGAAGGTAATATCCCAAGTGTTGTATCAGGTCAGAATGAGACTGAAAGCAAGATACCTGAAAACACATACAAAATGCTTGCACAGGTATCATTAGCAGAGCATACTATACATGTTGCAAAAGAAATACTTGCGATAGTGCCTTATGGTGCTAATCTTCCGATAGCACTTATTTCTGCACTTGCCCACGATATAGGTAAAATTCCAAAGTTCAGAAAGCAATATTATTCACTTGGAGACCATCCATTTATATCTGTAACAGTGCTTGAAAGTATAGGTGGATTTAAGGAGCTTGTGTATAAGGATGATATAATGCAAGCAGTAAGAGACCACCATCTTAAACCAAAAGGCTATATAGGAGAAAATCTTAAAGAAGCTGATACAAGAGCAAGAAGAAGAGAGCTTACGGAAGTTCAGAAAAAGTTGGCAATGTCTCCTCCTCCTGATGCTTTTGAAAAATCCGAACCAAACATAGACATAGAAAGCCCAAAAGACAACATAGATACAGAAAACTTAAAAGAAGAAGTTGTTGACGAAATAACAATTCTTATGGAAACTCCCACAGACGAAAATCCTACTACTATTTCAAACTCATCAAACTCATCAAACCAAACTCCCACTCAAACTCTTACCAAACAGCCATTTACAAACCAAACCCAAACTCCATCAAACTCTCATCAAACTTTCTCATCCTCCACTCCTTCAGCCACAAAGCCTGACAAGCCTGACAAGCCTGATAAGCCTGACAAGTTTGACAAGTTTGACACAGGCTATATAGAGCCTGACAAGTCAGATGAGCCTGATGATATACCTGCAATATTTAACTATCAGCCTGCAAAGCTTAAAAAGCCTGAGCCAGAAACAACGGTAGCAGACATGTTCATAAACACACAAACAGAGACTCCTACGGAAGAAGAGCAGAAGCCTGAGGAAATTCCTATGTCATGGTTTAATCCTGAGGAGTTTCTCTTAAGGATATTGCCTTATGTAAACAAGATTATAAATGGGAGATGGTCAGCAGTAAGTATGCCTAATGGAGTTGTATATATACAGCCAAGACTGTTCTGGAATGTACTTACAGAGATGGCAGCAGAAAAAGGCATTACTGAGCTTGTGTATTATGAGAACGATAAAACAATGAAGAGAAACTGTATCTATACAGTTTTAAACCAGATACAACAGCACAAAAATGCAGTTGAAGGCTCATTAATCAAAAAAGGATATTTTTCTGCTCCTTTTATTGTAAGGATGAAGTCTGGTGATACAAGTAGAGTGCTTTATATACCACTTAAAGCACAGGAAGCCTTTGGGATAAGTGTTGGTGAGCTTGAGGCAAGAAAAGAAGGTAAGGTAAGGGATATAGAAGATATCTATCCTCCATACAAAGAAAGTGCTTGATAGATAAGGTTACTCTGTTTTGCACTATTATGGCATGTTATTTCGGATTAAATCATCACTAAGAAAGTGAGGGGAATATGCAAGTAAACTGGTTATCGGTGAATGTATCAAAAGCGAAAAACCATAAGACACTTTTTTCAGCTGCGGGGATTGAAGTTGTTTATGGAGAATCTCAGGATACATTTACTCCGCAGGTAGTTGAATCTGCGAATGTTAAAGATGCTTATAACTATCTGCAAACGAAAAATATACAGGGCATAGCGAAAGCGGTTTTTTGTGAGGGCTGTGAGGTAAATTCTTCTTGTCTTCCTTTTATAGAAGCTCTTGCATATAAAGGCTATGCTTATTTTTGGCGTTTTGATGATTTACTCTGGTTTTTGAAATTTGCGATGAAATTAATTTATAACCCTAACGACATTGTTGATTTAATGCATGCTGTTGAAAGAGGCAATCATAGTGCAAATGTGGCTCAATTATGTTCTTATGTTGGGGAGGTTTGTGGGTTAACAGATTTTCCATGGGAAGATGCTTTGTATCATGATATAGGTAAAATTGCTATTCCACAAAGTTTACTTTTTGCTCCAAGATACTTTACTGAAACTGAGAAAAAATTTATTCAATTACATGTTGTGCATGGATGGATTTTGATAAAAAACTTAAATCTTGATGATGTAAAAAGTTTTTTTGCTCTGTATCATCATGAAAAATATGATGGCGATGGATATGTGAAAGGATTAAAAAGTTTTGATATTCCGAAGTCTGTAAAAATTCTTACTCTTTGTGATGTTTATGAGGCATTATCCTCTAACCGTGCATACAGGTCAGCACTTGATAAAGACATTATATTTTCTTTTTTACGATCTAAAAGTGGGGAGTGGTTTGACCCAGAGTTGGTTACTATTGTTTTAAATATTTTTATAGAAAACAACGATTCGAAGAAAACTCAGAAGAAGGGGGTATAGAGTCAACTACCCCAGCCTGAAGGCAGGGGCTTGCTCTGTAAGGAGTGAGGGCAACTAGTTGACCGGGGGGCATAGGAGACTATGCAGCAGTTATCAGGAAGAGATACATACACACCCCAGGATATCCCGCAAGTTCTGGGCAACTGTGGTCTGTCATTAAACGTGGTGGAAACACACAGTGTGGCAGGCTTAAAAACTCCTGATAACAACCCCGATGCGGTAAAAACTCCCCGTAAGGGGAAGAAAGGAGGCTTTATGTTAGCCTTTGTATTAAACAAACACGGTAAACCACTTATGCCCTGTCATCCTGCTAAAGCAAGGATACTGCTTAAGCAGGGCATGGCAAAAGTAGTAAAAAGAACTCCTTTTACTATTCAGCTACTTTATGGCAGTAGTGGTTACAAGCAACCAGTAGTACTTGGAGTAGACTCTGGGTACAGCAAAGTTGGTTTATCAGCAATATCTGAAGAGAGAGAACTATTTTCAGCAGAAGTTGCGTTAAGAACAGACATAGTAAAGCTTTTATCTGAAAGAAGGCAGTATCGGAGATTTAGAAGGTATCGCAAAACATGGTATCGAAAACCAAGATTTCAAAACAGAAAAAAACCTGAAGGCTGGCTTGCACCATCAATACAGCATAAACTGGATAGCCACATTAAACTTGTCAACTTTGTAGCAAAGATGCTCCCTATAACTGAAGTAAAAGTAAAAGTAGCAGCATTTGATATTCAAAAAATCAAAAATCCTGATATATCTGGGGTTGATTACCAAAATGGACCACAGAAAGGATTTAACAACGTCAGAGAATATGTTTTATACAGAGATGGGCATACTTGTCAGCATTGCAAAGGAAAATCAAAAGATCCTGTATTAGAGGTTCACCATATAGTATCAAGGCAGATCGGGAGCAATAGACCTGATAACTTAATAACCCTTTGCAGAACATGTCATCAGAAGGTTTCTCAAGGAAAGATTAAGTTAAAAGTAAAACCATCTAAAGAATTTAAGGCAGAAACCTTTATGACTAAGGTTAGATGGAGATTGATAGAAGAATTAAAAAAGCTTGGCTACAAAATTTCACATACTTACGGATACATTACCAAAAGCAAGAGAATAGAGTTAAATCTTGAAAGATCCCATATTAACGATGCATTTGTAATAGCAGGAGGAAATAGGCAGACAAGGCTAACTACTTACTATTTTATAAAGCAGGTAAGGAAATGCAATCGCAGACTGTTTAAAGGAGACAGGTCACATATTAAAAATACAGCTGAAAGATTTATTAAAGGATTTCAAAGGTTTGATAAGGTTTTATGGAAAGGGATTGAATGTTTTATTTTTGGCAGAAGGACAACAGGATATTTTGACCTGAGAAAATTAGACGGAACAAAGATAAGCTCATCTGTAAACTATAAACAAATTTCTCTCCTTGAGAGAGCAAAAACATTTTTAATAGAAAGGAGGAACAGGCTTCTCCTCTCCACCCTAAAGGAAGGAGTTTCCGAAGCCTGATTTTTGCTATGAAAATTAAGCACATATTAATCTCAGCATTAATTTCGCTTGTGATTTCTGCTGGCAGTATCTTTGTTTATGACCAGTTTTTTGCTCAAAAAATCATTATGTTTGACCTGAAAGGTTATGTAGCAACATTAAGAGATCTTTATATAGCAGGGAAGATTGATGACAAACAACTTCAGTCTGCAATAGATAGGATTGAAGTTGTGGTAAATAGTCAGCCAAAGAGAGAAGTAATTATTACTTCAGATGTAATTCTTGGAAAAGGGAGGGTGAAAGATGTCACTCCACAGCTTATTGGGAATGCTCAAGGAACAACTACAAAGAAAAAGTAAATTTATTCAGTTAAAAGCTCAAAATATATTAAAAAATAAGAAAAAACTGGCAATTTTTTTACTACCTAATATTGGTTTAATTCTTGTGGCTTACTATTTAGCAAATACACTTGTAATTTCAACGGGAGATAGTATTGATAAGCATGTTTTTATTAAAACTAGTAAAAATCCCGAATATGGAGACTATGTTATTGTCTCTGGATTAAATGATCCAATTGTAAAAGAAAAACTTATTACTAAAGAAATAGTTTGTCAGGGAGGACAAATTTTAAAGATTAAAAATGGAGAATATTATTGTGGTGAAAACTATATTGGCAGGGCAGTGAAATCTACAAGAACTGGTATTCCTGTTCAACCTTATATCCCATGTGTATTAGGTGAATTAAGACATTCTCCTTTTGTTTTTTATCAGGCTGAAGTTGACAATTGTGAATTTAAAATTCCTGATGGATACTTTTTTGTAGCTGGAACTCATCCAAGAAGTTATGATTCCCGTTATTTTGGTTTAATAACAAAAGAAAACATTTTAAAGGTGATAGTTCCTTTATGGTAAAAACGGTAGCACAGTTTTTTATAACCATAATGCTATTGTTTGTTCCATATTATGTATGGGCAAAGGATATACAGACTAATAAAGCAGATACAGATATTCCATCTGCTGACAGTCAAGCTGAAAAACAAAAAAATTCTTTAGAGAATACAGAAAGTCAGCCTTTTTACAGAAATTCTGATAAAGAAGGCTGGTGGTGGTATAAAGACTATGTAAGAGAGCAAAAAAAAGAAGAAAAAAAGAAACAACAGCTTGAGCAAGCAAAACAACAACCTAAGCAAGAACCAAAAACAGAAATAAAACCTCTTCAAGAGTATACATTTCAGGAACTTATGCAAATGCATCCTGAAGAGTTGAAAAAAATTTATGAGTATTATTTAAATCTTGCAGTTCAAAATCCAACAGAAGAGAATGTATATAATTTTTACAACATACAGGATGTAGTAAGAAAAAAATCCCTTGCTTTTGCAAATGTTGCAGGATATGTATGGCAAAAGTATCCTGAGCTTTCAACAGAAAAAGATATTCCTATAGTAGGACCAGGCATAACACAGAAAACAAGGCTTACTATGCAGGAAATCCAATCATATGTACGAAGCGTAAACCAAGATTTTGGGCTTATTGTTTTTGTAGCTCCTGGTTGCCATTATTGTGAGACACAGCTTGGAATTCTTAAGTATGCAGAAAGGGATGGAGTCTATGTAAAGGTTGTTGATATAACACAGAATCCTGTTGCAAAGGCAAAGTTTGGGATAGAAACTACTCCCACAATAATTCTTGTTGACAAAAACTCAGGGCAATATATGCCGATTTCTTCAGGTGTTGTTTCACTGGAAGATATATATATAAGAATTGAAAGAGCAATGAGAATGCTTAGAGGTGAAAATCCAGAACATTATGGTATTTATGAGTATCAAAAAGGTGGCGGGCTTGATGTAACAACACCACCACCATTATGGAAAAATAAGGACAGTAAAAGGGGAAAAGTGCTTGATAGATAAGGTTACTCTGTTTTCTATTTATGGCGGAATAAAGACAAAGACAGTAAAAAAGGGGGAAATAAATGTTTGAAGGTTTAATTGGTTTGGTAGGGCTTAAAAAAACAGAACAAGAACAAAATGCTCTTACTCAAACAGAGATTGAACAAGAATACTATAGAAGTCAGTTTTCAAAATATCTGATGCCAGTAGCTTATGATACTGAAAGTAAAATTTTTTACTGTCAGGATGAAACCATTGGTTTAATGTTTGAATTTACGCCAGTGTTATTAATGGGATTACAGGATATAAAAGCACTTGAGGGGCTATTCAGAGTAGGTTATCCTGATAAAACAGTATTACAGTTTATTCTTTATGCTGACCCAGATCTTAAAATGTATTATGACTATTATGAAAAGACAAAACAGCATGCACCTGATTTTATAAAAAAAGCATATAAAAGCTTAAGACAGTTTTATGAGCGTCAAACCTATGGCAGCCCACCTATAAGAAATTACAGAGGTTTTATTGTAATTAAAATACCTGTTAAGGACCTTACAGAGCATTTTCTTAAAGAAATTTCTACGAATATATTAGAACTTCTGAAAGCAATAGGATTAAATCCAATTCAATGTACTGCTGAAGATTATCTAAGGCTTATGAGAAGATTACTGAATGTTCGGATAGATCAAAACGAAATGGTGTATGATAAACGTTGCCCTCTTAACAGACAGGTTATTTATAGTGATACAGAAATAGAGTATGTTTCATCTGAAAATTTTATACAAATCAAAGGGCATGATTATGACGAAAATGGTAATTCTATTCCAAAAACTAAATATTTAAGATGTGTTACGCCAAAAAGTTTACCAGAAGAGATAGGTTTATTTTGGACAAATCTTATTACAGGCTCTTACGAAGGAGTAAATGGTGATATATCCCAAATAAATACTCCATTTTTATTGGTTTTAAATGTAATAGTTGAAGATTTAAAAACAAAACTTCATGCAAAAGCAAATCTTGTGCTTACACAACAGTCACTTGGTTCTTTTGTCGTTTCCTTAAAAAGAAAGCAAGAAGAATATATGTGGGCTGCTGGAGAACTTGACAGGGGAGAAAAGTTTTTCAGGATTATTCCTACAGTCTGGCTTATTGGAGAAGATAAAGAACAAGTAAGAACAGCAGTTTACAGAGCTATCAGATTATGGGAAGCTACAGGTGCAGTAATGCAGGAAGATAAATATATAGCTAGACCACTTTTCTGTTATAGTCTTCCTTTTGGTTTTTATGCAGATAGCAAAGCTCTTTCTTTGCTTGATAGAGATTTTATAGTTCCAATTCAAACATTACCAGCGATGTTACCAATTCAAACAGATTTTGCAGGCACAGGAGAACCTGTTTTAATTTTTGGTGGGAGGAAAGGTCAACTTATTGGTTTTAACATGTTTGCAAAAGGGGCATCAAATTATAACTTTTTTGTTGCAGCTCCTACGGGAAAAGGGAAATCCTTTACAGTAAACTATCTTGTTACAAACTATTATGGTGCAGGAACAAAAATAAGAATTGTTGATATTGGTGGTAGCTACAAGAAACTTGTCAAGATATTCAACGGGAAATATCTTGAATTTTCTCCAAAATCAGACCTTTCCCTTAATCCTTTCTCAAATATTAATCTTGACCCTGATGAACTTAGATATGAAGTCACTACTATAACACAGATTATTGTTCAGATGGCAATTTCTTCTACAGGAAAATTCTCAGATAATGTTAACCAAGAGAGTGCTACAAATTTAATATCAAAAGCAGTAGAATGGGCAATTTCAACTTATGGGAGAGATGCCACTATAGATAATGTTCAAGAATGGCTCAGCAAGTTCCCTCAATATCTTGATGATGCATCAGTTCTGTGCAAAGATGACGAAAAATGTGTTGATGATTTTAAACTTATTGCAACCCATGTAGCATTTAATCTTGACAAGTTCAGCTCTACAGGGAAATATGGTAAATGGTTTCAAGGGAAAAACTCAATTAATATAGGGCAGGATGATTTTGTTGTGCTTGAACTTGAGCATTTAAAGAGTCTTGAAGATTTATTTAATGTTGTTGTTTTGCAGGTTCTTAATGAAGTAACAAGAGACCTTTATTTAAGTGATAGACAGAATAAAAGATTAATAGTAGTTGATGAAGCATGGCAGTTTTTACAGGATACTCCACAATTCCAGAAAGTTATAGAGGAAGGATATAGAAGAGCAAGAAAGTATGGTGGAAGTTTTGGAATTGTAACACAGTCTTTACTTGACCTTGAACAATTTGGAAGAGTAGGAAGAGTTATAAACGAAAACAGTGCATTCAAATTTTTCCTTGAAAGCACTGCTTTTGGAAAAGCAAAAGAGCATAAACTTATTGATTATGAGGGAATTCTTTTTAACATTCTGACGTCTATAAAATATAATGCACCAAAGTATTCAGAGATATTTATACACACTGATGAGTTTGGTAAAGGTGTAGCCCGTCTGATGGTTGACCCTTATTCTTATTATGTTTATACTTCTAACCCTCAAGAGATGGCAGAGATAGAATCTCTGGTGTCTCAAGGAATGGATTGGGAGGAAGCTATCAATGAGATGGTTAAAAAATATCGCAGTAATAAGTAGTATTTTACTGTTGTTTGTTCAGTGGTCTGTTGCAGACGAACAATCAGCGGAGGATACTGCAAAGACACAGTATGAGCAATTTAAAACCCGTGCAGGCAAATCTGATACTCTTCGGGAGAATTTCATAAACCCACTTCTTGGTGGTGGAAACCTTAAAACCATAGATCTCAGTCAGGAGGGACAGTCACGGATTGCCTGCCCTTCTTCTAAAGAGTTTTTAACTGTAATGATAAGACCAAGAGCAACAGGAGATTTTGATGCTGATATTTACTGGGATAGCAACTTTGATAACAGGATGGATAAATCAATGACTGTAAATGGGATATCAGGAGTATGTACCAATGGATTTATAGTTTGTGACCCAGGAACATGGCAAAACTGTACTCCTTATAAAATCACATTTGATAAATCTAACAGTAATTTATTAACTGAACCTGCAGCTATGTACGATCTTTCAGGATGTTTTTGTGTAAATAATTCATGTGGTGGTTCACTGGTCTGGCAGAATCTTTCTTATATTATAAAAACCTTTGGGGGAGCAATTGCAGGGGCATTTCAACAGGCAGATTCAAGATATGCTATCAGTGAGGCAAGAATAGATGGAACTAAAATATATTTTTACGGGCAACAGGCAAGCAATTGTTCTATAGTTCAGACACAGGGGGGCAGTACCGCTCCAGAACAGTATTATAATCCTGAAAACGCTACACTCTTAACACAGGCAGTAGAAAGTGAGACTGTATCTCAGCAAGGGAATCCTGATTCTTTTTACACCTTAATGGCTCGGGCTAATGAAGCTCAACAGACAATTTTAAAAAACTGCGTAATACAAAGAAACGTTTATAAAAATAAACTTGACTTATACGACATTGTTGCTCCTGTTTCAGGAAATGGTGGAACTGTGAGACCCTGCGGGGACAAATGTATACAGGTTGTATTAGGCTGGGAAGGAGATAACTACTGGTGTGGTTGCTGTGATATACATGAGCTTTATTACGATTTGATGGTTAAAAGACCTGATCTAATTGAGTCTGCTACTTTAGTTTATGCAGCATGGGACGACTGGATTCAGTTCTGGTTTAACGATTACCTTATCTGGAATGGTCCTTACGGGAACTGGACATCTCCTGCTGATTATCCTCCAGGAGCCTGCGAATTATCTACATCCTGGAGACGGGGTCTTAATGTAGATGCAACACAGTTTTTCAGCGGGATTCCTGCAAATTCCATTGTTAGAACAAAAACTCGTGTTGCAGTTTGCGGGTGTGGTGAGGGCTTCGGACTGCTGAACATTCAGGCTAAAAATTTCTGTGAAAAGCAGGAAAGTATTTCTGATACCTGTCAGCAGTATATTGAAGACCCAACCTGTGTTTTAGTAGATGAAAAAGTTGATGGCGTATATACAATTAGAAATCAGATAAAAACAGGGCTTACTCCAATACAGCGGTGTGAAAATGTATGCGGAGACTATGTTTGC
>Ga0078972_1011482_pt1 | contig 15848 bp, 13 predicted proteins | sample YelNatPaOPGAMG01_FD_67568 | JGI IMG/M metagenome (GOLD analysis project Ga0078972, IMG submission 67568) | Hot spring thermophilic microbial communities from Obsidian Pool, Yellowstone National Park, USA - OP-RAMG-01 (SPADES assembly) (version 2) | ecosystem: Environmental > Aquatic > Thermal...
TGGGGCACGCGCCCAATGGCGCCACACGCGCAACGTAGGGGCGGGGTCTCCCCGCCCTACGCCCCACCATAGCGCCAGGCCTCGCGGTGCGGGGCCTCCCCGCCCGACAGGCGGCGCAATGCCGAGGCAACGGGGCGAGGAAACCTCGCCCCTACATGGTGGGGCACGCGCCCAATGGCGCCACACGCGCAATGGTTGAAGGAGGCACGCATGAGAGCGCTGTTCCTGGTCCCCCGGCCTGGCATCCGCGGGCCCATCCCCAGGATCGCCGCGACCCTCGTCGCGGCCTTGCGCCCGCTGGGCTGCGAGGTCACAGCCGAGTTCTGGGGTCGGCGCAGTGACTGCGAGTCGCCCCTCCAGCGGGTGATGGGGCGCGTCCTCGACATCGCGAAGGTCCGCCGCACCCTGGCCCAGGGGCGGTACGATGTGATGGTGATCCACACCGCCCACGACCCGCCGGCGATGGTGCGAGACCTGCCGTTGCTCGTGGCGACGCGACGGCAAAGCCCGCCGGTGGTGCTGCACCTGCACGGCAGCCAGGCTGACGCGCTGGTGAGCCCCGGCCACCGCCTGATCAAGGCCGCCTCGGCTCGCCTGCTGTGCCTGGCCGATGGCGCCCTCGTGCTCTCGACGGAGGAGCAGCGCCAGTGGCAACACTTCGCACCCTGGGCCGATATCCGCACGGTGCGCAACCCCTACGTCGGCGCCGGTGACGCCCCGCCCGCCCTCGACCGCGCGGCGTTTGGCATCCCCTGCGGCGTGCCCCTGCTGCTCTTCGTCGGCCGGTTGGTGGCCGCCAAGGGCATCTTCGACCTGCTGGCCGCCCTGCCCATGGTGTTGGCCCGCACAGGCTGCCATCTGCTCGTGGCGGGAAGTGGCGAGCAAGCGGCACTCGTGCATCAGGCGGTGGCCCGGTCAGGCCTGGGCCCTCACGTGACCCTGGCCGGCTACCTGCAGGGTGAGCCACTGCGCTCGGCCTACCGCCTGGCCGACATCTTTGTCCTGCCCTCGTATCACGCCGAGGGCTTCCCGACCGTGCTCGCCGAGGCCATGGAGGCCGGGCTGCCCATCGTGACCACCCGACTCCGCGGCGCAGCCGACCACCTGCGCGAGGGCGAGAACGCCCTCTTCGTCCCACCCCGCGACCCCACCGCCCTGGGAGAGGCCCTCCTGCGCCTGCTTGGCGACGTGTCCTTGCGCGCCAGGATGGGCGCAGCCAACCGGGCTGCAGTCTCACAGTTCTCCCCCGATGTGGTCGCCCGCGAGTACCTGGAGGCGCTGCGCCAGATCGTGCAGCGGTGACCTCGCCTGCCGGCAGGTTCTGCAGGCCACACCCACCCCATCCGCACTGGCACATGCCTTGCTAGGCGGTTGGCAGAGCGGCTGCCAGGAGAATCCAGAATGTCACCCGTAGGGGCGGTTCGCGAACCGCCCCTACCCCTGGCGCACGCCGGGCCACTGCATCGGTGACCTTGCCCGCCCAAACCCCAGCCTGAGGGGAGAAAGATTGCTTCCCACCAAGGCCAATACCGCCGGCCGCTACCGGTCGCAGCGCCCCAGCGTGGCAGTTGTGGAGGCCGCGCTGGTGCGCTTTGTCGCTTGGCTGGAGCGGGCCGGCTACAGTGGATACGATCAATACGATCTGTGGGCTACGGCTTACGGCATCCGGTCGCGACGCATGTACTATCGATGGGGCCGCCTGGCCGCGCCCCTGGTGCTGCCGGTGGCCCTTGCCGACTGGTTGGTGCCGGGGGTCCGCCGGCAGCTCTGCCCGACGCGCCGCTACCCCATGGCCGATGCTCACTACCTGATGGGGTTCGTGCTCCTACACCGGGCCTTTGGCAGCGCCCTCTACCTGGGCAGGGCCGTCGAGCTGGCCGAAGCGCTCAGGCGTTCGCACATTCCGGGCTTTTCCGGGCCGGCCTGGGGCTACCCGTTCGACTGGCAGTCCAGGAGCGGCCTGTGCCGGCGCGATACACCCCTGGTCACCACCACGCCCTACGTCTTTGATGCCTTTGTAGAGCTCTACCAGGCCACCGGCGAGGAGAGCTACCTCGCCGATGCCCGGGGCATTGCCGACTTTGTAGCTCACGATATCCCCGACACGCCGTCTGGCCGGGGCTGCGCTGCAGGCTATGCCCCCGGCGACACCTCGCAGGTGATCAACGCCAGCGCCTACCGCGCTGCGTGCCTGGCACAGGCCTGGGCGCTCTTGGGGGTGCCCCGTTACCGCGAGCTGGCGGCAGCCAACCTGCGCTTCGTCATCGACCAGCAGGAGCCTTCCGGCGCCTGGCCCTACGCCGTCGGCGCCACCCCCGAGCCGTTCGTCGATCACATGCACACTTGCTTCGTGCTCAAGGGGCTCTACCGTGCCTCTCAGGTGCTGGGCGATGCCGAGGCTCTGCAGGCCGTGCAGCGCGGCTACGCCTACTACCGCGCCAACCTTTTCTACCCGAACGGCCTGCCCCGGCCCTTCGCCCGTGGGGGCACACGCCAGTTCCGCGTGGCCGAGCTCTACGACTATGCCGAGGCGCTCAACCTGGCGCTGCTGCTGCAGCCCCACCTCGACACACGGCCCCTGGCCGACCGGATGACGGCGGAGCTGACCCAGCGCTGGCAGGTGCCGGCGGGCCATTTTGTGACGCGCATCTCTGCGGGGGGCATTCGCAACCGCGTGCCCTACCACCGTTGGGGCCAGGCGCAGGCGTTCCGCGCCCTGGCCCTCTACTATGAGGGGAGGGTGAAAAGCTAGCATGTGTGGCATCTGCGGCATCCTCAACCTGCGGCCAGAAGTGCCGGCCGACCGCCCTCTCCTGGAGCGCATGAACAGCCTGCTCATCCACCGCGGCCCCGATGACGAGGGCTACTATGTTGCCGGGCCGGTCGGGCTGGCCCAACGGCGGCTGGCGATCATCGACCTGGAGGGCGGGCACCAGCCCCTCAGCAACGAGGATGGCACCATCTGGATCACCTGTAACGGCGAGGTCTACAACTACCGCGAGCTCACCGCCGAGCTCGCCGGCCGTGGTCACCGGTTCGGTACCCGCTCCGACACCGAGGCCATCCTTCACGCCTACGAGGAGTATGGCCTCGGCGCCCTGCCCCGCCTCAACGGCATGTTTGCCTTCGCCCTCTGGGACGGTCGGAACCGGCGCCTGCTCCTCGCCCGCGATCCCTTCGGCATCAAGCCCCTATACCTCTGGCAGGATGCGGCGCACCTGGCCTTCGCTTCCGAGATCAAGGCATTCCTGGCCGACCCGGCTTTCCCCCGCCAGGTGGACCCCGTGGCCCTCGACGCCTACCTGACCTTCCTTTTCGTCCCCTCGCCCGCCACCATTTTTGAGGGGGTGCAGAAGGTGGCGCCGGGGCACTGCCTGGTGGTGGAGGGGGGGCAAGTGCGTACCGTGGCTTTCGCCCGCCAGGCGCCCGCCATGCAGCCGGTGACGAGCGAGGCCGATGCCGTTGCCGCTCTCGAGGAGCAGATCCAGGCGGCGGTGCGCCGGCAGATGGTGAGCGATGTGCCCGTGGGTGCGCTGCTGAGCGGCGGTATCGATTCCGCCACCGTGGTGGCCATCATGCGCCAGTGCACCCAGCAGCCGGTACGCACCTTCACCGTCGGCTTTGCCGGAGGCTTTGCCCGCAACGAGCTGGCCACCGCGCGGCGCTCCGCCGAGATCCTGGGCACCGACCACCACGAGGTCGTGATCGGCATGCGCGAGTGCCTGGAGGCTTTCCCCGCCACGGTGTGGCACCTCGACGAGCCCATCGCCACCACTTCAGCCCTGGCGATGTACTGGGTGAGCCGGCTGGCGGCCCAGAGCGTCAAAGTCGTGCTCACCGGCCAGGGTGCCGACGAGCCCTGGGCCAGCTACCGCCGCTACCGTGGTGAAGTGCTCGGGGCGTGGTACCGGCGCATCCCTGCGCCGGTGCGCCAACAGGTCATCGCCAGGCTGGTCTCGTGGCTCCCCCGCGCCGATGGCGCCAAGCGCGCCACCTTTGCGCTGGGCACCAACGACCCGGCCGAGCGCTTCACCCAGGTGTACACCGTCTTCACGCCGGCGATGAAGGCCGCGCTCTACCGCGAGGGGCTGCTGCCCCCCGGCCGGGCGGCCGACCCCTGCGCAGCGGTACGCTACTGGCAGGGGCCGGTCGCTCACCTGCCGTCGCTGGCCCAGCAACTGTACGTCGACGCCCGCTTCTCCCTCGCCGACAACCTGCTCTTGTACGGCGACAAGATGTCGATGGCGGCCTCCCTCGAAGCGCGGGTGCCAATGCTCGATCTGGAGCTGATGGCCTTTGTGGAGGGGCTGCCCACAAGCCTGCGCCTCCGGGGCTGGCGCGGGCACAAGTACCTGTACCGCAAGGCCATCGCCCGTTGGCTGCCGCCGGAGGTGCTGCACCGGCCCAAGCTGGGGTTCGATACGCCGATGGACGAGTGGTTCCAGAGAGAGATGACGGGGTACGTGCGCGAACGCATCGCCGGCAGGGGCAGTGCCTGCGCGCGCTATTTCGAGCCGCGCTATATCGAAGCACTCATCCGCCAGCATGCTGAACGCCGCCAGGATTACACGCGCGCCCTGTACAGCCTGCTGGTGTTCGAGATGTGGCATCAGCGCTTCCTGTCGGAGGCAACCGTTGGCTGAGCACCCGGAGGGCCGCGTGCGCATCCTCACCGTCCTGGGCACACGGCCCGAGGCGATCAAGTTGGCGCCGGTCATCCATGCGTTGCAGGGGGAGCCGCGGGCCGAGGTGCACGTCTGCTCCACGGGCCAGCACCGCGAGATGCTCGACCAGGCGCTGGAGCTGTTTGCCATCCGGCCCGACTATGACCTGCAGGTGATGGGCCACGACCAGTCGCCGGCGCAGGTGGGCGCCGCGCTCCTGGCCCGGCTGGAGCCGGTGCTCGCCCACGAGCAGCCCCACTGGGTGCTGGTGCAGGGCGACACGACCACGGCGGCCCTGGCGGCGCTGGCCGGCTATTGGCAACGTGCCAGGGTGGCGCATGTGGAGGCAGGCCTGCGCAGCGCCGACAAGTGGCAGCCCTTTCCGGAGGAGATCAACCGGCGGCTCATCAGTGTGGTGGCCGACCTGCACTTCGCCCCCACGCCCCTCGCCCGAGCCAACCTGCTCCGCGAGGGGGTGCCGGCGGATCAGGTCCTGGTGACCGGCAACCCGGTCATCGACGCGCTGCGCTGGGTGGCAGCGCGCCCCTGGGAGCCCAGCAGCCTGGGGCTGCCGCCCGAAGCCTTGGGCCGGCCGGAGCAGAAGCTCATCCTGGTGACGGCACACCGGCGCGAGAACCTGGGCCAGCCTTTGGAGGGGGTATGCCTGGCCCTGCGCGACCTCGCTGCCCGCCATGGCGAGCAGGTACACATCGTCTACCCGGTGCATCTGAACCCCAACGTCTGGGGGCCGGTGCACCGCCTGCTGAGCGGCCTCCCCAACGTGGCGCTCACGCCGCCCCTGGCCTACCTGCCGCTGGTACAGATCATGAAGCGAGCCTGGCTGGTGCTGACCGACTCTGGCGGCATCCAGGAGGAGGCGCCCGGGCTGGGCAAGCCGGTGCTCGTGCTGCGTGAGGTGACCGAGCGCCCCGAGGCCGTCGAGGCGGGCACCGCGCGCCTGGTGGGCACAGACCGGCGGCGCATCGTCGAGGAGGTGGAGCGCCTCCTCGACGATGCGCAGGCCTATCAGCGCATGGCCCGGGCAGTGAATCCCTTCGGTGACGGGCGTGCGGCGGGGCGCATCGCCCGCGCGCTCCTGGGCAAGGAGGTGCCTTGAAACAGGTCTGTGTGCTCGGCTTGGGGTACATTGGGCTGCCGACGGCCGCCATGCTTGCGCTCCACGGCTTCCAGGTGACCGGCGTCGACGTCGATGCGAGCGTGCTACAGGCCATCCGCCAGCGCCGCTTCCGCGGCCAGGAGCCTGGCCTGGCTGCGCTGGTGGGGCAGGCTCTGGAGAGCGGTCGGCTGCAGCTCGCCGGCGAGCCTCGGCCCGCCGATGCTTTTGTCATCGCCGTGCCCACACCGTGCACCCGTCCGCCGCAGGCGCACAGGAGCAGCGCTGCACCGGCACGCGCCGACCTCTCGTACGTGATCGCCGCAGCCGAGTCGCTCGTGCCCCGGCTGCAGCCCGGGAGCCTCGTCGTCTTGGAATCGACGGTGCCACCGCGCACCACAGTGGATGTCCTGACGCCCATCCTGGCGCGCTCGGGGCTTGCCATCGGGGGGAGCCGAGGCGGGGTGATGGTCGCCCATTGCCCCGAGAGGGTGCTGCCCGGCAACATCCTCCACGAGCTGGTGCACGACGACCGCATCATCGGCGGCATCGACCGCCCCTCGGCCGAGCGCGCGCGGGAGCTCTACGCCCCCTTTGCAGAGGGCGCCGTCTTTCTCACCGATGCGACCACGGCCGAGATGGTCAAGCTGATGGAGAACACCTACCGTGACGTGAACATCGCTCTGGCCAACGAGTTCGCCCTGGTGGCTGAGCGCATCGGCATCGACATCTGGGAGGCGATCGAGCTGGCCAACCACCACCCACGAGTCAGGGTGCTCAAGCCTGGACCAGGGGTGGGCGGCCATTGCATCGCCATCGACCCTTGGTTCATCGCCCAGATGGCTCCGGATGCGACACCCCTCATCCAGACCGCCCGTCGGGTAAACGACAGTATGCCCGGCCACGTGGTGCGCCTGGTGAAACGGGCGGTAGCAGGCATCGACAAGCCGGTAGTCGCCTGCCTCGGCCTGGCCTACAAGGCCGACGTGGATGACGTACGCGAGAGCCCCGCCCTGGAGGTAGTGCGGCGCCTGCAGGCGGAGGGAATCGACGTGCGCGCCTTCGACCCGCATGCAGGCCGCGTGCCTGGCCTCGAAGACGCACACTGCGAGTCCCTGGCCGAAGCCATCCGTGGCGCCGACTGTGCGGTCCTTCTCACCGACCACCGGGAGCTGTCAAGCCTGCAGCCCGAGCAGTTGGCTGCGATGCGCCACCTCCTGGTGATCGACACCCGCAATGCGCTGCGTGGCGCGGCCTGGCAGCAGCTCGGCGAGAGGCGGATCGCTGTGGGGGCGGGCCAGCATCGTCTGAGGGGAGAGTATGCAGTCTCTGGAGATGTCGATCTCTGATCCGGCCTGGGTGCAGTTCGTGGCCACGCGGCCGCAGGCGACGCTGTTCCACCATCCTGCCTGGTCGCACTTGCTGGCCGAGGTGTATGGCTACGTCCCGTTCGTGCGCGCCTTTGTCGACGACTCGGGCGCGCTCGTTGCCGGCCTGCCCGTGATGGAGATCCACAGCCCCCTCACCGGGCGGCGCTTTGTGTCGCTGCCGTTCACCGACTACTGCCCGCCGCTGGTGAGCGAAGACGTGAGTATGGAGGAGCTGGCCTGCGCCCTCGGCAGGGCATGGAACGGCCGCGCCAGGCTCGAGGTCCGCGCGCCGCTGCCCAGGCAGCCCCACATCCACCTGCGCAGCTCGGCCACCCGGCACACGCTGGCCCTCAGCAGCAGCGAGGGAGAGGTGCTCGCATCGTTCGACAAGGACACCCGATACAACATCCACCGGGGCCAGCGTGACGGAGTCACCGTGACCCTCGACCGCACGCTCGGGGGCATGGCCGCCTTCTACAGGCTGCAGGTGCTCACCCGCCATCGCTTGGGGGTGCCCGTGCAGCCCTGGCGCTTCTTCGCGCACCTGCACCGGCTGGTGGTGGAGCCCGGCCTCGGCTTTGTGCTCTTGGCCCACAGCGATGGCATACCGCTCTCGGCGGCGGTGCTCCTGAGTTGGAACGGCACGCTGATCGGCAAGTACCTGGCATCCGACGCCCGGTATTGGCCCATGCGCCCCAACCACGTGCTCATCTGGGAGGCAATCCGTTGGGCATGCCAGAACGGCTACCACACCCTGGATTTCGGCCGCACCGACGAGGGGGATGAGGGCCTGCGCAGGTTCAAGAGGGGCTGGGGCACCCATGAGGAGCCCCTGACCTACTCCTTCCTGGCCAGGAAGGCCCCGGGCCCCCTTGGCGAACGGGCACAGCGGGCGTTGAGCTACATCATCCGCCACTCGCCACAGTCGGTCTGTTGTGCCATCGGCGAACTGCTCTACGCCCATTTTGGATGAGGAGAACGATGGCCCCACGATCGAGCAAGCCTGCTGTGTGGATCGACTTTGAGAACGCCCCCCACGTGTGGGTGTTTTCGCGCATCCTGGAGCGCCTGCGAGGCGCCGGCTACCCGCTCATCCTGACGGCGCGGGATTTCTCGTGCACGGTCGCGCTCTGCCGGCACCTGGGCATCGAGGTGCGGGTCCTGGGTTGGCGAGGGATGGCCAGGAACGGGCCGGCCAGGGTGCTGCGCGTGGCCGAGCGCACCCTCGCCCTCTACCGGGCGCTATTCCCCCAGCGCCATAGGGTAGGCCTGGCCCTCTCGCACGGCTCGCGTTCGCAGATCGTCGCTGCCCACTCTCTGGGCATTCCGGTGTTGACCCTCGACGACTATGAGTTCTGCGACAAATCAGTGTTCCGCTTTGTGGACCATCACCTGATGCCCTTCCCCATCCCCAAGGAGGCCTACGGGCGCTACGCGGGCCGTGTGGAGTGGTACCCCGGGCTGAAAGAGGACCTGTACCTCTGCGATTTCCGGCCCGGTGAGCAGGGCCCACCCGAGCTCGGCGCGGCCGGCGAACGGGTGCGGGTGCTGCTGCGCCCCGAGGGACGCTTTACCCACTACCGGTCAAGCGAGAGCGCAGTGCTTCAGGAGGCAATCCTGCGCCACCTGGCCGGGCAACGAGGCGTGTTCCTGGTGCTCTTGCCACGCGACACCGAGCAAGGCCAACTCCTGGCCGGCTTCTGTCGGGCCCACAACATCCCCCATTGGCTGCCGGGCGAGGTGCTCGATGGGCCCGCCCTCATCTGGCAGATGGACCTGGTCATCGGCGGCGGCGGCACCATGACGCGAGAGGCGGCGGCCCTGGGGGTCCCAGCGTACAGTTTCTTCGCCGGCCACTGGGGGGCAGTGGACCGGTATCTGCAGGCTCAGGGGCGCCTGGTGCAGATCGCCCAGGCCGGCGACGTGGAGCGGATCGGGCTGGTCAGGCGGCCGCGCACCTGGCCGGCCATCTCGCATCGGGCGCTCGATTTCGTCGCCGGCTTTGTCGAGCGAATGCTGGAGTAGGCCATGGCAGAGAGCCCCGGCGCTATCATCCTCGGCAATGAATACCAGGCGCTCGGACTGCTGCGGCAACTCGGCAGGAGCGGCATCCCCTGCGCGCTGCTCGACCAGGACGCCTGGGGAGTCGCGCGCTTCTCGCGCTACCGTTGCCGCTGCCACCGGGCACCGCGCTACACGAGCGACGGCTTTTGGCCCTGGCTGGTGGGGCTTGCCTATGAGCAAGACTACCTGGGCTGGTTGCCCATTGCGACCGACGACGAGCAGGTCCGCCACTTTGCCGAGCACTATGAGGAGGCTTGCACGCTCTTCCGTTACGTGGGGCTGCCATGGGCCAGCTACCAGCGAATCTACAACAAACGCCTGGCGTATCCGTGGGCGCAGAGCCTAGGGGCTGCGGTGCCGCGCACCTTCATGCCCGAGCACCGTGGGCACCTTCCGGCCGACGGTTGGCCCTTCCCGGCCATCGTCAAGCCTGCGATCAAGCGGGAGTATGGCCGCTACACGCGCAGGAAGGCGATCCCGGTGCAGACGCGGGACGAGCTCCTGCACGTCCTGAACGGGCTTCTGGCGGCAGTCCCCATCGAGCACCTGATGGTCCAGGAGATCATCCCCGGCGACGGCACGGCCCAGTGGTCCTACGCCGGCTTTTTCGTGGAAGGCGAGCCGGTGGCCGCCTACACCGCCTGCCGGCGCCGGCAGCACCCCCCCGACTTTGGCCGCGCCAGCACCTACGTGGTAGCTGCGCCCGACGCTGAGGTGGAGCAGCAGAGCCGGCGCCTGTTGGCAGCCCTGCGCTACACTGGGCTGGCCGAGGTAGAGTGGAAACGCGACCCTCGCGACGGCCAACTCAAGTTCCTGGAGATCAACGCGCGTTGCTGGGGCTGGCACACGCTGAGCGAGGCGGTGGTGGGCAACCTGCCCCGCATGCTCTACGACTATCTCTTCTACGGGGCGCTGCGCCCATCAGCCCCGCGCTACGGCGGCCGCTGGGTGAAATGGGTGACCGATGTGCCGGTGGCGCTGGCGCTCATCAGGCGCGGCGAGCTGGGCCTGCGCGATTATTGGGCCAGCCTGCGCGGCAGTGTGGCCTTTGGAGATTGGGACCCCCGTGACCCCCTGCCCTTCCTGCTCCAGTTCGCGCTGGTGCCCTATCTGCTCAAGACGCGAGGGTACTGATGGGTACAGCCATGGCGATGATGGCAAGCCTGCTCTTGGGTGCCGGCCTTCTGGCAGCCCTGGCCCAAAAGTGGCGCCTGCCGGCGAAGGAAGCGGCGGCACTGATTATGCTGGCGTCGGCAGGGGCGAGCGCAGCCTTGGCCCTGTTCCCGGCGCGGGCCGTCCTGCAACCGGCAACACTGCCCCTTGCGGCGTGGGCGGCACAGCTTGCGTTCTTTGCGGGCAGCACGCTGCTCCGCTTCTACCGCGACCCGCAGCGAACGCCTCCCGCCGACCCGCAGGCTATCCTATCGCCGGCCGATGGCACGATCATCTACCTGCGCAGGCTGGCGCCAGGAGCGGTGCTGCAGGCGGAGAAGAAGGGACGAGCCATGGGCCTGACCGAGCTGCAGGAAGCGCGCCTGGCCCACGAGGAGCTCTGGCAATTTGGCATATCCATGGTGTTCACCGATGTCCATATCAACCGTGCCCCCATCGGAGGCCGGGTCACTCTGGTGCGGCGCCAGCCCGGCCTCTTCCTGTCGCTGCGCCGACCCGAGGCCGCCAGCGCCAATGAGCGGCAGACGATGCTGATCGAGGGCGATGGCCCGCCGGTTGCGGTGGTGCAGATCGCCTCGCGGTTGGTGCGCCGCATCCGGGCCTTTGTGAACCAGGGCGACCTGGTCGAACGGGGGCAGCGCATCGGCGCCATCTGGTTCGGCTCGCAGGTGGACCTGTTTGTGCCCGCCAGCCTCTGTGGCGGCCCCCAGGTGGCGCCGGGCCAACATGTCACAGCCGGCGAGACGGTGCTCTGCCGGCTGACAAGCACGCCGCGCGGGCGGGCGGATCATCGTGGATGACCGGAGGAGCAACAGAAGGGGTGCGATATGGGCTGCAGACGCCTGGTGAAGCGCGCGTTTGACGTCACCGTCGCTTCTCTGTTGCTCATCATCCTCTCGCCCTTGTTCCTGCTGATCGCCTTGCTCATCCGGCTCGACTCGCCGGGTCCGGCGCTGTATCGGCAGGAACGGGTCGGGGAAAACGGCCGGCCCTTTACCCTGTTCAAATTCCGCTCGATGTACCGCGATGCCGACCCAAGGGTTCACGAGGCCTATGTCACCGACCTGATCCGGCGCAACGTGAGCCCTCAGGAGGCAGAGGCCAGGCAAGGGGGGCTGAAACAACACCAGGATCCGCGGGTGACCCGTGTGGGCAGGATCATTCGCAAGGCCAGCCTCGACGAGCTGCCCCAGCTTTTCAATGTGCTGCGCGGCGAGATGAGCCTGGTGGGCCCGCGGCCGGCCCTGGCTTACGAAGTGGCCGTGTACAAGGAATGGCACCGGCGCCGGCTAGCAGCTCTCCCTGGCATCACCGGGCTGTGGCAGATCGTCGGGCGCAACCAGGTCAGCTTTGACGAGATGGTGCGCCTCGATATCGAGTATATCGAGCACCAATCCCTGGCATACGACATCTCGATCCTGCTGCGCACGCCTTGGGCCGTGCTCACAGGCCGCGGGGCAGGGTAGGGACTCAGCCAAGTCGCGAGGGGGCGATGAGTAGCAAGATCAAGGTGGGGCTGGTCGGTTTTGGATATTGGGGTCCACAGCATGCACGCTGTTTCTCCGAGCTCCCCCAGTCGGAGCTGGCCTGGACGTGCGACCTGTCGCAGGCGCGCCTGGACCATCTCAAGAGGCTGCATCCCGAAGTGAACATCTCCTGCGATTATCGGGAGCTGCTGGCCTCCGATGTGGAAGCGGTGGTCATCGCCACGCCGCCTTCGACCCATCACGAGATGGCTATCCAGGCGCTGCAGGCAGGCAAGCACGTGCTGATCGAAAAGCCGCTGGCCACGAATGTGCGCGACGCCGAAGAGATCGTGCGCGAGGCTGAACGGCAGGGCCGGGTGGCGATGGTCGGCCATACCTTCGAGTACAACCCGGCCGTCGAGGCCATGAGGGACCTGATCGCCAGAGGCGAGCTCGGCCAGGTTTACTATATCGACGGCGCCCGCGTGAACCTGGGCATTTTCCAGCAGGATATCAACGTGGTGTGGGACCTGGCTCCCCACGACGTCTCTATCCTGCGCTTCATCCTGGGCATGGCCCCCGAAAAGGTAAGCGCCCATGGCCGCGCCTACGTGCAGCAGCGCAAGGGGATCCACGACGTGGCCTACATGACCTTCTGGTTCCCCAACGACATCCTGGCCGACCTGCGTGTCAGTTGGCTCGACCCGGCCAAGATCCGCCGCTACACCGTCGTGGGGAGCCGCAAAATGCTCGTCTACGATGACATCGAGCCCGAGCGCAAGATCGTCATCTACGACAAGGGGGTCGAGTTGCCCCCCTATGCCGACACGGAGGAAGAGTTCCACCTCTCCTACCGCTATGGCGAGGGCATCATGTACCCGCTGGCCTGGCAGGAGCCGCTGAAGCGAGAGTGTGCTCACTTTCTCGAATGCATCCGCGAGGGCAAGGAGCCACGCACCAGCGCCCGCGAGGGGCTGGAGGTGGTCGAGGTGCTCGAGGCGGTACAGCGGTCTCTGACGAAGGATGCGGGGTGGGAGGAGGTGCACCCTTGAAAGTGCCGCTGGTCGACCTCCATGCCCAGTACGAGCCGATCAAAGGCGAGGTGCTGGCCCGCATCTCCGATGTGCTCGACGGGATGGAGCTCTTCCTGGGCACCCACGTGCAGAGCTTTGAGCGCGAGTTTGCCGCTGCAACGGGCGTGGAGCACGCCATCGCCGTGTCGGATGGCACAGCGGCCCTGCAACTGGCGCTGATGGCCTGTGGCATTGGCCGGGAGGACGAGGTGATCACCGTAGCGCACACCTTTGTGGCCACAGCCGAAGCGATCATGCTGGTGGGGGCACGGCCGGTCTTTGTGGATATCGACCCCCGCACCTATACCATCGACGTGGCACAGATCGAGCGCCACATCACCCCGCGCACCCGCGCCATCCTCCCCGTGCACCTCTACGGCCAGCCCGCCGATATGGACCCCATCCTCGCCATCGCCCGGCGCCGGGGACTGTGGACCATCGAGGACGCCTGCCAGGCCCACGGCGCGCGCTACAAGGGCCGGCCCGTCGGGGGCCTGGGGCACCTGGCCGCCTACAGCTTTTACTGCTCCAAGAACCTGGGCGCTTACGGCGAATGCGGCATGGTGACGACCAACGACGCCGGGCTGGCCCACCGGGTGCGCCTGCTGCGCGACCATGGCTCACCCTCGCGCTACCGCCATGAACTGGTCGGCATGAACGGGCGCCCCGACGAGCTCCAGGCCGCCGTCCTGCGCGTCAAGCTGCCCCACCTCCAGCGCTGGAATGCGCTGCGGCGCGCCCACGCCGAGCGCTACAGTGCCTTGCTGCGGGCAGTGCCCATGGTCACTCCACCTGAGGTGGCCGGCTATGCCGAGCACGTGTTCCATCTGTACGTCGTCCGTGCGCCCCAGCGGGATGCCCTTGTAGAGCACCTCCACCGGTGCGGCGTCGGTGCGGGAATCCACTACCCGGTGCCCTGCCACCTGCAGCCGGGTCTCAGCGCCCTCGGCTACAGACCTGGCGACCTGCCGGCGACCGAGCAGGCGGCAGCCGAAGTGCTCTCGCTGCCCATGTACGCCGAGTTGACCGCGGAACAGCAGGCCTACGTCGTTCGCTGCCTGCGAGATTTCTATCAGGAGCAGGCCGCCACACCCGTGGTCCACCCGGCGCAAGAGGTTCAACGATGAAGACAGACGCAACGGAGAGGATCGACCTCAAGGCCTACATGCGCATTCTCCGGCGTTGGCAGGCACTCATCCTCGGCGTGACGCTCGGCGCAGCCGGCATCGCCCTGGTGGTGAGCCAGGCAACCGCGCCGGTCTACGAGGCCTCGGCCGCCCTGGTAGTGGGCCAGAGCCAGGCAACCAGCGTGCCCGACTACAACACGGTCCTCCTGAACGAGCAGTTGGCTCGCACCTACAGCCAACTGCTCAAAGCCAAGCCGGTGCTGCGCCAGGCCGCCCAACAGTTGAACCTGAAAAGCGACGATGCAGCGCTCGAGAGGCTCAGCGGGGCGGTGAGCGTCGAGGCGGTGAAGGATACGCAGCTCATCAGGGTCCGGGTACGCAGCTCCAAGCCCGACCTGGCAGCCAACATCGCCAACACCCTGCTGCAGGTGTTCATCCAGCAACATCAGACGACCCTGGCAGAAGGGTTCACCAGTTCACTGCAGAGCCTCGAGCGGGAGATGCAGGCGACGCAGGCCCAGATCGACTCCACCCAGCGCAGCCTCGACGAGGAGAAAGCCAAGCCGACCCCCGACCAGGCCAGAATCGGCCAGTTGGAAGGCCTGCTGAACCAATACCGGTCTGCCTATGGCGGTTTGCAGGAGAGTTACAGTCAGGTCCGCGTCGCCCAGGCGCGCGGCGCGAACCTGCTGGCGGTTTTCGAGAAGGCCGAGGCGCCCAGCCGCCCGATCTTGCCCCGCACCGGCGTCAACGTCCTCCTGGGGAGTCTGATGGGGGCCATGCTGGCGACAGGGGCGGCCCTGGCCATCGAATACGGCGACGACACGGTCAAGGCGTCCGCCGACGTCGAGCGCGTGACCGGCCTGCGGCCGGTGGCGAGCATTGTGCAGTTCAGAAACAGCCCCGGAGAGGGGCCTCTCCTCGCAGCCAGGCCGGGGAGCACCGCCGGCGAGGGGTTCCGCCTGCTACGCACCGAAGTGGAATCCTTCGCCGCCGGCAGCCAGCAATCGCCCGTCCTCCTGATCACCGGCAGCCAGGCGCAGGTCGGCACGACCACAGTGGTCAGCAACCTGGCCGTCAGCCTGGCTCAGATCGGCAAGAGGGTGCTCCTCGTCGACACCAATCTGCGCCGGCCGGCGCTGCACCAGCAATTCAGCCTGCGCAATGCGGCCGGCTTTACCTCGCCGTTCCTGCACCAGGCCGAGCTGCAGCAGGCCATCCAGCCGACCCGCATCCCCGGGCTGCAGGTGCTCACAGCAGGCCCCACCGTCGCCAACCCGGCCGAAGTGCTGAGCTTCCACGAGACCTCGGAGCTGCTGGACCAGCTCAGGAGCCTGGCCGACTATGTGCTGCTCGACAGCCCCTCGGTGTCGAACGTTGTCGATGCCTGCATCCTGGCCCACAGGGCCGATGCCGTGGTGCTGGTGGCTCTGGCAGGCCACACCAAGCGCGCCGACCTGCAGCGCGCAGCCCAGGTGTTGCAGCGCAGCAAGAAGCCACTTCTGGGCATCGTGCTGAACGCCGCAACAGAGCCCTTGTAGCTGCCAGACTGGCGCAGGGCAAAGCAGACCGTGGGCCGGGTTTCAGCCCGGCCCACGGTCTTTGAGAGGTCTACCAGCAGCCTCGCCACAACCAGCCAAAGAACCAGGACCAAAGGTCAGCGCGGCTGGCGTGCCGCCACATCGGCGCGGCGGCCGGGGGCTGCCACCGATGGGGCGCCTGGGTCGATTCGGGTGTCGCGCTCGGCTGGGCCGGCTCGGCGGTCGCGGGCGCCGGGGTTACCGTGGCCGTTGCGGG
>Ga0078972_1011484_pt1 | contig 15848 bp, 9 predicted proteins | sample YelNatPaOPGAMG01_FD_67568 | JGI IMG/M metagenome (GOLD analysis project Ga0078972, IMG submission 67568) | Hot spring thermophilic microbial communities from Obsidian Pool, Yellowstone National Park, USA - OP-RAMG-01 (SPADES assembly) (version 2) | ecosystem: Environmental > Aquatic > Thermal...
TAGCCGGGCTTGATTATGCCGCCTTCCCGCAGTCCCGCCGGCGGATCCGGCTGGATGGCGCGTTCGATGAGTTCGGCCACGTCCGCAGGCGTAGCAGCGTAGGCCACGCGTTGTTCCGCCAGGATGGGCACTTCCCCCCGAGGACGCTGCGTAGCGCCAAGCCTTCGGGCGATTTCCTGCAATACGTCGGACCGCGCGGAACCCAAAAGAGCCACGAGCGACGGCAACCTGCGCAGCGATTCTTTGAGGCCCACAAGGTCCCGCGCGTTGGCAATACCGGCAGCGCATCGAGACACGAGCCGTTCGATATCGTTGACGCCTCGCAGCGCCACCCTCAAGTCGCCCCGCAGAAGCTCATCGGAGGCAAGCTCCTCCACTGCATCCAGTCGCCGATCTATCTCGGCCGGATCCAGCAATGGCTCTTCGATGCGCCGGCGCAAGAGCCTGCCGCCCATGGGAGTAAGAGTTTCATCCAAAACGCCCAACAAGGTTCTGGATCTTCCTGCGTCGCTCAGAGAGGTAGTAAGCTCCAGATTGCGCCGTGCCACACGATCCAACGTCAGAAAGCGTTCCGTCGAATACGTTGAGAGGGATGTGATATGGGCAAGGGCGTTGCCCTGCGTCTCTCTGAGGTAGTGGAGCACCAGAGCTGCCGCCTCCAACCCTGCCGTAAATTCCTCACACCCGAAGCCCCGCAGCGATTGGGTTCCAAAGTGCCTCAACAGCACGTCACGGGGATTTTCGGTACCGCCTCCCTCCTTTGGAGAAAAGAGAGTGACCGGCGCGCTGATTGCTTGTTTGAGCCTTTCCGCCAATTCGGGCTGGGTGTTGGGCACAAGCACCTCGGCAGGCTCAAGTCGGCAGATCTCCTCGGTAAGGCGCTCCACGCGGTGCTCGCCTGCCAGTTCCGTGGTGAGGAATTCACCGGTAGACACGTCCACCACACCGATGCCGGAGGCGAGGTTCCCCACCACGGCTGCCACCAAATAGTTGTTGGCCCCGGCATCCAGGAGGGCATCTTCGAATACGGTGCCCGCAGACACCACGCGCGTCACGCGCCGCTTCACAAGGCCCTTGGCCTGCTTGGGATCTTCCACTTGATCCATGAGGGCCACGCGCAACCCGCCCTGAAGCAGCCGTGCAACGTAGCGTTCTACCGCGTGATAGGGAACGCCGGCCATCGGCACCCTACATCCGCCGTCATCCCGGGCCGTAAGCGTTATATTGAGGATCCCGGCAATCGTCTCCGCGTCTTCACCGTACGCCTCGTAGAAATCCCCCACACGCATGAGGAGGATCACTCCCGGGTGTTGACTTCGCGCCCCGAAGTATTGCTGCATTAAGGGAGTGCGTGGTTTGTATGTGCTCTGCTCCATAGGTGCTATCTGCGCCTGCATATGGGGAAGTATACCGAAAACCTAACCACCCGGCTAACCCGGTGGGCAGCCTCTGCACAGCATCGGAGGAGTGGCAGAGCTAGGCAAGCGTCTTCCGAAATCGTGCGCTTGCCGCTCCCAAGAGCACGATGCTCAATACTCCTAGGGCAGCAAAGTTCGGCTCCAAGTCAACGAATCCGGCTCCCCGCACGATGATGCCCCGGAGGATGTTCAAAAAGAAGGTCACCGGGATAACGTGGCTCAGCAAGTAAATGGCTCCCGGCATTGTCTCCCGCGGAAACACGAAGCCGGAGAGTAGAATGGAAGGCAAAGTGATGAGCAGGGTGAATTGCAAAGCCTGGGCCTGGTTCCGAGCAAAGGTGCTTATGAGCAGCCCCAAGGACAGCGAGGCAACGATGAAGGGGATGCACATACCCAGCAAAAGCCAAACGCTGCCTGCAATCCGCACGTCAAAGACGGTCCAACCCACGTAGAGCACGGTCACCATTTCGAAGAGGGCGATAAGGGCATACGGACTCACCTTTCCTACGATCAGCGCCAGGCGGCCCACAGGGCTCACCATCAACTGCTCCAACGTCCCCAGTTCACGTTCCCTCACGATGCTAAATGCGGTCAGCGCAATCGTTACAAGCTGCATAATCACGCCGATAAGGCCCGGGATCATGAAGATTTGCGTGCGCATGGACGGATTGAACACCACATCCACCCTTGCATCCACCGGCCAAGGCTGGGTGTCCAACCGCTTCACCCCGGGTCCGCTTCCGGCATCCTTGATATTGTGGGCCGGAAAGCGGTATCGTTGACCGCCAAGGAGCGCCATCTGTGCCCGCATGGCAACTTGGCTGTCACTGCCATCAATGAGGACGCGCACCTGTGGCACAGTATGCCCCAGCACATGCCGCTCAAAGTTCGGAGGCACAATCACTACTACGCGAACGGCGCCGCTCCGTAGCTCATCCTCAGCCTCATCGGTAGTAGCCGGCAGTGCAACCGGGTCCAGATACTGCGTATTGCGCAGGGATTCAATGTAGCGCCTGCTCTCGGGGGAACGGTCCAAATCCACCACGGCGGTAGCGATGTGGCGAACATCAAAATCTATGGCGAATCCGAAGAGCGTAAGCTGCACCATGGGGATCACAAGGGCAATCACCAAGTACGTGGGATCGCGAACTAGGTGAAGGATCTCCTTGTAGAAGATGCTCCAGTATCCGCGCATCATGAGTGGTGATCCTCTCTCCCGGCTTCCTCTGCCAAGGCGACGAACACATCCTCCAGTGAGGGTTCCACAGAGCGCACGCGCGCTCCGGGAAGTCCCGCCTCCTCCAACGCCGCAATCACGGCGCTATCAGGTGTCTCGGTCGGAATGGTGAGGCGCACTTCGGCTTCCCGCAACGTAGCCGATCGGGTGAAGGGCGCGTCCTGAAGCACGGCAAGGGCCAGTGCGGGAGATGAGATGGCTACAGACACCATCCGCACATTGGTTTGGGACACGCACGGCAGGGCCTTGAGTTCCGCAGGTGTTCCACAGGCGATGAGGCGGGATAAATAGAGGTAGCCTACCGTGTGGCAGCGCTCCGCCTCGTCCATGTAGTGTGTCGTAACGAAAAGCGTGCGCCCCTGGGCAGCAAGGTGGAATAGGAGGTTCCAAAGCTCTCGCCTTGCCACCGGATCTATGCCCGAAGTAGGCTCGTCCAAAAAGAGCAGATCCGGCTCGTGGATGAGGGCGGTAGCCAGAGCCAATCGCTGCCTCCACCCGCCAGAAAGATCTGCCGCCCGCCGATCGGCGTAGGGGCCAAGCTCAAGCAGTTCGGTTACCGCAGCCATGCGGGCGCGCAACCGCCCACCGGAGAGGCCATAGATCCTTCCGAAGAAGACAAGGTTCTCCTTCACCGTAAGGTCGCGATAGAGGCTGAAGGATTGGTTCATGTATCCGATGGTTCGCTTGATTTCCTCGGATTGCCGCACAATATCGAACCCGTTCACCAGTGCGCGGCCCTCCGTCGGCTCCAGTAGACCACAGAACATGCGGATGCACGTGCTCTTACCGCTTCCATTAGGTCCCAAGAAACCGAAGATGGAACCGCGCTCCACACGTAGATCCAGGTGATCCACGGCTACAATGGATCCGAACCTCTTCGTTAACCCTTGGGCTTCGATGGCATGCATATTCGAGACTTGGAAAGCACCTAAACGACGCGCAGGAGCTCCCTTCGGGCGACACAGCGCCCCTCAATACGTCCAGTTCCCTAAGCGCCGGACTGTGGCAGCCATGCCCGGTTTCACCCTGCTATCCGGACGTGCAAGCCTCAGCCGCACGGCAAATACCTGCTTGCCGCGCTCCACCGGCGTTTGCAAATTGGCCGGAGTGAATTCCCCGATGGTGGACACACTTGCTACTACCGCATCTACCAGTCCATCAATGCCGTCCACTTGGAGCTTGGCGGGAAGGCCAGGATGCACGGAAGCCAAATCTTTTTCGGGGACGTATACCCTTATCCAAACGTCGTTTGGATCCTGGAGCCGTGCGACCACACCCCCCGGCGGTACCAAATCTCCAACGGACACGAGCATGCGCTCTACCACACCGTCGAACGGAGCTCGCACTACCTGCTCGCCTTGGTTGGTGATGGCCGCGCGGGCCCTAGCTGCCGCAGCTAATCTTTGGAAGCGCGCTTGGGCACGTGCCTCCCAGCGGGTCCCCTTTTGGAGCTCCACAAGAGCGGCACGCGCTTGAGCCACTCTTGCTCGAGCTGCCGCTACGTCCTCCCGGCGAGATCCTTGTAGCAGCACTTGTAGGTTCGCTCGGGCTGCGGCCACACGCGCGGCTGCCGCGCGGATCTCCTCCTTGCGTGACCCAGCCAACAAAAGGGCCAGGGCGGCCTGAGCCTCATGGTACGCTGCTTGTGCCTGTTGCAGTTCTTCCGCAGGCGTACCCTTCTGAGCGCGCTGCCACGCCTCTGCCGCCTCCTGCCGCCGCGCTTGTGCTACGCGGGCCGCAGACACCGCACTATCCAGGTATTGCCGGCTCACAGCTCCTTCGCCATACAACTGCTGGGCTCGCTCCAGATCGGCGTGCGCAAGCGATTCCTGAGCAATGGAGGCATCCCACCGAGCCTTGGCCTCTGCCCGTTCCTCGGGAGTGGGGCCTCGCTCTGCTTGTGCTAGGCGAGCCCACGCTAATCTCTCTGCGGCGCGTGTGCGAGCAATCTCTTGAGCACGAGGACCGGCGATGGCCTCATCGTACAGAGCCAGTGCCTCCCGAAGCTTCGCGCGGGCTGCGGCAATCTCTTCGGGCCTGGGGCCGTTGGTGGTTCGCTCCAGAACGGCTTGCGCTTCTGCGAGTACCGCAGCCTGCCTCTCGATTTCCTCCTTGCGGGGGCCATGAAGCGCCATCTGCCATGCAGCTTTGGCAGCGGCGGCCTCCCACTCCTGGGACTCCGTTTGGTCCCCGGCGGCTTGAGCTTCTAGCACCACGATCGGTTGCCCGCGGCGAATGCTTGCCCCCTCTACGGCTAGAATCCGGACCACACGTCCGCCCAGGCGCGTTGCGGCATCCGATGGCTCTGCCTCGAAAAATCCCGAGAGCCTGCTGCGCTCCCGCTGGCGCAACGCGTCCACATACCAACCGCCCAAGCCAAGCCCCGCGATCACGAGGATCACCACAATAAATCGAACCCGCCAGCTCATCGTATGCCCCCTGCAGGCGCCGGCACAGCGCATTGGTAGACTTCGCGCTTGCTGGTATGGATCCCTCGGTGGGATTGCTTCAGAAGGCAACGCCCGATTGCGGAAGGCAATCTTCCTGGGCGGTGAAGCCCTACAACATGAGTAGGCCGCTTCAGAATTCCAAAAAGACGACTACCGGTATACCGAACCAAAGCGCGTCGTCGCCTTAGAGGACTTCCCCCTTGAAGCCCCAAAGATGGGCTTCCTTGGCGCGAACCTCCACCAGTTTGCCCACAAGGTCCTGGCTGCCAGGGAACACCATGGTCCTGAAGCAGGAAGTGCGACCTGTAAGCAGCGCAGGATCCCGTGGGCTTGGTCCCTCCACAAGAACCTCGAAGACCCTCTCCAGCAAGGATTGGTGCTTCTCGACGACGATGGCGTTCACCCGAGCAATCAGGCGGTTCAGGCGATCCACCTTTACGTCGTGGGGAACCTGGTTGGGCATGGCGGCGGCCTTGGTGCCTGGCCTAGGCGAAAAGGCGAACATAAAGGCCCCGTCGAAGCGCACTTCCTCTACCAGGCTCATCGTACGGAGGAACTGCTCTTCTGTTTCGCCTGGGAAGCCCACCATGAGATCTGTAGTGATGGCGATGTCCGGCATGGCGCGGCGAAGCTGCTCTACAATCTTGCGGTATTCGGCTACGGTATACCCCCGGTGCATGGCGGCCAGGATTTCGTCATCGCCTGCCTGGACCGGAAGGTGCACGTGGTGGCACACCGGAGGTAGGCTTGCCATGGCGTCTATGAGTTCGGGGGTAAAGTCCCTGGGATAGGGCGAAGTGAAGCGAATGCGACGAATTCCACGGATTTCGCTGATACGCTGCAAAAGGCGCGCGAAGGTCATTCGCTGCCCCGGTAAGTTTCTGCCGTAGGAGTTCACCGTCTGGCCCAGAAGGGTCACTTCCTTCGTGCCGGAGCGCGCTAAGAATTGGATCTCTGCAAGGATCTCTTCGGGTGGGCGGCTACGTTCTCGGCCCCGCGTGAACGGAACAATGCAAAACGTACAGAATTTATCGCATCCATACATCACGGGTACGTGGGCCTTCAGTTTGGGCTTCCTCAGGATGGAACGCGCCGGAACGTCCGCCACGCGGGACCCCTTCCGGACAGGCAGGTCCAGGGCAGCAATGGTTCCCGGCGCCTCGCGAGACTGCACCGCCTTCAAGAGCTGCGGAAGCTTTCCTATGGCACCCGTTCCTATGATAAGATCCACATAAGGTGCGCGGCGCCGTATTTCGGCGCTCTGCACCTGGGCCATGCATCCGCACACACCCACCACCAGATCGGGACGGCGCTCCTTGATGGCGGCAAGCTCGCCCAATTTGCTGTAGACCTTCTCCTCGGGCTTGAGGCGCACGGAACATGTGTTCAGCAGCACCACCTTCGCCTCTGCCGGGTCAGATACCGGACGATAGCCCATGGCCTCAAGCTGTAGGCCAAGCTGCTCCGTGTCTTCCTCATTCATTTGACATCCCCAAGTGAAGATCGTGTAGCCTGGCTTCTCCATACGCCCCTCCGGTGTTTCCCACATCAATGGGAACTTCGCCTCGATCCCTAAGCACCGAGTATTATAGCAAACGTCGCCAATGTGTTTGGCGCGGCACCTACCCGGGCGCCACATTCGCCGCGGCGCACAACGCGCCTGTGCCTGCGCGCGGTCGCATACGTTTCTTTCATGTTATACTTTTTCCAGCTACGGATGCTAGGAGGTGTCCCGTGATGCGCTCAATTCCGGATCTCCTGGAGGAGGTCCTCCCGCAGGTTTCTCGACCTGCACGCTATACCGGAGGTGAACTCAACCAGGTAGTCAAGGATCATTCAAGCGTTCGCGTGAAGTGGGCGCTGGCATTTCCGGACACGTACGAGATCGGCATGAGCAACCTCGCCCTCTCCATCCTCTACCACGTCTTGAACAGCCGAGAGGATTCCCTGGCCGAACGTACGTTTGCGCCCTGGCCCGATATGGAACGTGAAATGCGCCTCCGGGGCATCCCTCTCTTCACACTCGAGACGAAAACACCCGTGGCCGCCTTCGACTTCCTCGGCTTCTCCCTTTCCTATGAGATGAGCTACACCAACGTTCTCAATATGCTCGATCTCGCAGGCATCCCCATCCACGCCGTAGACCGCGCGGACAACCACCCGTTGGTGATCGCCGGGGGCCATTGTACGTACAACCCCGAGCCCATGGCGCCGTTCATAGATCTGTTCCTCATCGGTGAGGCAGAAGAGGCCCTCCACGAGATTACCGACTGCTTCGTGAACCATGCCGCAACGGGAAGGGTGGAACTTCTGCGCCGATTGGCAGGCATTGAAGGCGTGTACGTACCGCGCTTCTACAAACCCGTATTTGCGCCAGCTCCGCTCCCGGGTTATAGAGCCGATGCGCGATTCGCCTCCGCCGATCACCGTCTCCTCGAGGGAGTGGTCCCCGCGGAAGACGCCGGCCCATCGGTCCCGGCTACCATCAAGCGACGCCTCGTTTGGGACGTAGATCGTTTGCCATACCCCACCCGGCCCATCGTGCCCTTCATTGAGGTGATCCACGACCGCGTGTCCTTGGAGGTGATGCGCGGGTGCACTCGAGGCTGCCGTTTTTGCCAGGCGGGTATGATCACCCGGCCCGTTCGGGAGAAATCTCCGGAGCGCCTCTTGGAGCTCGCCCGAGAGATGGTACGCAACACCGGCCATGAGGATATCTCCCTGGTGTCCTTGTCAACGGCAGATTACAGCCGAGTGGAAGAGCTTGTTCAGCGCCTCATTGCCGAACATTCAGAGAAGCGCGTAGGCGTGTCCCTGCCATCCCTTCGTGCAGACCGTGATTGCGTGCGACTCGTGGAACAGATCCAAAAGGTTCGGAAGACCGGCCTCACCTTCGCACCCGAGGCCGGCTCTCAACGCCTTCGAGACGTTATCAACAAGAACGTTACCGAAGAAAACCTCTTTGCAGCCGCCGAGGCTGCCTTCGCCGCGGGATGGCGACACATCAAACTCTATTTCATGATCTCCTTGCCTACAGAAACGGATGACGATGTGGTCGCCATCGCAGATCTGGCCCATCGCGTGTGCGCTCTAGGCCGGCGCATGGGAGTTCGCAATCCCACCGTGGCCATCGGCGTGTCCTCATTAGTCCCCAAACCCAATACGCCCTTCCAATGGCACGGGCAAGACCGCGTGGAAGAAATCGAACGCAAGCAGTCCCTTATTCGCAAGAGCATTCGAGACCGGGGGATCCAGTTCCGCAGCCACAATCCCCGCACTACGCACCTCGAGGCCGTCCTTTCCCTGGGCGATCGGCGCGTTGCCGCCGCGATAGAGCGCGCATGGCGGCTGGGATGTACCTTCGACGCCTGGGATGAATACTTCAATTACGAGCGCTGGATGCAAGCATTCGAGGAAACCGGAGTAGATCCGTACTTCATTGCAAATCGCCCGAAAGACTATTCCGAAGTATTGCCGTGGGACCATATTGACTGTGGGGTGAGCAAAGCGTACCTTAGAGCGGAGGCCCGGCGTGCGCGAGAGCAAACTCCCACCCACGACTGCCACACGGACACCTGCACCATGTGCCAAGCCTGCGATCGCTTTATCCTTGAGGGTATCGGTCATAAGTACTTGGAGCGTAGGAAAGCGGTGATTCCGTTGGCCGGGTAATCAGTTCCTTCATCCCCCATCACTGTGCCTCGCTAAGTGCCACGAACGCCTAGATGCACCTTCGCACCGTTCGGTGCGGGAGGACGTCCCGATGTGCCTATCCACACCGGGCTGAGGGGCCGTACCGACCGGCTCGCCGATCTGCGCCCTTCACAAACAACCGGCCGGCCCACCTACCGCCAAGCGTGGGGGAGCGGCGATGCGCGGTTGACCGCTGCCGCCTTCGGCGGGTACAGTGAGCATCCGATACCGCGCCGTCCCAGGAGACCATTCATGGAATATGACGTAAAAGATCTTAGCCTTGCCCCGAAGGGCAAGCTCCGCATCGAATGGGCGGAAATGGATATGCCCGTTCTCCGCCTCATTCGGAAGCGTTTCGAACAAGAGCGGCCCCTGGAGGGGCTTAAGCTTGTGGCGTGCCTCCATATCACCACGGAAACCGCCAATCTCGCCATAACGCTCGCGGCCGGAGGTGCCCAGTTGGCCCTCTGCGCATCGAACCCTCTCTCGACACAGGATGATGTCGCAGCAGCCCTCGTGCAGGAGTATGGCATCTCGACATTCGCCATCAAAGGGGAGGATCACGACACGTACTATCGCCATATTCATTCGGCTCTGAACATCGGCCCAAATCTCACCATGGACGATGGAGCCGACACCGTAGGTGTAATCCACAGCGAACGTACCGAGCTGGTTTCCCAGATCATCGGCGGCACCGAGGAAACTACCACCGGCGTCATCAGATTGCGCGCCATGGCAAAGGACGGGGTCCTCAAGTACCCCATCGTCGCCGTGAACGATGCAGACACGAAGCACCTGTTCGATAACCGCTACGGCACCGGCCAAAGTACCATTGACGGCATCATCCGGGCCACGAACCGATTGCTGGCAGGCTCGACCTTTGTGGTGGCAGGGTACGGTTGGTGCGGCCGTGGTGTGGCTATGCGGGCCAGAGGCATGGGCGCCCGGGTCATCGTGACGGAGGTGAACCCCGTGCGCGCACTTGAAGCGGTGATGGACGGCTTCGAAGTGATGCCCATGGCGCAGGCAGCCGCCATCGGAGATCAATTCTGCACGCTCACCGGTGATATCCATGTGCTCCGGCGCGAACATTTCCAGGTGATGAAGGATGGTGCAATCATATCCAACTCCGGCCACTTCAATGTGGAGATTGACTTGGATGCCCTCCGAGAGATGGCAACGAGTGTTCGACACGTGCGTGAGTTCGTGGAAGAATTCGTCATGCCAGACGGTCGCCGTCTGTACGTGTTAGGTGAGGGCCGCCTCATCAACCTGGCTGCAGCGGAGGGGCATCCTGCCGCCGTGATGGATATGTCTTTTGCGAATCAGGCTTTGTGCGCCGAGTATATGGCAAAGAATGCTTCCAAACTGCAGCGGGCCGTCTACCCCGTCCCGCCCGAAATTGACCGTGAGATCGCCCGCTTGAAGCTCAAGGCGATGGGCATAGAAGCCGATGTGCTTACGCCCGAACAGGAACACTATTTAGCCAGTTGGGAGATGGGCACGTAGAATTGCCGGTGTGCCTACCTTATTTTTGACGGCTTCGGCTGTTACTGTTTCGTCTGCTCGCCGTCCATCCATACAGGACACAGGCCATGGCAAGGCTCTCGGCCTGGCCATCGTTTGCGTCGGCGACGACGCACTATTCCAAGGAGGAGCAAGGATGAAGCGGACGTTCAGTTTGGTGTTGCTGTTGGCTGCTGCAGCCTGCACGGCCTGGGCACAGGGCCCAGGGGGTCCCGGTGGGCGCCGTGGCTTCATGGGCGGCCCCATGGGCGGCGGATTGATGCTCCTGAACATCCCCGAGGTTCAGAAAGAGCTCAAAATGACCCAACCCCAGATCGAGAAGCTGCAGGCGAAGATGCAGGAAGTGCGTCAAAGCATGCAGGAACTCATGCAAAGTGCGGGCGGACCTCAAGCCTTTGGGAACATGTCCAATGAAGAGCGGCAGAAGCTATTCGCTAAGATGGCCGAGATCAGCAACAAAGCCGCTGCCGACATCTTGGACACGACCCAGCTCAAGCGCTTTAAGCAACTGGAGATCCAACGCCAGGGCCCGCAAGCCTTCCGAAATCCCGAGGTGGTCAATGCACTGCAGCTCACGCAGGAGCAGAATGACAAGATCGCCGGTGTGTTGCGGGATATGATGCAGGCCATGCGCGATGCCATGCAAGGCGTAGATTTCCGCAACATGACCGATGATGACCGCGCCAAGCTGCAAGCCACCCAAAAGCGCGTGTCGGACGAAGCCCTCACCAAGATCCAAGCCATTTTGACCGACAGTCAAAAGGCCAAATGGAAGGAGATGACCGGCGCGCCGTTCACGTTCCCGGCGTTCCGAATGCCCGGGCCCGGAGGCCGCCGGCCGGCAGCCTGAAACCCTAATTCGGTGCCACAGGTTAAGAGCCATGTCGGATGCACATATCCGGCATGGCTCCTTTTGTCTCATCCGGACCGAACCCCATGCCGGGGTGCCAACAATATGAGCGGGTGACGGGGCATCGTAGGGCGTGCTTGTACAGGCCTATTGGCGTGCACGATCGGCCGCCATGCCACCCCTGTCGGATAAGCGGTAGGCCCAGATCACAGAATGCGCAATCCCGGGAACCGCCATCGGACGTTTCGAGAGCGGGGCATGGGTTGGCATGGCGTGTGTGCAGAAAAGTGCATACCATCCTGTTGATTTGCTACAATGACACAGGTGCCAGGCCGAGGTAACGCAGGATGAATACGTCACAGGAGCCTAGATCAAACACCGAATACTCCCTCCTCGCAGTCGCTCTCGAGCATGCATGCCGGGCAACCCCAGGCCGAGGAGCTGTTGAGGCCTTTCTCGTGGCACTCTGTGAAGGCGGCATCTTAGCCCGCGCGGAACTACGCGCGTCCTTTTTAGAAGGGGAGCACCTTTGCACACAAGGGACACCTTCGGCAAACTCCGTGGATGACCCGTCAGCCCCGATCGTGGAAACCCTTTACTTTGACCGGGGCTCACAGGCAGAAGTCCACCTGTTACCCACTCGGCAGTTGGACGAGGCCGTTGCACGTGCTGTTTTGGCGCATCTTAGGTTTCTGCTCCAGGCATGCCTACTTCAGGACCGCTGCATGCAGCTCGAGCGCGCGTGCAGCCGCCGCATGGAAGAAGTAGCCGCCATCTATGAGATCGGGCGCGCAATGACCGGCGCCGACCTATCGCAGATTCTGGAAACCGTGGCTCAGAAAGCGCTTCAGGTATTGGGCGGGAGGAATTGCGCAGTCCTGCGCCATGACGCTCATACCGGTGAGCTTACCCTCGCTGCGACGGCCGGTGTGGCAGCAGCCTACGTGAGGAGTGTCCAGCCTCATGCGCACGTGTCGGACTCGGAGGCACTGGCCGCCCTCCCTGCCATGAAGCAACTGGCTGCAGAGGTAGTCCATTCGGGGAAGCCGCTCCTCCTTGGCAACGAAGCACACGAGGATCTAAAGCATCTAGCGGAGCCCTTGGCCAACCTGGGCTCGGCCATGCTCGTGCCTATCTCCAGTGACCGTCAAGAATTCTTGGGTGTCCTCTGCATATGCCGTGAACGGGGAGCTATTGCTTTCGATCAAAACGACCTGAAGCTCTTTCAGATCCTAGCCGGCCAAGCCGGTCTCGCCATAGCCAGCAGCCAGCTCACTGCCGATCTACGCCGGCGCGTGCACGAACTCTCTCTGCTTTCCGAAGTAAGCCGCTCGGTGAGTTCCTTAGGCGACCTTGACGCGCTGCTGCAGCTTGTGGCCGTGAATATCTGTTCCTTCGCCCAGGTAGACAGGTGCTGCATCTATCTGTACGATCGGTCCTCGCGGCGGTATATCCCCAGAGCCATGCAGGGGTACCATCCTGGCGGCATGGGAGCCCACAGTGTGCGGCGAGGCCAGGGGGTAATTGGGGTTGTAGCCATGAAGCAGATGCCCATCGTGGAACTGAACGGGCGCAATGCGTTGCAACCTATCCGCGGCTTTGCAAGGGCGCTCGGCGTCAATTCCTTTGCGGCGCTGCCCATTGTAGCGAAGGGAGCGGCCATAGGTGTCCTCCTTGCAGATAACAAGCCATCCGGAAGGCCGATCACCGCAGATACCGTAGACCGCCTTACCCTGTTTGTGGATCAGGTTGCCGTGGCGATGGAGAATGCACTCCTACGGGAAGAACGCGAACACCGCTTCCGCGAACTAGATCGCCTGGCCACGCAAACGGATAACATCCTGCGCTCCATCGCAACGGCTGTGGCAGTTGTGGATGCCTCTGGGCGCATCACGCGCTGGAACGATGCAGCGGCAGCCCTTTGGGGCATCCCGGAGCAAGAAGCCCTTTTCCAGGATTACAATGCCCTCGTGCGACGTCTGAAGCTCCCGCCGCCAGAAGTAGATCGGCTTACGCGTGCCATGGATCAAGTCCGCGAAACCGGCCGGCCGGTGAGCGAATACAACCTTCGCCTGCATCCAGAAGGTCGGCCGGAATGCTGTGTCAACATGGTGGTATCGCCTCTTACCGATCGCCTCGGACACCGCCAAGGTGCTGTCCAGGCCACGGAAGATATCACAGAGCGCATTACTCTGGAAGCAGAGATGGCGCGTATGAGCCGCCTGGCGGATATCGGGAAGCTTGCCGCCAAACTCGCTCACGAGCTACGCAACCCCCTCAGCCCTATCAAAGGCGCGGCGCAATTGATACGTAAGGAATACGGCGACGATCCCAACCTCCGGGAGTTCCTAGATATCATCGAGGAAGAGGTCAACACCCTCAACCGCATCACTTCCGAGCTGCTGGATTTCGCGCGACCCCTGTCCTTGGACCTGCGCCCCATCAACCTAAACGAAATCCTGAGCAAGAACCTGCGTTTCCTGGCGGGATACCTCTCCCAGCGCCAGATCGTCAGTGAGTTCCTGCCGGCAGCGCAACTTCCTCAGATTATTGCGGATCCTAGGCAGATGGATCAGGTGATCCGGAATCTTGCGATCAATGCGGCTCAAGCGATGTCACAAGGTGGGCGGTTGCGCTTGGCAACCACCTATTCCCCAACGCAGCAAACGGTGTCTATGGAGGTATCGGACACCGGCCCGGGCATCCCTCCTGAGGCCCTAGACACGATCTTTCAGCCCTTCTTCACCACCAAAACGAAGGGCGCCGGTCTAGGTTTGCCCATTGTGCGAAAAATCGTGGAAAGCCACGGGGGGACTATTGCGGTACATTCCCTGCCAGGACGTGGCACCACCTTCACCGTTACCTTGCCTCTGGTTCCACCCGGCGTGTCGGCGTCCTCCCAAATGGAAGGAGGCGCACTCGTGCCGGACGAATAGGCACGATTTACAACGAGTGCGCCGTGATCGGATACACGTGGCGCTACTCCATGCCCGTGGATGCCACGGGTGCACGCAATCGCCGAAAGAACAAATCGCGCGACTTCGCCGATAATGGCAATAAACCTACAGAAGGATGAGGCAACACGTTGGCCGTTAAGAAAAAGGTTATCCTTGTTGTTGACGACGAGCCGAACATCCGCCGAGTGTTGGAGGCCATGCTTGTGCGTGAGGGCTACCAGGTTCTCACGGCAGATTCCGGGCGTAAAGCCGTGGATATCGCCGCCACGAACGCGCTGGACCTGCTCATCACAGACCTCATTATGCCGGACATGACGGGAATCGAAGTGCTCCGCGAGGTCAAACAAACGCAACCTCATTGCGCAGCCCTCGTAATTACGGCCTACGGCACCATCAAAACGGCGGTGGAGGCCATGCGCCTGGGAGCGTTCAATTACATCGCCAAACCCTTTGACCTCGACGAGGTACGTCTGCAGGTACAACACGTGCTCGAGAACCGCGCATTGAAGGAAGAGAACGTCCTTTTGCGGGAACAGCTTCGGAGCACCTATCGCCTGGACAATATCGTGGGCGTGAGTGGAAAGATGCAGGAGGTGTTTAAACTCGTGCATCGTGCTGCGGACACACGCTCTACCGTGCTCATCCGCGGCGAGAGCGGCACCGGCAAGGAGTTGATCGCCCGGGCCCTTCATTTCAATTCTCAGCGCGCCAGTCGTCCTTTCGTCGCCGTGTCCTGCGCCGCCCTAACCGAAACGCTCCTTGAGAGTGAACTGTTCGGCCACGAGAAGGGCGCATTCACGGGCGCGCTCACGCAAAAGCCAGGCCGGTTCGAGCTTGCCAACCACGGCACCCTCTTCCTCGACGAGATTGCCGAGATCACGCCGGCCATCCAAGTGAAACTGCTCCGGGTTTTACAGGAGCGGGAATTTGAGCGCGTGGGCGGTACACGGCCCATCCGCGTAGATGTGCGCGTAGTGGCGGCGACTAATAAGAACCTGGAGGAGGCAGTGAAGAAAGGCGAGTTCCGCGACGACCTCTACTATCGCCTCCAAGTGATCCAAATTGTGGTGCCACCCCTGCGCGAGCGCCCAGAGGACATTCCCGCCCTCGCCGAGCACTTTCTCGCCAAATACTGCCGGGAGAACGGGCGGCGTCTGCGCCGCATCGCTCCTGAGGCAATGGATCGGCTCCTTAACTACAAATACCCCGGCAACGTGCGGGAGCTTGAAAACATCATCGAACGGGCAGTGGTGTTAGCGGACCGCGATGCAGAAGAGATTACCGTAGACCTTCTGCCCGCTACACTCCAGGAATAAGTGAGCGCACCCCGCTGCCTATTACTCGGCGCGCAGGTCTCCTCGCGAGGGGGCGCAATGGCCCCCCAAATGCGCTCGGGCAAAAAAGCTCGCTGGATTTTGGCCGATTTCGGCCCAACCCCGCTTTATGGCACACTTTGTGCAGTAAGAGGAATCAGGTACATCTAACAGGTGCCGGGGCGAGGCTGCTCTGGCCGGGAGGTAGTCTGTGCCCGACCCACCCACTGTGCTGATTGTTGAGGACGAACGGAACTTCCGCCGCATCCTCGAAGCGAAACTGCACCGATCCGGCTTCGACACCACTGCAGCGGCAACCGTGGCCGAGAGTCTAGGCGCGCTGGTTCATCACGAATACGACGCCATCATTCTCGACGACCGCTTGCCCGACGGTCGGGGCACC
>Ga0078972_1011485_pt1 | contig 15847 bp, 10 predicted proteins | sample YelNatPaOPGAMG01_FD_67568 | JGI IMG/M metagenome (GOLD analysis project Ga0078972, IMG submission 67568) | Hot spring thermophilic microbial communities from Obsidian Pool, Yellowstone National Park, USA - OP-RAMG-01 (SPADES assembly) (version 2) | ecosystem: Environmental > Aquatic > Thermal...
GGATTATCTTTCTCAATCCAATTCAAGCTTTATTTGCCATTCGTCAACGCTGTGATAACGCCAAGCTCATTCAGGGAGGATTTAGGCGAGAAACACATTCGCGTCAACAGCTTCAAAGAACTCGCATACTTGCATCCCAATTACTTCACGCCAAGCGATGACATCTACGATTTATTGGGGATCGGCAAGCAAGAGGAATTCGCTATTCTCCGCTTTAACGCGTTCGATGCTGTTCACGATGTCGGTATCAGTGGATTCAGCAATGAAGACAAAATAAGACTGGTAAAGGAGTTGGAAAAATATGTGACCGTGTTTATTTCTTCGGAAGCCGGAGTTCCCCATGAAATCAAGAATCGCGTGATGAAAATCCCGAAGAGCAGGATACACGATGCCTTGTATTACGCGAAATTGTGCGTCACGGACACGCAGACGATAACGACGGAAGCTGCGTTGCTGGGAACGCCAGCGATCAGATGCAATATGTTTGTTGGAGAAAATGATATGGGGAATTTTGTGGAATTGGAGAAAAATTACGGAATCATCTTTAATTTCTGCAAATCAGATGATGCGATTAACAAAGCGATTGAACTTGCAAAGAGAAATGATGTGAAACCAGAATGGCAAATGAAAAGAGCGACATTGCTCGCAGAGAAAATCGACATGACAAAGTTCATGGTTTGGTTTATTGAAAATTACCCTGAGAGTCTCAATATTAGGAATGGCTATATAATTTAGAATTACGCGGAGGTTCAAAATGATTTCAAAATTAATATTTATAATGGCTCATGAAATGGGAGATTTGCGATTTTATTCCACATACAAGAGTTTGATGCGGAATCAATGGAGACCCTACGAGGAATTGAAAAATGAACAAGAGAAACAGCTCAGACATATGATCAACTTCGTATATCACAATATTCCATATTACCATAAGCTTCTCGATTCGTTGCATTTGCGTCCCGATGATATTAGAAAAAAAGAAGATCTACAGAAGCTCCCTATTATTACAAAAGAGGTAATAAATAAAAATTGGGATGATTTTAAGCCATTGTGTTTGAGCAAGATAAAATACTATCAACGGTCAACAGGTGGGAGCACTGGAACACCTTTTAAGTACAGACTTGAAAAATTTGATCGCTTCTTGGGAGGCGCATTAATGTATCGGGGATGGGGTTATGCAGGCTATGGATTAGGCGATAGAATGGTTTTTTTCGGTGGATCCTCGCTTAGAATCACCACGGGATCGAGTCTTTCAAGATTCAGTCACGAAATATCGAGAAATATCAGAATGCTATCGTCATTCGATATGGATGAGGAAAATCTGATCAAGTATGTTCATACAATTAACAAGTTTAGACCCAAATTCATGTATGGTTACGCCTCTTCCTTCTATTTTTTTGCAAAATGGTTAGAACAAAATGGACTGGAAGTTCATGCACCAAAAGCGATCTTTACGACAGCAGAAAAACTTTTCCCAAATATGAGGAAGAAAATAGAGGATGCTTTTAGAACGGAGGTCTACGATGCGTACGGCTTGAATGATGGCGGCGTAAGTGCATGTGAATGTTCTGAACACCTTGGTCTTCACATCGACATGGAGAGAGCGATTATGGAAGTTGTTGACGAAAATGGCGATCAGATCGAGAGTGGACAAGGGCGGATCATAGCAACCAGCCTTCACAACCATGCAATGCCATTTATTCGATATGATACGGGAGATATTGGGCATGTAATCTTGGATATATGCGGATGTGGAAGACAATACAAACTACTTAAGGAAGTAGTCGGAAGACAACAAGAGATTTTATCAACACCAGACGGAAAGCATATTCATGGCGAGTTTTTTACGCATATATTTTGGGAAATCGATGGGGTTAAGGAATTCCAAGTCATACAGAGGAATTCGGATAGGCTGATCATTAGAATTGTACCCGATGAGAACTTCGACAAGAAACAACTGGAAGTCATAAAGGAGATTATCAGAAAGCGCAGTGAATTATGGCAGATTGATTTCGAGTTTCCTGACAAAATAGAGAGAACTAGGGCTGGAAAATATAAATTCGTAATAAAGGAAATAAGTGGTGGGGATTGATTGAACCTTCTCGTTATATCGAACAATTTTCCTGATAAAAATGATGGATACATCGGAGATATCTTCGTTAAAGAGCAGTTGAGAGCTTTAAGAAAATATTTTGATACTATCTATGTAATTTCTCCGAAGCCGTTTGGTATTGAATTATTTCGAAAAGCACATCAGGAGGACTACAACTTCGATAATATTCAGGTCTTTTTTCCATCTTTCTTAACGGTGCCACTATTTTACTTCAAATACCGGAAGATATGGCTCCTGCTGGCAAAACGGGCTGTACTCAGAAAAATAAAAGAACAAAATCTTCGGTTTGATTTGATTCATGCACATTATACATGGCCTTCTGGTGTCATAGGGATAGAATTGGGAAAAATATTCAAAGTGCCGATAATTGTAACGGAACATACTTCAAGAACATTTGAAAAGGCCATCAAAAAGAGAGATTCTTTATACGCGAAAACATGGAAAAGTTGCAGTGCCATTATTAGGGTCAGAAAAGGAGACATAAAAAAGATTGTTTCCCTTGGTGTGCCTGAGCACAAGATCTTCCATATTCCAAATGGTTTTGATTCAAAAGAATTCTCTGTGTTAGATAGATCCATAGCTAGGACAAAACTTGGCTTACCATGTAAAAAAAGAATAATGATCTCTATTGGAAATCTGCTTGAAGTAAAAGGCCACAAATATCTTATTGACGCCATGCCTGGAGTGATCAGCCAAAAGAGTGACGTGCTGTGTTTAATTGTAGGAAGTGGCCCATTAACGGACAAGCTACAAAAACAGATAAGAGAACTAGGTGTTGAAGATCATGTCAAATTAGTTGGAGCGAAATCTCACAACGAAATTCCATTGTGGTTAAATGCCTCCGATCTCTTTGTATTGCCAAGCTTAAGTGAGGGCAATCCAACGGTCATGTTCGAGGCATTGGGTTGTGGCGTCCCTTTCGTGGGAACGAAAGTTGGAGGCGTTCCTGAGGTCATCACTTCAGAGGAGTACGGTTTGCTATGTGAACCTGGAAATGCTGATGATCTCGCAGAGAAGATACTGATCGCTTTGGATAAGAAATGGGATCGTGAGAAAATCAGAAGATATGCGGAGCAGTTCACATGGGATAACGTCACAAAGCAAGTTATGGCGGTTTACGAATCAGTCTTGAATAAATGAGTTGGGTGCGGATGCGGAATGAAGGTGGCAATAATCACTCACTACTGGAAAAACAGTCCTGGGGGCGGCGTTAGGAATTATGTAATAAATCTGGTCAACGCATTAAAAGCGAGAGAAGGAATCGACGTAATCGTTATATTTAAGGAAGGAGAAGACAAAGAAAACATCCCAGTTGGGGGCAATCGTTATCTTTTTCCCTTCCGCGCGTTCGTTAAATTAATGAGGATACGACCTGGCGTCGTTCATTCGCACGGGACATGGTACTGTTTATTTGCTGGTGTAATCTACAAGAAATTTTTCAAAGTAAAACTAATCCACACCTTTCACACGGAACCAACTGAAAAAGAAAGGCTCTGTTTTTTAGCACGAATCTTTATGCAGTTCCTCGTCGATTCTGCTGATTGCGTTACCTTTGTCTCAAATGCACTGAAGAGTCGCGTCGAAGAAGTTTGGGGACTTCATTTTAAAAAGACCGCCATTACCCGCGCAGGGGTGCGTATTGATAATGAAGTGAGCGATAAGGAGATCGCCGATTTCCGAACGAGATTCAATATTCCAGAAGATTCAATAATTCTCCTAGCTCAGGGAATGACAGCTTTTGAGGCTGAGGCGAAGGGTGTAAGACTGCTGATTGAAGCCATGAAATCGCTTAAAGAAATCTACCCGAATATCAGATTAATTGTCACACGCGAGGGAGTGTACTCGAATGAATTGAAGAGTTTTGTAAGAGAAATTGGAGTGGAGGATTATGTGATCTTTACTGGTGATGTATCCAATCCGCTTGTCCCGCTGAAATTATGTCATATCTATACTCACATAACTTTTGGTGAAGGAGGGTCGCCTTTATCGCTCCTAGAGGCCATGGCGATGGGGAAACCAATTATCGCTTCAAAGGCGGGCGGAATTCCAGAGGCAATCAGACATGAAGTTAATGGTCTCTTGGTTAACAATGATCTTGATGAAATCTGTCAGGCTGTTCATCGGATATTAAACGATAGGGCTTTTAGTGAGAAATGTGCTATGAATGCAAAGTTGACAGCGGATGCGGATTTCACCGTTGATTCCATGTCGGAAAGATTCCTGGAGATTTATCGGTGATAAAATTGAAGAATGAATACAATGGCAACCGGTCAACCTGTAGGATTTTGAAAATCTCCACGGCGACTTCTTTCGTCATGCTTGCGATTGCCTTGATCATCCTGGCATCTGAACAGGCTCAAGGATATGAAATTTCAATTTATCAATCAACGAATATATTATTATGGGTATCCGTGTTCTTTGGGATTTGTAATGGTTTCATTTTGCTCGTTCTTTCTTTAAGAGAGGAGACAAGAAGATTGTGGGTTCTAGGAGCATTCCAGATCGTCTTTTGCAATTGCATCCTCATATCCCTATACGCATTGAAGGGCTATTTTCAAATATTGTTTCGCGGTGATCTCGCAACATATCTCGGCATGATTAAAGACATAACCGTCTTTGGTAGCATTTCTCCAGACAATGTTTATCCGCTTCCGCCCATATTATTTTCACAACTGGAGCAAGTATCTTCGTTATCTCCTCTGATGCTCTCAAAGATTTTGCCATCTTTATTTTTCATAATTTATTTTATCGGAATTATTTGCTGGAGCAAAGAAGTTTTGAATGATAAGAAATACGTGGCACTTGTGACGATTTCCTCAATCCCACTCTTTTTTGCGTGGTTCTCTCCTACGATTTACTTTCAAATGCTTTCTGTTTGGACACTTCCTCTTTTCTTTTTCATCATTTATAGATGTCATACACACACTTCTTTCAAGGTACTATTCTTCATCATGTGCTTTGTCTACCCGTTTTGGCATCCTATCACATCGATATTCACCTGCGTGTATCTAGGAAGTGTTTACGCCTACGAACAACTCTTTTCTAGAAAAAAGCCAGCACAAAATCATCTGCTTACCTTGACTCTCTTGTTCTTTGCTATCGTCTGCCTCCTTTTTTGGATGATTACTCAATTGATTCTCTTGAAGAGTGCAACGCGGGTTTTTGAGCAGATCATCGGTTTGCTAGAAGGTTATACAACAGCTGATGTTGCCAGATACTATATTACCCGGTTAGGTTTCGTTGACACGCTCAGAAGCGCGTACCTCATGTTCAATGATGACCTCATTTATTATCTTCTGTCCATTGTCGGTATAGCTTACGTCTTGAAAAATAAGAAGATGAAAGAAAGATTCTTACCGATCATCATTTGTCTTGTCGTGGGATCGCTACTGCTCTTCCTCTTCTTCTTCTTTGCGAGAATCCACACAGTAGATAGATTATTGAATCTCAACTTCAACATGGTTTTCACACCCTTTCTTGTTGGTTTGGTGTTCCTTACTATATTAAACACTGAAAAATCCAGAAAAAAAACAATCCTTGTCGTAGTGCTTTCAGGTTTAGTCCTCCTTTCTACTTTGACTGCCATGGTTTCGCTATATCAATCTCCTTTGACAATAAGACCAAACGACCAAACGACTGAGAGCGAGATTCAAGGGGCCAACTGGCTAATTTCAAATAAAGAATTCGGTGTTAACGTTGCTAACATTTTGAGTCCGTTATGTCGCTATTCCGATTTCATTTACGGACATGAATATACCAAATCAAGAAAGGATCTTGACTTGAGAATGATCATGCCAGATCACTTTGGAAGTGTCGGGTACACTTTATCTATACAAGATAAAGATGTTTATATTGTGGTGACGACATTTGATAAATATTCTTACTCCGTAATCTGGCAAAGCGTCAACAGATTTAGCAAATCAGATTTTACCCGCCTCAATTTCTACTCGAATTGCTATCAGGTTTATGATAGTATAAACTATGAAGTCTATTTCAATCCGATTGACCATTGATGCAACCAGATTTCATTCAAGCCATTTCAAATGAGGTCAATCTAATTACTTTGATGGGAGTTTCTCATTCGCGGTCGGTCTATAGATTCTTTTGATTGGATTATGGAACGAAGATCATAAGAGATATAAGTGCGTCTGAATAATACAACTTATAGAATGAAACGTAGATGGCCAAATCGTCCTATCGGAATTTCGTTTTCTATTAGATTTTCAGCCATCGTGATTGTCGTGTCTCTATTGGCAAGCATAATGCTGGTCGTCTCGCCTACACCAACTTTTGCGATTAATATTCCTGATTTTCAAATCAGAGAGAACACTTGCATGGGGAAATTGAAAATTTTCAATTTGACTTTTGGTTTAGATAATGAGATACCGAAAAATGTCTTTCAGACAAATGTACTATCTCCATTCATTGTTAATACAACTCTATCTCTAGATCGCCCAAATCGTTGTATTGAGTGGAATAGGACGGAAAGTCAACTTGGTCAACTGGTCATTGCAGGTTTGATTCCGATGGCTAAATCAGAGTATCGAATGATTTTAGACATCGAAAGAGACAATTGGAATGCTATAGCTTATATAACAATAGGCCATGGCTATTTTGGTATTCAAAAACTGAATAATGATTCCGCAAAGATATTCGCTTACTATGAAGATCAAGGACTAAAAAACAAATACTTCATTACACCTCCCGTAAATTGGCCAATTACAGTGAAGATATTTTTCAACGGTGAAAACAAAAGTCTCGGTATTTCGCATTTGAGTCAAGCGCAGTGGATTCCCCTAACTTATGTCAGAGAAAGAAACTTGCCATATGAAATATTCAGTGAAAATTTCGTTATTTTCAACTCTTATAAGAGCATATCAACTTATGTCTGTGTTAAGATTTATCAAATTGAACAATGGATAAGTGAATATTACATCACTCCCGTAGGGGTTACCGATCTTCAACCATTTGGACTTGATGGTCCCCATCCTGTCTCAACTATCCAGAACGGTACTAACTATTTGTTATCCCATAATCTTTCGGCAACTGTTTGGGTTGATTGGAATGCTGTAAGAAATGACCAGACAAGGATCCAATTTGTCAAAGATCTTGTTTTCAACCATTCATGGGAATTGGGAATACATTTCACGAAGAGGTTAATTGATTATCCGCTCGATACGGCGTTTCAGATAATGGATAATGAATACACGAATATTACGAATTTATTCGGAAAGGCTCCGACAAGTTGGTGCTCGCTGCAGAACGCTGATAATATCACACATGCACAGTATGCATACAAACATCTCAATATGGTATGGCGGAATGGCAGAATTGGAGTGCACGCAATCGCCAATTTGGGCAACCTAGACGACAAGACATGGCCTGCTTGGAACGCATCTTTGGGCGCACATTGGATTATGCCATGTTTTACTCATCGGACTGATCAGGAGCCAGCAATAGATTATTCTATCAGCTACTCGAATTTTATTACTTGGGTGAATTCTTACATTAACTCGAATTGTACCCTTTGTTCATTTATCGAATGGTTCTACATTCAACGCAGCAGTATTGACACTTACTTGACGGATATCTATGGCGACGAAAATCGAACAATCAACTTCATAGCGCATACAAATGGCTATCACTCACGAGTTATTGTAAAGTATACCCCAAATGAATATACAAGAGTCTTCGACAACAAAGGAACTCTGATCACATATGAAAAGATCGATGACGACCACATCGGGTTCTTTGTCGAAGATAACATCACTTACACTATCGCACCTCTTGTCATAAAATCCGAGGACAATATATTTGTGAAAATTGAAAAATGGACGGAAAGACAGTACTCCTTTTATTTGATTTCCAACGATATCAATTGTTTGATTTTCATTAGGACGATGAAGGATGGCAGTTATGATATATATGTAAATGGCAATTTTTTGAAGACAGAAGAAACTTCAACAAATTCAACATTATCAATTGGATTTGATGGTGTACCGGGTCCGCTGTTCGTACAGGTGGTCCCGCACGGATTGACGCCCGAGGAGCCTTTGCCGATCGATTTATTGTTATTATGTGGTGCGTTAGTGCTAGGCGTATTGGTTGTGTCTTACTGGTGGCTCAGAAAAAGGCGCTAACCTTCGACTTATCGACGAATTTTATATCTCCTTGAGGACACTGGGAGCGATACATGTATGTGATACTCGATTACAGGATTTTTCTTATACTTACGGGTTTATTAGTTTTCGGAATGAGGTGTAGTTCAAACAAATCAAAGTTATAAATACCAGTAGATGTTTTGCGCTTTTTTCAGTTCTAATTAAATAAAATAAATACCATTTATTAATGCTTGGAAAATCTCCTTAGAGCCGCAACTTCCCAGAAGTAGGGAGATTATCGTTAAATGATGAAAACCGATGGAAAATCATTCGTTTTCCGATTTCATTTTACTCTCATCATTGGTCAGCAACCCAGGCTCCTCCCATTGCTGGCATCTAGTTTCTTTATTCTTTTCACATATCGTTTCTTTGTTTTTTTTCGTTTGCTTGCACTTGTCTTCTGAATCTTTAGGAATTCGAAGCGGCGCAGTAGTATGGTGCCCTTTTCCTGAATTCCTGTCTTAGGTAATATGCAGCAATGAACCAGCTATAGAGCGAGAATTTAATCGAATAAGGACTCAATAAAATATAGCGTCGAAAGCCTTTTTTTAAAACTACTGCGTGTCCTATATGTCCTTGATATCATTTTACCTGATTCTTCAAAAGATATGACACTCCTTTTCTATTCCCAATGAATCTAAGGAATTGTACTGGTATTTAGTTTGAGGAAAGATCGATAAAATCTCACTTTCATACGGTGTTTTAAGAGACCCGTTCATTCTGGAATGAAGTTGGTTTCAAATCCGGATCTATATCATATATATTTCGTGCCCTTCACCGAGTCTCTCAGCCTATTTTTGTAACACAATTCTTAAAAGTGTTCATGAATCAATAGCACGCGATACAGCTTTCTTAAAAAAATAGCCTTGACTTATTTTCTTGCCGAGATCGTAAGTATTGAGTCTCATGGTACGGTATTCGTCTTCGCTGACTGACAGGAGGAGCGAATCAAGGTCCTTTGGCGAGTCGAAGATCAACCCAACGCCGTATTTGTGAGTGATTTGCGCAATATATTCATAAGTCCTTGGTACGAGCACTGGCAGTCCCGAAACCATGTATGCCGAAAACTTTGACGTAGAACCGTATTTGTGATATTCTGTAAATTTCGGGTTTTTTAAATCTCTCAATATCAGGCCGTAATGCGCGATGCGTGACATCCGCGGAGCAAGTTCAAGCGGGTCAAAATATCCCTCATATCGGAATTTCACAGAGAGATCGCTGATCCATTCACCGTCGTATCCGAAAAAGTGATAGTTTATCTTTTCATTTACTGGCAATTCTAGGAAAGCATTGCCGACGTATTTTCTCGATAAATTGCCTGCGTAGGCTACAGCGATCGGTGGGTCATATTCTTTATCCAAGTAGTCAGGCTGTTCCACGCCATAATCGAGAATCTCAAAAAAGACAAATCGATCATCACTAAGCTCGCACCGCTCCTGAATTCTTGATTTCATCTTTTCATTGAATACTATTATTTTATCAGCACACTTCATGAGTTCCCTTTCGATCAAATAGCTTTTTTGGTCTATAAAAATCTCATTTCCAACCGAAATACTTTGCTCTATAGGCAGATCGAAGACGTACAGAATGATCTTTGACCACCGTGAGAGCATCTTTATCAGTTTCAATTCCAAGTATCTGAGTATGTTCTTCCCTGGATGGCAAAAAAAAGGATAAGCTACTAGGGTTATCCTTGTTTCTAACGGATGCACAAACAACTTTATCAGGGACTCACAGGAAAAAACATTTTGGAATGTGGGTTTTTCTAGAGGAACAAACCCTAATTCATTTGCGAATTTTCTAATATCATAGGCCGTCTGTCTACTTGCCCCAATCTTTATCTCAGGTGATCCGGTTAAAAGAATCCTTTCCATTTTACGACGTTCAGTCATTTTAATTAGGTATCACATATAAAAGGATTTTAACCTTTCCAATTTCTTCACTCCGTAATCGAGTGAAAAAAAATCTTCGCCGAATTCTGCATCTCTCTAAAGATATTCGATGTCCCTCTCCTCCTCATAATAAATCTAATATGTACTACCGATTTGCCGTTTGGAATATGGGGCTTTTGGTCTCTATCAGATATAAATTTGATTGATCTCATCTTTGATTAAAAGGAGAATAATACGGCGAATTCGGGATACTTGATAACACGAAGCGAAATAGGTGTATTAAAAATTCAAAGGGATTATTGTTTACCATTTCTTGGATTATTTTTTATACATACATAGGTTCTATTATAGGTTCTATTTTTTATACTCTAAGCGATCTTATTAACATAGCGAGATCGTTATACTGTTCAAATTGATCGAAGCAAATCAACAAACTTTCTGAAATTCACTTGAGCATTGTAATTCTGACGCCAGTTTTCCTTCGCACGTAATCTTTTCTCGGCAGCAAGAAATGGATTATCGATCATTTCGATGATAGCATTTGCTATTTCTCGTGGCGTCGGGTCTTTTTTGAGCAAAACACCGTTTTCATTTGTAACGATCTCTGGCGTTCCGCCGACAGCCGTTGCAATCGCTGGTATCCCGCAGCTTTGCGCTTCCATAATCGAGACTGGAATCCCTTCTGATTCACTTACATTGATAAAGACATCAACGGGATTCTTTCTATAATATTCCATCACTTCTCCATGCGGCAAGAGTCCTAGAAATTTATAGTGAACATTTTTTGGCAACAATTGTTTGGTGAGGGTTTCAATTTCTTCTAAAAGAGGGCCTGTGCCTATATGTGACCATAGAAATGTTTGTCCCGGTCTCAACTTTCCAGCTTCAGCAAGTCCCATGATCAATAGGTCGACGCGTTTGACTTTGACGAGATTGGAACAAGACACGATTCTAAAAAATCCATCTCTAGATGGTGGTGTCGTGAACAAAGGATCGGGTACACCGAGCCTGTTCATTATCAGTTTACTTTTAAAGGGGGAATATCGAGTTTCGAGATATTTCACTCCGTGTTCCGAGATCGGGACTAGTCTGTCAACATAATTAAAAGATAAATGCCTGAACGGAATGTATGGTGGGTTATATCGTTCCTCATAAAGATCATAGCCATGAGCGCGTGAGACAAGTTTGATGTGAGGAAATTCGCTTTTCACCAGTCCAATTCCAAGGGTCTGAGCGTGAAACCAATATGTGTAAAACACGGTTGAGAAGGAATCTTCGTAATTCTCTTTGACAAACCGCCGCACAAAATCCCGCGTTCGCAGTGCCTCAGCCATGAATGCCAGCATTGAGAGAACATTTGGAAAGCATTTGCGTTTGGTGAGAGCATCAAAAAACTCGTGGAATAGCTCCTGTTTCGATAGGGACTGGAAATAATAACGGAGTGAGCGGGCATTCCTCATATGTGAATCTAATATCTTGACATTAGGCGGAAGCGGACGATTGGTTCTTCTCTCGGGTGAAGTGGGATAACTCGGGACTAGTATCACCTTTTTGAACTCTGTAGCGAGATATGGTATCTCGTAGTCAAGGAAGATCTCGGAAACTAGATCATGTGGATATCGACTAGTGAACAGGACAAGTGTATCATTTGCCCGGTCATTGTTCATAGGGTCACCACCATCATGAACCCTGGTCGCGATGTGGGAAATCCTTTCAGAACCGTGCATCTAATGATACTACAGATACTAACAAGTTTCTTCATCCTTTCACTCATCGTATTCTTATCTTTCCTCCTATGCACGTACTTATCCTCCAGATCTTCAGGAACTCGAAACGGCGGTGAGATATCAATCCCCTTTTCTCGATATCCCTGACTCAAATAATATGCACCGGTAACACCAGCTACGGAAACGAGAATTGAATCGCATACGAATTCAACGAACTCTGGCCTCGAAAGACATTTTTCCAAGACCTCCGTATGTTCTCCAAGCTTTTCGAGAACATACTTCCCGCTCCTTCTAAAAACCTTGATATCTCCTTCCCCATTCCCAATAAATCCTGAGCATCTTGCCGATTTGCCGTTCGGGGCGAGAATGGTGAAACCTTGCTCCTCTTTGATCTCTTAAAAGCATCGTTCGTCTGAACCCTTCTATCCTGAGTGATCACGATGTCGCCTTCGCCAATAGGTGTGAGAATCCTATGAACGCCACCCATCGATTTCAAGCGTTAGCTTCGGAGTCGCTTGGCTTGGTGGAAGAGACATTTGCTTTATCCCTATTACTTTCTCCGTCCCCGCTCATCTCGTTAAGAGTTTTTGTGGATGACGATGGGAGTATCGTGACCCCCTTGTGGAGAGCTCAGTTGACTCGCTGGAGGACTTCCCTTTATCGTCTGTGTGTGATTCCACTCGCCCGTACACCTCTCAATTTCCTGACAAAAAGCGTATCATAGCCCCTCGCTTGTTTTCTGGTGTAATCAAGAGTATGAACAATTTTTCGCATTCGTTTTTCATAATTCGATTCATATTTTCCAATATCCTTATAGTCATCTCCTGCTTCGCAATGGTTACATCTTTGTTCTCCATGCTCTCCCAGATTTTTAAGAGATGAACGACTGCTTCATTATTAGTCGCGATTGAATGATTATAAGATTCATTAAGTAATTCCGCAACTTTTCTGTTCAACCTATCAATCTCTGCCCTCAGCTGGTCATTTTCTTTCTTGTATTTACCAACTTCATCTGCGTATTGGCTCGCTTTATGAAGTATCGCTTCTTTCTCGACACCGACCTCGGAAATCTCCGATTTGAGCTTCTCGTTTTCTTCTCTAAGCCTCTTGTTCTCATCTAGTAGTTTTTCACTTAAGAGCTGTATGAAGATTAATAAGTCGGGATTTCCATTCGAATTTTCACAGACATCTTCACTATTTCCTTTTCTCAGCCTCTCAATCTTTTGCTCTTCCTGCAGAATCTTCCTCTGCAGTCTTATTTTTGCATATTTTACTCTTAACTTCTTGAACTCCTCATCCTCCACTTCATCGATAATCTCGGTAATCTCCTTTCCTGAACCAGAGAAGGGGTTGGCCACGATCGAGGCGATGCTCCTTGATTTACGGGAGGTAGAACGCTTCTTCGATTCTCTCATCGGGCGATCGGCCTTTCCGAAGACATCTCTGTACTCCATGTACTCATTTCTGAGCCATTTCCATTTGTCCCTTGTGAATTTTCCTAGTGATATGTACTCCTGCCCCCATCTCAAATAGATGTATTGGTATTTCCCCGTCCTCTTCTTGCAGGGAACAAATCCGTCAAGGAAGTACGGCCAAGGGTCTATTCCGACGACTTTCGTTCCTTCCGTCATTCTTTCACCATGTCTTTTTCCACATTTTTTCCAAATTTCCGACTCTGGCAATCCCTCATTTTTTACGAATTTTGAAATTCATCTGATGTATCAAATCACGCGTTTAGCGTTACATAAAAGTTTTTGAACCTCACTCGGGAAATTCTGGGAAGAGCGGCGGGAATTTACGTTTCCTAAAAACGATCGCCGATATCTTCAGAAGGATCTGGACTGAATCGAAGCGGCGACTCTTCGTTTTTACATTATAAAAGTATAGAAAACTGTTATTTTTAATATCTCGTTAACAAAGTTAAAAACAAGGCCTTATTCTTAGAAAGCGAAAAACACGTTGATTTTCCATTTCTTCGTTTTCGGTTATCAGCGACTAAAAAAACATTTAAGGGCTTTGTGAGTAAACGAAAAGAAAATATGGGTAGTTTTGCAAGTGCGGTTTATGGAAAGAGGGCAGAATTTTCAAAAGATTAAGACCTTTTTTGATCGGAAACTTGCGGAGATAGGATATTATGGAGTTTTTGGAGTGGCTGAGTTTAAAAAAGTTTATGATATGCTTATGTCCGTGCAAAAGGTTATATTGGAGAATATTTGTTGTGAGCAATTTCACGATTTTATTATGAACGGGTCTTTCGTATGTTTTGGAATTGCGTTTCCGGAATTTGCAGTTGATTGCATTGATGTCCGATTATGCGATGGATCGATTGATAGGCATAAATGGAATATATATGTGGAGGAATATAATAAAATAAACGGATTTTTAAACGCCATCGCTGGGGAAATTGCAGATTCTTTTGGCGGCATACCGATACAAGCAACAGTTGAGGGAATAAAGGTCAAAAATGTTGAGGAGTATTATGGGATGACGGTTTCCCATAGGGTTATAGCCGAAAACGCTGGCTTGGGATGGCGAGGAAAAAATGAGCTTGTCGTCAACGAAAAATTCAGCTGCGCCATAAGATTTGCGTCAGTAATAACTGATCTGCCACTCATCCATGGGGAAAAGGTTGAAACCTCATGCGGAGAATGTGAAGCATGTTTAAAGTCTTGCTCCTTCCTTAAAAATAAAGATAAACTTGAGGACTATAGGGAAAACTGCCGAAAATATATTCTCAAACTTGGCCTAAAGGCTGAAGTGTGTGGAAAATGCAATAAGGCTTGCTATCGCAAAAGCATATTCCGTGAAAGATTTAAACTAAAATGATCTTGTAATCCTTTAGCCAACATCGTTTCACTTTTACCTAAAACAAATTATGTGGGGCGCGCGCAAACCGTGGGCGGGTATTGTCAGAAAGCATTTATCGACAAAAGCTTACATTACAAAATTAAGGAGTTTGGGAAGTTGGAGAAAAATTTTAAAGTTTTGTTTAGGCTTTTCGATGAGAAGGCTCTGAAAGTATACGTAACCTTATGTTAAAGTGATCTGTTCAAATTCTTTTTCAAGCTGTCGTGATTCCTTTGTTAAACCGTGCTTCTTGTATAGTTGGATAGCCCGTTCATTATCAAACTTGGTCACTACGTGAATTTCTAAGGCTCCTCTCTCTTTAGCCCTTCCAATAATTTTTTGTAGGAGTTGGCTTCCAATACCCAGCCCTCGATATTTTGGCGCGACATACAAGTTTTGTATATAGCTTAGCATCCCACCATGGCAGAGGTCGTGTATAACCCATAAATCTATGAAACCGACAATTTCGCCGCTCACCTTAGCAATCCACAGCTCGTAATCCTGATCCCCAAGAGAATTTTCTAAAATGGATAGGCGTTCCTCATATGTTGCTGTTCCATGCATAAACTCCTCTGCAAGAGACATAAGCTTTGAAACATCACTTTTGTCAGCACGTCTAATTTCAAAATTTGACATGACTACCTGCAAAACATAGCTGAGTGTAAAATAAATATCTTTCTGCTCTTTTGCGTGACTTTATCAGTTTGTGTCAACGTTTCATTTTACCATACTCGTTTAGGCATACTATTTATTGTATTTCTTTTTGCGGAAACCTATTCTTCAGTTAGCGATGACTAAAAGAATCTTCACGATAAAGATTTTATATGTATGTGGACGGAGATGTGGACGGAGTTTAAATCATGCGATTGTTCATGTTAACGTGTGGAAGGGCTCTCAAACGATGCTAAGAAGAAGGTTATAGAGGGTGTAACCAAAGTCTGAACTGAAATAGGAATTCCTGCAGAAGTAGTTGAAGTTGTGATCCACGAAATTCCAATGGAAAATTGGGGAGCAGTTAGAGAACGAGCCAGCAAAAACTCAAACATGCAAAAATACATGAAAATCTTCTCCACATTATAAAGGGTAAAGCAAAAGCATATGAAAATT
>Ga0078972_1011290_pt1 | contig 15845 bp, 11 predicted proteins | sample YelNatPaOPGAMG01_FD_67568 | JGI IMG/M metagenome (GOLD analysis project Ga0078972, IMG submission 67568) | Hot spring thermophilic microbial communities from Obsidian Pool, Yellowstone National Park, USA - OP-RAMG-01 (SPADES assembly) (version 2) | ecosystem: Environmental > Aquatic > Thermal...
TGCGAAGATCATTTTTTGTCCTGCATGAATCCCGGAGCTCTTCTGGATTGGCCTCTGACCGAACAGCGGCTCCTCTTTAAAGTTCTGGGGACCGCGCCGGCTGATATCGGAATCACCTTAACCGACAGTTACCTGCTTTTACCGCTAAAATACATTTCCGGTATTTATTTTGATTCGGCCAAAGATTTCTGCAATGGCCAGCTTTGCCATCGGGAGGCCTGCCCCATCCGTCGCACGCCGAGAATAAATGATCCTCAGAAATAGAATTTTCAGTGCTTCGGATTCACGGCCAAAATTCCTTTGACAGTTCACGTTTTATTGTCCTATACTCCAGCCCTCTCAACAAAACTGCATCATGGCAAGAGGTTTACATGCCCTCAAAACATGAACAACCGCCTATCGAAGAGATGCTGGAAATCGAACGCCGCAACGGCGAAATTCTGATCAGCCGACTGAGGCTGGTTATTCTGCTTGGATTCGTGCCCGTCCTTTACATTTTACGTTTTTTTACCGGTTACATTAGTTTAGCATTCATACCTCTGGTGATCGGCAAGTGGTTGCTGATGTGCGTCGCGTCCTATCTGATCTACCATTTCCTGCAACGCGGTTACTACCGCCACTATATCGGATATTGCACGATGACGCTCGATTTTGCCTTTATTACTTTTAGTGTCATTACCCTATCATTTTACAAGAATATGTCTACCGGCGCCATGAACGATCCCGTATTTATTTTGTACTACCTGGTCGGGATTTCGAGCGTTCTGCGTTACAATTACAGTTACATGATTTTCAGCATTACCACAGGCATTGCGATTATAGCTTCATTGGCCGCCTTCGATATGCGCTATTTTCATATTCCTCTTGATGCCTCTGTGCTGATTGACCGAATCGCCGCTTTCGTCTTTTTTACTTTGATGAGTATTCCCTTTTCCAAACTGATCAAGGAATCGGTAGCCCGCGGCTACAGCATTATGGAACGGCATTTACGAGTCATTGACGCCATATTGGAGATCGGCCGCAAGATTGCCTCGCATGGTGAACTTAAAAAAACACTGAAGAACATAACTATCAAGACGAAGGAACTCATGCAGTTTGATTTAAGCTGGATACTTCTTTTTGATGAATCGGAAAAGAAGGTAGACTGCATATCGGACGATGATCTTCCCGAGTCGTTTGAAAATCATGAATTGATTAAAGCAACTCAAGGTAGAAATATGCGTGAGTTTGCGATAAAGTCCAAATTGACTGTGCGTGATAAGCCGGTGACTGACTTAATAGGAACACCTATCAGAACAGATGAAGGCATCGCCGGAGCGCTCTTGGCGGCGCGGATCAATGAAGGTCCTAAACAGGAATACGACCTCTCCCTGCTGGATATGCTTGCTGAACACGCGGCGATCTGTATCGGCAACTCGCGCATGCTGCAGCGACTGAAAAAGGAAACCGTGTATCTTCATCAACAACTGGATGAGCTCTCCTGCTTTGAAGATATCATCGGTACCAGTCCGAAAATGCGGGAGATTTTTACGCTCATCAGTAAAGTAGCGGGGACGGACATTCCTGTACTGGTTATGGGTGAAAGCGGGACAGGCAAAGAACTTGTGGCGCAGGCGATCCATAATCTCAGCCGCCGTAAAAACGGTCCCTTTATTAAGATCAACTGCGCGGCAATTCCCTCGGAACTTCTGGAAAGCGAGCTTTTCGGATATGAAAAAGGAGCCTTTACGGGAGCCGTCAGGGCGAAGAAAGGACGCTTTGAACTGGCCGATGGCGGCACGATTTTTTTGGATGAAATAGGCGATATGAATATCGGTTTGCAGGGCAAATTGCTGCGCGTATTGCAGGGACAGGAGCTCGAGCGTGTCGGCGCCGAAGTGACACGCAAGGTTGACGTGCGCATCATTACAGCCACCAATCAGAATCTGGAGGACATGATTTCCAAAGGAACCTTCCGTGAAGACCTTTTTTACCGGATCAACACTTTGCCGATTCATCTGCCTCCACTTCGAGAACGCCGTGAAGACATTCCTTTGCTGGTGCGGCATTTTCTGAAAAAACACGGAGACGGCAAGAATATTGAATTGACCAGTTCCGCCATGGAGTATTTAAGTCAGAAGGACTGGAAAGGTAATGTTCGGGAACTCGAAAGCCTGCTTCAGCGCATCATCATCATCACGGATAAGGATATCATTTCCGAAGAAGACATTTGTGCTGTCGATGCACAGGAGAAAACATTTGTAATTAAGGACAATGTTGCGGTTATGAGGGAACACGTCAGCATGATGGTTAAGAACTCCTGCATAATTTCTAAAGAAATGGAACTTATCGAGCGTGAATTCATCACCGAAGCTTTGCGTCTGTCCGGTGGCAATATGCGCAAAGCCGCCTCCAAACTTGGGATACCCAAATCGACCCTGTTTAACAAAATTAAAAAACTCGATATTAAAATATAACCGCTTCCTGTTTTTTTGCAAATATGCTGATTACTCAAAGGCTTTTTTAAAAAAACAAGAGTGATTGTCCCATATTCGGGACAAAACATCTGGTATCCGGGACAGATTTGCCAGTTTCAATTGCCTGTTAATAACCTTCAACGAATAGAGATAAAAAAATATAGTTTTGTAAAGGTTACTCAGGTCTGAATTATAATAGATGATTTGCTGATTGTTGGCGCGCAGCTTTCTCACAGCAATCTAATCTGGCATATATCATGCACAATATCTGATAGGTTATGGAGATAAAAACGGTATTAGCAGATTTTATAACCGGATAATGTCGTTTTCTGTATTTTCATAACTATTTTGTTTTCTTAAAAAAAATAAACGAGGAGGGTATTCATTATGGTTCAGGTCGATGTTGTTTGGGCATATGCTTTTGGTGCGGGCTTTGCCGCGTGTGCGTCGCGCCAGCTCGAAAAAGAAGAGAAGCCTTTCAATAATAAATGGTACACATTCACCCTGTTATTCCTTTCCATTTTTTTCGCTCCATCAGGAATCTATCTTCTCTGGCAGTTCGTGCAATGGGAGACCATGCAGGTGGCAACAACATTTACGGACTTGCCTGCCTGGCTTGTCTGCGGTTTTGCTGTTACCAATATAACCCAGGGGATCCTGGGCTACTGGGTGAGCTACAAATTTATTAAGAAAAAAAATTACTACGCCGCCCATGCCAACTGGATGTGGGCCTGGATTCTGTTCTGGTTTATTCTGGTTTGCGGCTGGGATTGCACCGGTTACCAGCGTTTCCTTTACGATGCCTCTGTCCATAATGGCGTGCTTTGGTCACCCGGAACACACATGGGTATCGAATTTTTCTGGAAGAGCAACGTTTGGTGGACTTTGGTGGTAATGGCTTGTTTCTTTGCTCCAATGCTTATTTACTCTGTTGTGAATTTTATCATCAAGGGGGCCAAAGAGGATAAGACGCTGTCGGCCGATCAGGTTCCCAATGTTCTTCAAATATTAGCCTGGTCTTTTGGTACGCAATGGATGGTCTGTTTGGGATTGGCAATCCTGGCGGCGCTCCTGGTTATGACGTTGCGTGATTTTACCGGAAGCATTCTTCTGGGGTATTTGATTGGAGTGCCGCTTTTTATCGCTTTGGCACAGTTCCTTCTCTTCAGGCGCGGCATGCCCATGTATTTAATCGCCAAGCAACTCTACCTCAAAGAGCCAGACGAAACATTATCAATGAAAGAAATAAAAATTATTGACAATCCTCTCGGGCGCTTGAAATTTTACAGCTAGAGAAGAAAGTTTTTACTGATATCTGTTTTGATGGGGTTTAACGTTTGAAAACAGTCAGGAATCTTTTAATGCTTTAAAAAACTTACAGGTGCAAGGGCTGGATAAATTTCATGCCTTGCACCTGTTTTTTTCCATGAAAAAAGAGTGACGACTATGACATCAATTGTATCTCTGCAAGAATGCAAGAATTACGATAACAGGATTTTAAAGGATAAGATTGTAACAGGCTTGGAACAGATAGGCTTTGACTTTAATGGACTCAAAGGCGCAAGAGTGTGTCTAAAACCCAACCTGCTCATGCCTTTTCCTCCTGAAAGGGCCGTGACCACGCATCCGGAATTTTTCCGGGCCGTGGCTGAGATTATTTATGAATACACAAAAGATATTGTCCTCATCGAATCGCCCAATTTTTTCCCGTTGGAATCGACGATGCGCAAGGCCGGTTTAGACCCTATCGTGAAGGAATTGAATATCGAGGTCGCTGATATTCAAGTAACCCGTACCCTGCACTCACCTCAAGCGCATCATTATAAATTGCTGGAAATCTCACGCGCCTATTTTGATGTGGACTACATCATCAACATGCCCAAACTGAAGACGCACGCCTTCACGCACTATACCGGCGCTGTTAAGAATCTTTTTGGGACCATGCCGGGATTACGCAAATCGCGTATGCACATGCGGGCACCATCACAAATGGAGTTCAGCAACTTCCTTTTGGACCTCTATAGCGGACTTCTTGCCGGTTTTGAAAAACCGAAGAAAATGTTGCATATCATGGACGCCGTTGTGGGGATGGAAGGCGAAGGCCCCGGTCCTTCGGGAAAACCTCGCGCGATTGGTGCTATTCTGGTCGGGAACGATGCCGTGGCATTGGACTTTGTCGCTGTCAATCTGGTCGGACTCGATGTAAAAAAAGTTTTCACTATTCAGGAAGGATTTAAACGCGCCATCGGTGTGAGATCGCCCGCGGATATTACCGTCGTTGGTGAATCTTTGGAAAAAATGCGTCTCACAGATTTTTTGCCGGCCAGAAACACGATCATGGGTGGCGTATTCTGGCCTGTAACCTCCCCTACTGTTAAAAATCTCTTCATTGAAAAGCCGACCATAGATCCCAAGTTGTGCAAGGGTTGCGGACATTGCAGCACCGTCTGCCCGGCGCAGGCCATTCTGATTGACGAGGATCATAAACGCCCACGTTTCAAGTATCGCGCCTGCATCCGGTGTTTCTGCTGTATGGAAACCTGTCCGGAATCGGCTATCACATTGAAGAAAGGGGCTTTGCAATGGATTTTGCGGATTTAAATATGACCCACAACGCGTGAGTAATTTTTAATATCAAAAGAGGATGCAACTTGTGCATGTCTTGATAACCGGTGCGGCCAGCGGCATAGGCAAGGAGCTTACTTTTTGCTTTGCAAAAGAAAAAGACGCGGTTCTCTCTTTAGTTGATATCAATGAACAAGGCTTGAGAGATATTATTAACGGTATGAAAGTTACCGCCAAAACATACAAGCTTGACCTTGCAGATATCGATGCTATTCCAGATATGATACAAAAAGTAGAAAAAGAAAATGGTCCGATTGACGTGCTCATCAATTGTGCGGGTATCATGTTTATCCAAACCATGGCCAAAACCCCATGGGAAAAAGGTCTGCGACTTTTGAACATCGATCTGTTGGCTCCTTTGCGGATTGTCAACCTTGTGCTGCCGGCCATGGTTAAAAGGCGCAAAGGACATATCGTCAACATATCCAGCATGGCCGGGGTGACAACAATTCCCGGTTGCTGTTACTATGGCGCAGCCAAAGCCGGCATTGCCAATGCTTCTGAAATTCTGCGCGGTGAAGTCAAACGCTACGGAATCGGTGTCACCACCGTTTATCTGGGGCCAATCAAAACGCCATTGGAAGCGCAATGCCGCACGGAAGTGAAGGGCAATATTTATTCCGACCATATCCCTGCAGGAAGTCCTCAACGGACCGCCGAATTAATTTACAAGGCGGTGAAAAAGAATCGCGCCCTTGTCATATACACATGGGAATATTACCTGGTGCGTCATATTCGGCGCATAGCCGACTGGTTCGTTATGCGTTTCGCTCCGGATCCAAAAACATAAGGAGAAGGCATGTCCCAGGTCTTTGAAGCCTCAAGCATAGGCGGCATTCAACTGAAAAATCGTATTATTCGGTCGGCTACCAGCGACGGCTTGGCTGACCCCAGTGGCCGGCCTACCGAACAACTGGTTGAGTTTTATATCCGGCTCGCCGCCGGCGGCGCCGGGGCAATCATCACCGGGTTGACCGGCATACAGCAGGATGGCAAAAGCAGCACCTATCATCCTCTAATGCTGGACCGGGATGATTTTATAGCCGACTATCAAAAACTCACTAATGCCGTTCACCGTTATGGCACACCCATCATCGTGCAACTTAATCATTGCGGCCGTCAGACAAGACAAAAGATTACCGGAAAGCCCACCGTAGCTCCGTCAGCCCGGCGCGATCTTTATTTTCTGGAAAAAAGACCTAAAGCGCTTTCGGAGATGGAGATCGAAACAATCATCAGCAATTTTGTTAAAGCCATTGCCCGGGCGAAAAAAGCCGGTTTCGATGGCGTCCAACTTCATCTTGCGCATGGATTTCTTTTGAGCTCCTTCCTTTCGTCAAACACGAATAAGCGTACCGACCGCTGGGGAGGATCTCTGAAAAACAAGTTCCGGATTGTAGAGCGCATTTTTTCCGGGGCCCGCAAGGAAGTGGGCGATTTTCCGATACTGGTCAAAATGAACGCCTACGATACCCGTAAAGACGGGATGCGTTTACCTGAGGCCATAGAAATCGCTAAACTGCTTGAGCAGGCCGGTTGCGCTGCTATTGAGGTATCCTGCGGTGTGGTAAATGACGGATTTATAACAGTCAGAAGCGAGTTTTTTCCCACGCAGGCGGCGCTCCAATACAGTTATTTACTGGAATATCTGCCCGGTTTTATCAAACAGATCATTCGGCCATTTGTCCCTTTGGCGACAGCGTTGATTGTTCCACTGCCTAAAGAACTAAGTCTCTATAATGTGGAAGCGGCCGGAGTCATCAAGAATAATGTTTCTATTCCGGTCATTGTCGTTGGAGGAATCAGGCGTTTGGCTGATATAGAAGATATCATAATCAATAAGCGTGCCGATTATGTGTCTATGAGCAGGGCCTTCATTATTGAACCGGATATCGTGAATCGTTTTAAAGAAAAAAAGCAGACAGAATCAAGCTGTATAGCCTGCAATTACTGTATAACCTGTATTGAAAATATGCCGTTTAAATGTTTTCATGGAAAGCTGAAATAAATATTCAGAAGCATAGTGCCTATGTTTGCGCTTATAAACACGACGAATAGGAAAAATAATATTATCGTTTGATCTTGTTGCCTCTGAGGCGGTCTGGGTTCTTCGGACAGGAAACAGGGATTTATAAGTGTAAAACTGCTCTGGTTTAAAGTTCATGACAAAGCCTGTTTCTGCTCCAGAGAGTCGAAGTAAACCATCCTTGGTGTCTTTTTGTCAAAGTTTTGATGCCATTTTTTTTCATTGTAAAATTTAAAGTACAGAAAAAGACCTCTTTTTGTTTCTGTTATAGAATTGTACGCTTTGAAATAGACATCTTCATCCTTCACGCTTTTCCAAAGCCGTTTAATGAAAACATTGTCCATCCAGCGGCCTTGGCCATCCATGCGGATGGCAATGTTGTTCGTTTGCAGAGTATCGGTAAAGACTTCTGCGGTAAACTGAGTCCCTTGATCCGTGTTGAAGATTTCGGGAAAGCCACAGTGGGCAATGGCTTCTTCCAAGGCATCTACACAGAATGAACTGTCCAACGGATTAGAGAGTCTCCAGGCCAAGATGTAACGACTGGACCAGTCCATGATGGCGACCAGATAACAGAATTCCCTGAATATGGGAATATAGGTGATATCCGCACTCCAGACCTGATTGGCCCGGGTCATTTGAAGATCCCGCAAAAGATACAAATATTTCCATGACTTAGATTCATCCACGAGAGCTTCGGCTTCACATACAGGGCTTCAAGATCTTTTACATTGGGGGCAAGTTCCACCGTCTTGCCTTTGTTGAATACCTCTGCGGCATGTTCCCATCACTGCTTTTTCCACTCCATAATCTGGTTGGGGTGTACTTGGAACCGCTGCGAAAGATCAGCTATGGTCTGCTCGCCCTTGAGGGCTTCCAAGGCTACCTTCACCTTGAATACCGGGGCATGATTTCTCCTGTGTCTTTTGCTCATATAACGCCTCCTCTTTCTTTTTGCATTATAGAGCAGTTTTTCCCACTTATGTCACTGTCTAGTTTTTCCAGACCAGCTCATAAAGCGCTGGAAGTTATGAATCGCACAGGCAATAGCCGTTTGCTGGTGGTCGACGGAGATGAATTGGCGGGCATAATCTCCTGAAGGACGTGCTGGCCTTGTTATCTTTGAAGATGGAATTAAATGATTTGGAAAAAAAGTAAAGGAAGATTATAAGTGTCCATTGCCGGATTCCTCAAAAGGCTTCCGGCAATGGTTTTTTAGTGAGTTAAATTACGCCGTCAGCGACTGCAGCTTCATCAATAGAATCATATCGCCGGTAAACTTCATCTTACCGTTCATGAATAAGGTCTGCCCGGTGACTTTTCGGCTCATCATATCAAGACCGTCAAGCATGTCCATGTTGATCGTCACCGTTGGTTTTTCGGCGTTATTGAAGACGATTTTCAGAGCAAGGATCGCGCCGTCATCCTTCTTGAGATTCAAATTTACCGTGCCTTTGGTGGACAGTAAAGCTTTGTAGCGTTTGGCATCGATAAAGAACGTTGGATCGCCGCTGAAATCATCAGCCAGTTTATTGAACTTGCCCGTCACAGCATCCCGCCAATCTTTTTCGGCAATAAAGAGGGTGAAAACGGGATTGTCAATAGTTCCTTGAACAACCTCAACATCCTTGGCGTTTTTGAACTTAACGCCGTATACCTTTCCCTCAATGTTATACTGCATGTTAAAATCCTTGCCGGCAAGGAAGGAAAGATCAACAACATTGAGCAACTCTTTCATCTTATTAAACTGATCAGGAATGAAATGGGTGAAAAAATCGTCAACGCTAATGCCTTCCGGTGCGGTTGGTATCAAAGAACTCCACATATTCAATGTCCTCCTTAATGGATTTTTTATTTGAAAAATCTTACCATGTGGTAAATACAATGGCTGATGATGCTTGTCAATCATTTTTTTATTTTTAAAAATTATGTGGGTAAAATGGATAAACATAATAGATGAATCATCATGCCTTTCAGTCAAAAAAGTTAATTGATAGATAGATGCGAATAATCAACAGCAAAAACAAGGCATTAACAATCTATAGAACACGATATTGTTTTTTTTACAAAAAACATGAACTTAAACAATAAAAATGATTTGCATTATGTTAAAATAATGACACAAAAAATTGTTTGTTTAATAGCGCTTTAATAGGACTTATTTTGATTGACCAAATGGTAAAATGAGAGTATTTTATGTCATAAAGAGGCGTTGAAGGGGGAAGGCTTTTATTAATAAAGATATTTAATATGCATATGCATTATTGGATTTCAAAGGAGCAGATCATGAAGAGAACCACAAACCTCGTTTTCATTTTTATTCAAGTCTTCACATTATTATTTGCTGTAGTCTCAATATCGCAGGCGGCAAGTAACGCCGGTCATTTCCCAAACAGTACAACAGAAAAAATCGATAAAACTGATATAATCGTTAATGGCGCTATTGATTTATTGGCTGGATCCTATGATCCGATGTCTCCTTTCTATGACCCAAAATTTTCCGTGGCTGTGCAAAAAGATATTCAGCAACTTTTGATTTCCAACCGTTCTTTGATACTGCACGACGATTTCAAGCAAATAATAATCAGTCTGGATAAAATTCTGAAGCTCAATGACAGTCAGGATTTAAATCGAAATACCCTGGCAAAATACCTGAAACAAATTTTAAGGGGAATGACACCTCTGGCAGATAGCACCGCGCTCAAGGAACTTCTTCTTGCCGTAACATCTATCGATAAGAATCTCTTCACCGGTGATCAAAGCATTATTGACGGTCTGATATTAATGTCTGCAAATAACATGTACGGACAGAAGCGGGAGCTTTCAGACATTAATACCAGCGCCCTGAGATCACTTCTGTTTATGATTGCTTGTTCCGATTTCACCCCGAACCTGGTGATTCAGGGAAAAGATACAGGAATTCCTGTTCTTCCTTTGCTGGATTCACCTGACCATCCGTTAAAGGAACCGGGAACAGTAAAAGAACAAACCGGTAATCTTGCCGAATGGTTTATTGGAGAAATCGTGACGGCTGTGCGCTGGGGCCGTGAAGGTAAAATCAAGTTCAATGGCAAATATGTCTATATGGATCAATTTCAAGCCTATGACTGGTTGATGTTTAAAAAGAAATATGAGTTATCCGGTGTAGGATATGAACCTCTCAAATTCGAAGGTATTGTGGGTATTATTTCCAATCCACTGGTGCAATCCATTATGCCTGCCCCTCTCATTGATGCTTTCCCGGCAATCATCGAATTGGGCGGCGGGATGACGGATGCCGAATATCATGGTGGACAATATAACGGTTTCACCAAAACCTCATGGAGGGGCCGGTATGGAACAGCAGGAAAAAGACATAAGCTTCTGGCCTTATTTATTCCGATTATGGAATACTGGTGGGATGCAAAAGACGCTCAAGGTCATCAGCGCATCGGTGATCTGATTCACATGATGGTGAGTTTGAATGAAATACCTATTGCCGATTATATCCCTCTGGATCGCGGAGACTCACCCAATCCACAAGCTACATTCCGCAATGATAATCATTTTGTCGGAAAATCCGTCCTCAAAACGATTGAAGACAGTAAAATTTTAAGCGTGACTCTTAGAAAACACGCCCCTAATGATACGGGCTTGGCACTTCCGGCACTGGATCTTTGTTTCAGGGTCCTTAATAAATTAAATTCACCAAATTCTGTACCTGAGGATTATCTGCGGGCAAATCCGAACTTTAAAGGGAAAACTTTTTTAGATGTTGTCTTTGCTGAGTTGGACAACGCGGCCTCAGCGTTACAAAAGAGAACAAACAAGTCCAGCGCAAATTTAATTGATCAAGCATTCGATTTATTATTTTTGCCGATGGAGGGCGAAAAAAATTCAATTATGGACAAGCTCGGCGCGATTGTCCATGTCGCCGCGGAAACCACAACGGATGAACGTTTTGTCGCGAATTTCAGAAAAGATCTCGGTAACCTGCTTGATGCTACGGAAAAACTCGTGGCGACAGCTGATATCGAACAGATTATTCGCAGTTTGAACGCAGTATTAACTCTTAACGATAACCCTGATCCTCAAAAAAATACTCTGGCGAAATTTGCCAGCAATGCCTTGCATGGCCTGGCTCCGATATCGGACGGCAATACGATTAAAGGCATGCTCATAGCGCTTAGCAACCTGGATGCGAAGGCGATCAAAGATATGTCTCGATTGAATGATGATCTGATGATGAGCTTAACCACCAATATGTATGGTCAAAAACTGGAAACGGCAGAGATAAAAACTTCCCAACTGCGCACCTTGCTCTTCTTGATGAAGACGGCCAATGTCGAAAGGAATATTGTGGTGGCGGGACTGGATTCGGGAATTCCGATGCTCGGTATGGTTGACTCTCCGGATCATCCCGTGAATGAACCCGGCACGGTGAAAGATCAAACCATTAATATTGCCCAGTGGGCTATTGGAGAGATTGTGACAGCCATGCAATGGGGGCGTGAAGGTAGAATCAAATTAGGTGACCAATATGTTTCTATGGACATATTTCAGGCCTTTGACTGGGTTATGTATAAGAAACGCTATGACCTTAAATTGGTCGGCATGAAGCTGATGTCTTTCGAGGGCATGGCGGGAATGCTTTCCAGCCGAATGGTCACACCCTTTATGCCGCAACCCATTATTGACACATTTCCGGCTTTAGTTGATCTGGGCGGCGGTATGACGGATGCTGAGTATGCCGGTGGATTTACCAATACCTCATGGAAAGAACGTTATGGCACTGCCGGAAGACGTCACAAGCTTTTGTCAATCGCGGCGCCGCTGATGGAATATGCCTGGAGCCACAAAGATGCCAATGGCAAACAGCGTTCCGGAGATCTGATTCAGGTTTTGTCAGGATTAAACGAGGCTCCCTTGCCGCCTGCTTACAAGGAATTAAATAATAATCCTGAAGCTACTTTTCGTATGGATAACTATCCTTCTGTCATCAAGGCGCTGGAAGAGAGTGGTCTTCTGGTCTATCTGTTGAGAAGAAGAGGGGAGACTGATATCGTCGTACCGGCATTGAATTTACTCATTACGGTTGTCAATAAATTGAATCAAAAGGACAGCGTCCCGCCTGAATACAAAACACACCATCCCGCTTTTCAAGGGAATACTATTCTGGACATGCTCTTTGCAGAGATGGATATTAAAGGATTTAAACAAAAACCGGAAGGATCTGCCGACTTGATTCAGGAGGTCATAGATGCCCTCTTTTTAACCAAACCCGGCGAAGGCACGAATGCAGTCGGTAGGTTGCAAACATATTTACAACGCTTCGTAAAACACATGAATACAAAGTCCGGCCAGCTTTCGCAGGAAACTCAGACAAAACCGGGAAAAAAGTTGTAAGCGGTTCCGGTTTTAGGAGATGATTGATATGATAAAAAAAATCTTTAATGTGATTATCATCGGGATTTTGTTTGGTGTTTTAAGTATTCCCGTAGTTGGATGCAAGAGTGATACAAAACAATCCCTCCCGGCACCTGTTGCAATGGAAACTCCAATTGTCCAGACGTCAGTTCAAAGAGACTATATGAAAGACATTAAAGCGGATTTGAATTCTCTCCTCGATACGTCGAAGCTTTTTGTAAAACAAGGGAACTTTGCCGGGACATTCTCGAATATCGGTGTCGTCCTGGCTCTCAATGACAACCCGGATCCACAAAAAAATACTCTGGCAAAATTTTTCAGGAATCTGCTGAAGGGTCTTTCCGCCAATGCAGATATCAATACACTCAAAGGGTTAATCCTGGCGATTTCATCAATGGATAGATCGGCCCTTCAGGGCAACAACAGTGTCAGCGAAGGTCTGATCCAGATGATGGAACGTAACATGTATGGGCAATTAAAAACGACAGCGGATGTAAAGACCAGTTCTCTGCGGTCCCTGCTTTTTATGCTTAAGGCTTCCGATGTTGACCTGACTCTTAAAATATTGGGAATCAACACGCATATCCCCCTGCTTTATTTTATAGATTCTCCCGATCATCCAGAGGCAACGCCGGGAACGGTTTCAGGTATCACCAAGAATATAGCCAGTTGGGCTATCGGTGAAATTGTGACGGCGCAGAAGTGGGGTCGTGAAGGCAAGATTAAACGAGATAAACAATATGTCGCTATGGATCGGTTTCAGGCCCTGGACTGGGTCCTTTACAAAAAGAGTTATCATTTCAAGTTTGCCGGCATCACCCTGATGAAATTTAACGGAATGGTGGGATTGATGTCCAATAAGCTGGTACAGATTTTTATGCCCAGCAGTATTACAGATCCGTTCCCGGCTTTTGTGGATCTGGCCGGAGGTATGACGGAAGCCGAGTATCATGGCGGTAAATATGACGGATTCACCAGTACATCGTGGAAAGACCGTTATGGTACGGCGGGCCGACGGCATAAGCTTTTTGCTTTATTCGGTCCGATAATGGAATATTACTGGTGGTCGCCTTACCCGGATGGCCGTCTGCGCAGTGGAGATATGGTGGCCATGCTGGCCGGCTTGAATGAAATTGATCCTTCTGAATATAAGCCGCTGACAAGATTTGGAAAGGTAAATCCCAGGGCAACATTCAGACAAACTGCGTTAGGCCATAAGACGGTTATGCAGACGCTTGAAGACAGCGGACTTTTAACCGCTCTGCTCAAGCGTTATAGTGATCATGAAGGGGACATGCTTGCGCCCGCCTTGGATATGTTGATTACCGTTACGCTAGCGCTAAACACCAAGGGGAGTGTTCCGGTTGACTATAAAAAAGCTCATCCGGAATTTAAGGGTAATACTTTTTTTGATGTTGTCTTTAATGAATTAAATCTTGCGGGGCTAAAGAAAAATCCTGATGAAATCAATCGTCTAATTGAAGCTACGATTGCGACACTTTTTAAGGTTCAAAAAGGTGAATCCAAAAATTATGTTGCCCGGCTGGCTGATTGGGTTAATGCCCTGGGCAAAGCTGCCAATGATAAAAACTATCTGGATGCCGTCAGGGCTGATTTAGTCAAGATAATTCAGGCATACCAGAATTTGATATATAGTGAAGACTTTGAGCGCATTCTGCCCGGCATTGATAATCTTCTTGCTCTCAATGACAGTCCCACCCCCCCCAGCAATACACTGGCCCGATTTTTGACCAACGTTTTACACGCTGCTGCGCCACTATCGGATGGTGAAACCGTCAAAGGTTTGCTGCTCTCTCTCTTATCGGTTGATAAATCGGCCATGGAGACTCATGGCATCTCAGAGGGCATAATCTATATGGCGCATCATAATTATTATGGGCAGAAACGTGAAACCGCAGATATAAAATCCAGCCAATTGCGCTCATTCTTTTTCCTGATTGAGAATTTTGATCGTCAAATGTTCTTGACCGTCAACGGAAAAAATACCGGAATCGACCTCATCAGTTTGATAGATTCTCCTGATCACCCTCCTGGAGAGCCCGGAACTGTTAAAAACCAGACGACCAATATGGCCGAGTGGTATATCGGCGAGATGGTCACCGCCGCGCGTTGGGGACGTGAAGGGAAAATAATGCTCAATGGCCGGTACGTGCATATGAATCAGTATCAGGCCTATGACTGGCTGTTGTTCAAAAAGCGTTATCAGCTTACCGGCATAGGACGGATACCCTTGAATTTTACAGGAGCCAACGGCATCTGGACGAATGATATCGTTAAGTCCTTCCTGCCGCCTGGTGGAAAAGACACGGTTATGTCGCTGATTGAGCTGGCCGGCGGGATGACGGATGCGGAATATGCCGGCGGAAGTTATGCCGGATTTACCGCGAATTCCTGGAAAACTCGATACGGGACCGGCGGAAGACGTCACAAGGTTCTGGGATTATTTATTCCTATGCTGGAATTTTTATGGAATGCGCGCGATTCAAAAGGTAAATGCCGGGCAGGAGAATTTGTGCGTGTTATGAAAGCTCTCAATGAAATATCCATTGCGAATTATCAACCACTGACAAAAGACGGAATGAATAATTCCAATGCCACGTTGCGCCGCGATGAACAATTCACGGGTAAATCGGTCATGAAAGCCGTCGAGGATAATCGCCTCTTAAGGATTATTTCGCGAAGTCACGGTCCCAATGATAACGGTATATTGGCGCCGTCTCTGGATTTATTAATCCGGATTATTGCCAAGCTCAATGAAAAGGACAGCGCCCCTGATTATTACAGAAAAAATCATCCCGATTTCCAGGGCAATACACTTTTGGATTTTCTCTTTGCTCAGATGCAGATAAAAGGGTTCAGGCGTCAGCAGGGAGATTCTGTCGACCCGGTGGAGAAGCTCATTCATGAGCTTTTTATGCCCCGATCGGGAGAGTCACAGAACCTGGTGGGAAAGGTTCACACGCAAGTCAAAATTATGATACAAGCCGTTGCACTTTTACATGGGAGAACAGGGCCGGATCAACCAACCAAGCAGATAAGTAAGAGATGAAGATTTTTGAGCTTGACTGTTAAAATAAATGGTTCTTCTGGGTTTGTTGTGCATAAAATTACCTTTATTTTTGTTCTTTGATAAATGAAGTAACAACTTTGAGCATAAGATACTCCTGATCCTTAATGCCGTATGCCCTGCGTTGGATGACACGAATCTTGTTATTCAGGCCTTCCATAAATCCAAGTGAAACCTTGTGATCAAGATGACAATCACTGATGACCCCCTTCCAGTGTTTGTCGATAAGATCAGCAAACTGCTC
>Ga0078972_1011486_pt1 | contig 15844 bp, 14 predicted proteins | sample YelNatPaOPGAMG01_FD_67568 | JGI IMG/M metagenome (GOLD analysis project Ga0078972, IMG submission 67568) | Hot spring thermophilic microbial communities from Obsidian Pool, Yellowstone National Park, USA - OP-RAMG-01 (SPADES assembly) (version 2) | ecosystem: Environmental > Aquatic > Thermal...
TACTTTTTGCGAGTTTGAAAGAAACCATTTTAAACCCTAAAGTTTTTCTCTTTTTGATTTTTTCAGCCTTTGTTTTGATAATCATTTTAACAAGAAAAATAAAACCTCGTTTAAAATAATTAATTTTTCATTCAAGATTTCTCATACATTATTTTGCTATGGTTTTTTACTGTATGGGAGCGAGCTTTAACTTAATTTATAAAATGCTTGATTTATTCATGAGTATTTAATAAAATAAAAAATCTATGTTGGACATAAATTACATTAAAGAAAATTTAGAAAAAGTGAAAAATGGCTGCGAGAAGAAGAACGTTAAAATTGATTTTGAAAAGCTTTTTGATTTGGATGGACAAAGAAGAAACATTTTAAAAGAACTTCAAGAAGTAAGGAGAGAAAAAAATCGGCTTTCAAAAGAAATAGGTAAAAAGGTAGGCGAAGAAAAAGAAGGGTTAATTTTAGAGATGAAAAAACATTCAGAAAGAGAGGAAAAGTTAGAAGAAAAATATAAAGAAATAGAAAAAGAGTTTTTTGAAATTTTGTTTCAAATTCCAAATTTGCCATTGGAAGGAGTTCCAGAAGGGAAAGATGAAAGCCAAAACGTAGTTTCGAAAGTTTGGGGGAAACCAAAAAAATTTGATTTTCCAGTAAAAGATCATTTGGAAATTGGAGAAAATTTGGACATTATAGATACAAAAAGAGCAGCAAAGACATCTGGTTCTCGCTTTAGTTTTTTAAAAAAAGAAGGAGCTCTTTTGGAAATTGCTTTGATAAATTTTGTTTTAGATTTATTGCTTAAGGAAGGTTTTGAGTTTGTGATTCCACCTTTTTTAATTAAACCAGAATTATTCTGGGGAATGGGATATTTGGAGAAGGGGAGAGAAGATTTTTATTTCATAGAAAAAGATAATTTAATTTTGATTGGTACCGCAGAGCAAATTTTAGGACCAATGCATGCCAACGAAGTTTTTGAAGAAAAAGATTTGCCCAAGAGGTATTTAGGGTTTTCTTCTTGTTTTAGGAGAGAGGCAGGATCTTGGGGGAAAGACGTGAGAGGAATTTTAAGAGTACATCAGTTTGATAAATTAGAAATGTTTAGTTTTTGCTTGCCCGAACAATCTCAAAAGGAACATCAATTTTTCTTGGAAATTGAAGAAAAAATAATGCAGGCCTTAAAAATTCCTTACAGAGTGATAAAAGTTTGTGCGGGAGATATGGCTTTCCCGACAGCAGCTCAATATGATATTGAAGCGTGGATTCCTTCTCAAAACCGATATCGAGAAACTCATTCAACCTCAAATTGTACTGATTTTCAAGCAAGAAGGTTGAACATTCGTTATCGAGATCAAAAAACAAGAAAACTTCACTTTGTTCATACAGTCAATGGAACTGCAGCAGCTATTCAAAGAACAATTTTAGCAATCTTGGAAAATTATCAAAAAGAAGACGGTTCTGTTGAAATTCCAAAAGTTTTACAAAAATATCTATCTTTCAAAGAAATAAAAAGAAATTAAAAATGATTGAAGAAAGAAAACTCCAGGTTTTGGGTATTGAAACTAACTACAAAATAGCAGGGGAAGGTACCCCCCTCTTAATTTTGCATGGTTGGGGGGGTTCTTCTGATTCTTGGAAAAATGTAATTGAAATTTTAGAGAAAAAAAAGATCAAATTAATAGTTCCTGATATTCCTGGTTTTGGAAAAAGCAAAACACCGCCAATACCTTGGACGCTTCAAAATTTTGTAGACTGGTTAAAAGTATTTTTGGAAAATTTAAAAATTGATAAGTTTTTTTTATTAGGGCACTCTTTTGGTGGAAGAGTGGCGATAAAATTTTCTTTAAATTTTCCAGAAAAAATAAAAGCTTTAATTTTGGTAGATTCTGCAGGAATTAAACAAAAATGGGGGCCAAAAGAAACTTTAATTTTTTATTTGGCTTTGTTGGGAAATGCTATTTTTGCAAAAAGTTTTTTAAGGAGGTTCAAAGATAAAGCTAGGAATTTATTCTACCGTTTTTTTAGGGATAGAGATTATGGAAAGGCAAAAAAAGAAATGAAAGAAACGATGAAGAGAGTAATTTGTGAGGATTTGTTGCCGGTGTTAGAGAAAATAAAAACAAAAACGTTCATTGTTTGGGGAGAAAGAGACAACATTGTACCGTTAAAGTACGGGAAGATTTTGAAAGAAAAAATTAAAAACTCAGAGTTGATAATTTTTCCAAACGTTCGTCACTCGCCTCATTTGGAAATTCCAGAAGAACTTTCCCAAAAATTGATTGAAGTTTTAAAAAAGAATGATTTTTAAAATTTTTTTAATTTTCTTTTCTCTTTTTTGGTTTTTGCGTCAAATTAAATCAATACTTTTTTGGCTTTATCTTTGGCAACTGAAAGAATATCATGTTGGAAGGTTTTTAGACCATTTCAGGACTGAAAAAGGAAAGAGAATTTTTTTAAACAAATTTTTTATTTCAAAAGTTTTATTATTTTTGTTTTTCATTTTTACAAAAAATTTTTACTTTATTTTTTTTGTTTTTTTAATCTTTTACTTTTTCGAATCAGCGAAAATTTTTTTAGATTTTATTTTTAAAAGAGCACTTTTGCCAAAATTCACTCTAAAAACAATTTTCCTTTTATTTTCTAATTTGTTTTTTTTAGTTTTTTATTTTTTCTCCACTTTCCAGTTCAATTTTAATTTTTTCTTTTTCCTTGTTCTTTTTGATATTTTAAGTTTTGGACCGATTTCTGCTTTAGTATTAATTTTTCAAATTCCAACTGCTATTTTAAAGAAAATAATCATTGAGAAAGCAAAAAGAAAGCGAAAAAAATTTGAAGCTCTTTTAGTAATTGCGATTGTAGGATCATACGGAAAAACCTCTACAAAAGAATTTTTGAGCACTATTTTGTCTCAAAAATTTAATGTTTTAAAAACAAAAGAACATCAAAACTCTGAAATGGCAATTTCAAACACAATTTTGAAGGAATTAAATAAAAAACATCAAATTTTTGTTTGCGAGATGGGATCTTATAACAAAGATAGAATAAAGCTTTTGTGCCAAATTTCCAAACCCCAAATTGGAATTATAACTGGGGTTACTTTTCAACATTTAGCTCTTTTTGGATCTTTTGAAAATTTAATTTCGGCCGAAGGAGGCAAAGAATTAATTGAAAGCATTCCAGAAGATGGTTTTTTGATTTTTAACGGTGAGAATGAAATTTTAAGAGAAATTTATTTTACTACTCAAAAAAGAAAAAAAATTGTAGGAATAGAAAAAAGAGATTTCGATGCTTTTGCGCAAAACATTAAAGTTTTCAAAGATAGAATTTCTTTTGAAGTTTGTTTTAAAACGAATGAAAAAATGAAAATTGAAACAAACTTGGTAGGAGCTCAAAACATTCAAAATCTTTTGTTAGCCATTCTTTGCGCAAAAGAAATGGGAATGGAACCAAAAGAGATTGAGAAAGCCTGTCAAAAAATTTCGATGGAGCAAGGGGGGGTAAAGTTAATAAAAACAAAAGAGGGTTTAGATATTATAGATAGCACTTATTCTGCAAATCCAGAAAGCGTTCTTTCACATTTGGAACATTTAAAGCTTTGGAAAGGGAAAAAAGCAATCGTGATGCCTTGCTTAATTGAATTGGGAGAAAAATCGAAAGAAATTCATGAAAAAATTGGAAAAAAAATTGGTGAAATTTGCGATTTTGCGATTGTTACTACAAGAGACTTTTTTGAGCAAATAAAAAAATCAGCTTTAAAAGAAGCATTAAAATTAAGAAAAGAAAAATTCGAGATTTTTTTTGTTGAGAATCAAAAGGAAATTTCAGAAAAATTAAAACCCTTGAAAGAAAAAGAAAACGTAGTCTTGTTTGAAGGTCGGGTTAATTTTAATTTAAAAAATTTTTTGGAAAATATTTAAAATTTTGTTAAAATTTATAAAATCTAAAAAATGATGAAATTTAAAAAAATTTTAATTTCTTTTTTAATTTTAGGGTTTTTTGCGGGAAGTTTTGGAATTGGGTTTTTTGTTGGATATCAAAAAAAAGAATGTAAAGTTTGTAAACCCGAAGAGATTGATTTTTCTCTTTTTTGGGAAGCTTATCATAAATTAAAAGAAAATTTTTACGATAAAACAAAAATTGATCCTCAAAAAATTCTTTACGGTGCTATTTCTGGGATGGCTAAATCTTCTGAAGATCCCTACACTAATTTTTTTGACCCAAATCAGGCAAAAATTTTTGAAGAAGATGTAAGAGGATATTTTGAAGGAGTGGGAATGGAAATTGGAATTAAAAAAGGAAAACTTCAGGTAATCGCGCCCTTGGAAGGAACTCCTGCTCAAAGAGCAGGCATTAAAGCTGAAGATCTTATTTTAAAAATTGATGACAAAGATACCACAGATATGAGCGTTGAAGAAGCCGCAATGCGAATTCGGGGGAAAAGAGGAACAAAAGTAAAATTGACTATTTTTAGGGAAGGGTGGAAAGAACCAAAAGAAATTGAATTGACAAGAGATATAATCGAAATTCCTTCTTTAAATTTTGAAAAAAAAGATGGAATTTTTTATGTTAAAATTTATCAATTTTCAGAAAAACTACTTGATGACATCAGGGATGTGGTTTTCGAAATTTCAAAAGAGAAAGATAAAAAATTAATAATTGATTTAAGAAACAATCCTGGAGGAATTTTGGATGTGGCAGTAAATGTTGCAGGATACTTTTTAGAAAGAGGGAAAGTAGTAGTGATTGAAGATTATGGAAATGGAAAGAAAATAGAGCATAAATCTTTTGGCCCCGCAATTTTAAAAGATGCCAAAATTGTAGTCCTAATCAATGGAGGTTCAGCGTCGGCTTCTGAAATTTTAGCTTCAGCTTTGAGAGAAAATTTAGGTACCATTTTGATCGGAGAGAAAAGTTTTGGCAAGGGTTCAGTACAAAAAATGGAAAGATTGAACGATGGTTCTTTTTTGAAAATTACCGTAGCAAAATGGTTAACTCCAAAAGGAAACCAAATTTCAGACATTGGAGTGAGTCCTGACATTGAAGTAAAAGAAACCGAGGAAGAAGATTTACCTTTAAAAAAGGCAATAGAAATATTAAAAAATCCTTAAAAAATTTTATGGCAAATTTTATTTTTATTGGAGGAGGAGTGATGTCTGGAATAGGGAAGGGGACAACTTCGGCTTCTTTGGGAGCTTTGTTGAAATCCAAAGGATACAAAGTTGAATCAATGAAAATTGACCCTTATGTTAACGTTGACGCCGGGACGATGAATCCGATAGAACACGGCGAAGTTTTTGTAACAAAAGATGGAATAGAAACAGACCAAGACATTGGAATTTATGAAAGATTTTTACATCAAGATTTAACAAAAAAAAATTATCTCACTTTAGGAAAAGTTTTTCTCTCGGTAATTCAAAAAGAAAGAGCGCTAGAATATGGAGGAAAGTGCGTCGAGGTAATTCCTCATTGTACAGATGAAATTATTTCAAGAATTGAAAATTTGGGAAAAAAATCAGATTTTGTTTTAGTGGAAATTGGGGGAACGATTGGAGAGTATCAAAACGCTCTTTTTTTGGAAGCCGCAAGACAAATGAAATTGAAATACAAAAAGAGAGTAATTTTTATTTTAGTTTCTTATTTGCCCGTTCCTGAGATGATCGGAGAAATGAAAACAAAGCCCACCCAAACCGCAACCCGCCTTCTTAATGAAGCGGGAATTCAACCAGATTTTATTGTAGCCAGAGCAAAGGTTTCTCTGGATGAACCACGAAAACACAAACTCGCTTTGTTTTGTAACCTAAAAAAAGAAAACATAATTTCAGCTCCAGATGTAGAATATATTTATAAAATTCCTTTGAATTTTGAAAAAGAAAAATTTGCAGAAAAAGTTTTAAAAGAATTTGGTTTAAAACCAAAAAAGAAAAACTTAAAAGAATGGGAAAATTTATGTAAAAAGATTGAGGAAAGCAAAGAAGAATTAAAAATTGGAATTGTGGGGAAATATTTTAAAACGGGAAAATTTGTTTTAATGGATTCTTACATTTCTGTTATCGAAGCCATAAAACATGCATGCTGGTATTACAAAAGAAAACCAAAAATTGACTGGTTGGATGCTGGCAATTATGAAAAGAATAGAGAGAGTTTAAAAGAACTTTTAAATTATTCTGGAATTATCGTTCCTGGGGGTTTTGGTCAAAGAGGCGTGGAAGGGAAAATTTTGGCTATTGAATTTTGCAGAAGAAATAAAATCCCTTTTTTGGGTCTTTGTCTTGGAATGCAATTGGCCTGCGTTGAATTTGCAAGGAATGTTTGCGCCCTAAAGGGTGCTCATTCTACAGAGTTTGATTTAAAAACCAAATTTCCAGTAATTTCTTTGATAAAAGAGCAAAGAAAACTTTTAAAAGAAAAAGAGTTTGGAGGTACAATGAGATTGGGGGAACAAAGATGTAAAATTAAAAAGAAAACTTTAACCTTTTCTCTTTACAAAAAGGAAATCATTTTTGAAAGACATCGACATCGTTACGAATTCAATAATAAGTTTAGAAAAATTTTTGAAAAGCACGGAATGATTTTTTCTGGTATTAATCCTGAAAAAAATTTAATGGAAATAATCGAACTAAAAGACCATCCATTTTTTATTGCTTCTCAGTTTCATCCTGAGTTCAAATCAAGACCTTTAACTCCTCATCCTTTATTTTTGGGGTTTATAAAGAAATCAATAGAAAACGAAAAGAAATGAGAATAGCAATTGTTGGAAGCGGAATTTGCGGCTTGTATTTGGCAAAATCTTTGTCTCAAAAAGGACACGAAGTTTTTTTGTTTGAAAAAAAAGAAATTTTAGGCGAGAAAGCCTGTTCAGCTTTGTATTCTGAAAGAATTTTTGAGTTTTTACCTTTCACAAAAGATTTTGTCGAAAATGAAATTAAATTTTGCAAAATTTTTTTTCCAAAAAAAGAAATTAAACTCAAATTCAAAAAAAGATTTTTCGTTTTTAACAGAAAAAAAATAGAAGAAAAACTTTTCGAAGAAGTTTTAAAAGAAAAAAAAGTAAAAATTTTTTTAAAAAAGGAAATAAAAGAGGAAAATTTAAAAGAAATGGAAAAAGATTTTGAAAGGATAATAGGAACAGATGGAGCAAATTCTATAGTAAGAAAGTATTTGGGCAAAAACCCCCCCTCTCCTTTTTTGGGAATTTTAACAATTTTTAATAAAACAGATTCTTCAAATTCTACAGAAGTTTTTCCAACAAAAAAAGGGTTTTTATGGAAAATTCCAAGAGGGAAAAACACAGAATATGGAATTTTGGAGGTAGGGGAGAGAGCAAAAAAAATTTTAGATGATTTTTTGGAAGAAAGAGGTTTAAAAAATTTTTCTCAAATTAAATCTGCTCCAATTTTGATTAATGATTTTTGGCTTCCAAAGAACGAAAAAATTACTCTTTGCGGAGAATCAGGGGGAATGATAAAACCTTGGTCTGGCGGAGGTATAATTTGGGGACTTTGGGGAGCCAAAATTTTATTAGAATCTTTCCCTAATTTTTTTGTTTACAAAAAAAAGGCAGAAAAATTTTTCAAAAAACAAATTTTTGTTTCAAAAATTATTAAGAAACTGGTTTATTCTCTTGGTTTTTATCTTCCTTTTTTTCTTTCTGATCACTATTTTGTTGATGGTGATTTTTTTCTAATCCGTGATATTGTTCATGAATTTTTTTCAAATAGGGCCGAGTCAAGTGAGTATAAATTTGAGTAGTGGAAATGTTTTTATGGCCTAAAAATTCTTGAACTATTCTTAAATCTACTCCTTTTTGTAATAAATCAGTAGCAAAAGAGTGTCTTAAAGTGTGACAAACTACGTTAAGAGGAAGTCCGGCCAAAAGGGCATATTTTTTTACCAGCCTTTCAAAAGATCTTTTTGACAATCTTCCCAAAACTTTTTTTCCTTTAAATGAGACAAAAAGAGCTTTTTCTTTATCTGTTCTTTCTTTCAAATATTCTTTTAACCAAAAAATGGCTCTTTCTGAAAAATAAACCGTTCTTGTTCTTTGCCCTTTTCCAACAATGGAAATTTCTAAAGTTTTTGTTTCAGGACCGATTTTAATTTGATTTTTATCCAAATTTACAATTTCCCCAACCCTCATTCCCGTTGAAAAAAAAGTTTCTAAAATCGCCCTATCTCTTTTCCCGATTAATTTTGAAGTGTCGGGAGTTTCTAAAAGTTTTTCAATTTGTTCTAAAGTGAGAAAATTTATTTTTCGTTCTTTTTCGTCTTTTAAAAGTTTTACTTTTTCTGGAGACAAAGATGGAATTTCTTTTTCTGAAAGAAATCTTAAAAATTGTCTTAAAGCAATCAAATAATAATTTTGAGTTGATTTTTTTAAATTTTTTTTATTTTTTACCCAATATTGACGGGATAAAAAAAGACGATAATCAAAAATTAGTTGGGGAGTAATTTCGTTTGGCATTAAATTTTCAAGTTTTTTTATTTCTAACCATTTAAAGAAAGGTTTCAGAAATCTTTCATAATTTTCTTGAGTTTGGTTTGAAAGTCCTTTTTCTATTTCTAACCAATCTAAAAAATCATTTAAGTATTCTTTTACAGGTTTTATTTCGCTAAGTTCAATTTTTTTTTCTAAATTTTCTTCTTTTTTTTGAAATGACATAAATTTATGTCGCTTAAGGTATATTATGCGACATCAAATATATTTTACCTCTCCCAAAAATAAAGTCAAGTTTTATCTAAAGATTTCCAAAAAGGCTTAAATTCTTTTTTAATTTTTTGAATCAATCCTTGAACCTCTTTTAAAGGTTCTTCAATTTTAGGTAAGGGTAAAGGGTCTTTTAATTCAATCTTTATACCTAAAACTCCAGAAAGGAGGGCACTCCAGCAAGAATTTAAAACATCGAGATTGTAACCCGAAGCAATTAAATCAATTTCTTTCCCCTCACAAATTCGAGCCAACCTTCTCACTTTCTCTCCTATCATTTTAAAACCCTCTATTGTTAAATTCAAATTCGTCAGAGGATCTGAAAAATAAGGGTCAGAACCTCCGTTTCTGATGATTATTTGGGGTTTAAATTCTTTAACAACTGGTTCAATAATTTCTTCAAAAACCATTTTATAAGAAACATTACCCGAAAAAGGAGGCAAAGGAATGTTAATTTTTAAACCCTTACCCTTTTCCGACCCTTTTTGTTCAACAAACCCCGTTCCAGGATAAAGAGTTCTTGGATCTTGATGGATATCGATAAATAAAACTTTTGGGTCCTCGTAAAAATATTCTAAGGTTCCGTTTCCAGCGTGAGCATCTGTGTCTAAAATTAAAATTTTTTTTAAATTGTACTTTTCGATTAAATATTTTGCACAAAATGCAACATCATTATAAATGCAAAATCCCTCGCCGAAATTTCTCTTTGCATGATGAAATCCTCCTCCAATAGAAATTACTTTTTTAAATTTTCTTTTAATTATCAAATCTGCAGCCAATTTTACCTGCCCTATTATGTATCTTGCTGCTTTTTCAATTTTTCTAGGTTTTCCGATGGGCAAATTATCTAAAGAATGATAGAGAAAAAATTTTCCATCAAAGTCCTCTCCCCTACTTTTTGCCTCAAAATATTTTTTCGTAAACTCAACGTATTCTTTTTCACAAATTAAAAGTAAATCCTCGTTGGTTGCTTTTTTTGCTTTCAAAACTGGAAAATCAATTTTTATCTTTTCTTTAAAAAATTTTAAAAAATTCTCTCCCCTTCTCCCGTGAAACGGATGATTTTCGCCAAAATCGTATTCGTTAATTTCCTTTGAAAATAGAATTGCGAAATTAATTGACTTTGGCATCTTTTAGAGTTTGAGAACAATTACAATTTTTGTCAAGAGGAATTTGAGGGATGATTTCTAAAATTAATTTTTTCAATTTTTCAATATTTTTCGAGAAGGTTTCTAATACTTTCTTTACGGTTACAGGTTTTATATCTTTTCTTCCCTTCAAACCCACATCATAATCAGTGACAACCGAAATGTTTAAATAACACATTCCCAGTTCTCTTGCTAAAATCGCTTCTGGTATTAAGGTCATATTAACCAAATCTCCAATTTTTTGAAAAAACAAAGATTCAGCTACGGTTGAAAATCTTGGTCCTTCAATTACTACCACTCTTCCTTGTTTGTGAAATGGAATTTTTAATTTTTGGCAGCATTCAATCGCAATTTTTCTAAGTTCAGGACAAAAAGTTTCCACTGGAGATAAATGGAAGATGTTTTTTGAAATTTTTCCAAATTTTCCGTCATAGAAAGTATTTTTTCTTTGTTTTGTAAAATCAAAAAAATCACTGGCAAAGACAAAATCTCCTCTTTTTATCTTTGCTTTTAAAGATCCAACAGCGCAAGGGGCGATTATTCTTTCTACTCCCAACTTAAAGAGTGCATAAATATTAGCTAAAAAAGGAATTTTATGAGGAGGAAATTGATGTTTTTTCCCGTGGCGAGGTAAAAAAGCAATTTTTTTCCCTTTGAATTCTGAAATCAAAATTTTATCACTCGGCGCTCCAAAAGGCGTGATTATTTTTACTTCCTTTCCCTTCAGAAAATGATAAAACCCTGAGCCTCCTATGATTCCAATTTTAACCTTTTCCATCAAAATTTTATTAAAGAGTATAATCGATACTTTTTAACTTTTTCACGACCTTTAAGGTCTTTGAGTTCAACAAAAACCACTATTCCAACTATTTTTCCACCTAACTTCTCAACCAAATTTGCGCACGCTTTTAAAGTTCCTCCTGTAGCAATAACATCATCCACAATTAAAATTCTTTCTCCTGGCAAAATGCTATCTTTGTGCATTTCAATCGTTTCTTCCCCATATTCTAAAGAATATTTTTGAGCTACCGTTTCGTAAGGCAATTTTCCTCTTTTTCTAACAATACAAAGACCCGCACCAAGTTTGAAAGCAATCGGAGATGCCAAAAGAAATCCTCTTGCATCTATTCCCACAACCTTATCAATCTTTTTGTTTTTATAAGGTTTTACTAATTCATTAATTAAAAATCGAAAAGCTTTTTTATCTTGGAGTACTGGTGTGATATCTCTAAAAACTACTCCTTTTTTAGGAAAATCTGGAATTGAGCGAATTTTATTTTTTAAGTCAGATAGTTTCATTTTTGTTGAAAAACCTTCTCATTTCTTGAATATCAAAAATTTTCCATTTTCCCTTTATTTTTATCCAATATTCAATTGGAATCTTAAACTGTTTATGGAGAGCGAGTAATCTTTGAAATTGAGAAAAATCATGATTTCCAGGATACCAATTTTTTTTATTCGTTTTTTTGACTTCAACAAATTTTTTAATCTTTCCCCTTTTTCCTAATACACAAAAATCTACCGTTCCTCCAATGGCTACTTTTAAAATTGATCCTGGTGGGTATTTTTCAAAAAGAATTTTTTTTACCTCCCATTCTGCTTTGTACCCCTTTTTCATTTTTTGATTTTACAAAATTTAAGACAATTAATAAAGTTTTCAAATTGATACAAAATTTTATCCTTCTTTTTCTCCCCAAATTTTAATAGTTTTGTCATGTGAACCAGAAATGATGCACTTACCATCGTAAGATTCAATGGCTGAGAGAACATAACTACTGTGTCCTTCTAAACTTTTTATACATTCTCCCGTTTCTTTGTCCCAAATTTTAATGGTTCCATCATCTGACGCAGAAATAATGCTTTTTCCATCCCGAGATTCATCCACTGAATTAACAGAATTTTTGTGACCCCTTAACGTTTTTATACATTCTCCTGTTTCTTTATCCCAGATTTTAATAGTCCCCTCTTCTGAACCAGAAATAATCTGTTTGCCATTGCGTGATTCAATGACCGAGTTAACAGAACCTTTATGACCCTTTAGCATTTTTATACATTCTCCTGTTTCTTTATCCCAAATTTTAATGGTTCCATCATACGAGCCAGAAATAATGTGTTTTTCATTAAGGGATTCAACGATTGAGTTAACAGAACCTTCGTGACCCTTTAGTGTTTTTATGCATTCTCCCGTTTCTTTGTCCCAAATTTTAATAGTTTTGTCCCACGAACCAGAAATAATATATTTTCCATTATGAGATTCAATAACTGAATTAATAAAATCTTTATGCCCCCTTAACGTTTTTATACATTTTCCTGTTTCTTTATCCCAGATTTTGATGGTTCCATCATACGAGCCAGAAATAATGCATTTGTTCTCTTGAGATTCAAAAACTGATTTAACCCAAAAGGTATGTCCCTTCAAGGTTTTTATACATTCTCCCGTTTTTTTATCCCAAATTCTAATGGTTCCATCATACGAGCCAGAAATAATGTGTTTTTCATCGCGAGATACAATAACTGAACTAACAGAATCTTTGTGACCTTCTAAGGTTCTTATGCATTCATATTTTTCATAATTTTTCTCAATTTTTTTTCTTTTTTCTTCTTTCTCGTTTATTTCTACATTTATTGGTTTTTTCTTTTCAGGGGAAGTTGATTTTATCGTTTCTATTTTTTCTCTTGCTCTGAATTTCTCAAATTTTTCTGGCATGAAAAATAATTTAATTTATGCTTCTTTTTCTCCCCAAATTTTAATAGTTTTGTCATCTGAACCAGAAATGATATTTTTGCCATCATGAGATTCAAAAACTGAGGTAACATAATTTTCGTGACCTCTTAACGTTTTTATACATTTTCCTGTTTTTTTGTCCCAAATTTTAATGGTTTTATCCTTTGACCCAGAAATAATGTATTTGCCATCACGAGATTCAAAAACCGAGTTAACATCATCTGCATGGCCTTCTAAAATTTTTATACATTTTCCTGTTTCCTTATCCCAAATTCTAATGGTTCTATCTCCGGAAGCAGAAATAATGTATTTGCCATCGTGAGATTCAATGACTGATTTAATAAAATTTATATGACCCTTTAACGTTTTTATGCACTCTCCACTTTCTTTGTTCCAAATTTTAATGGTATTGTCCCACGACCCAGAAATAATGTGTTTGCCATCGTGAGATTCGAAAACCGAAGAAACAAAATTTTCATGTCCCCTTAACGTTTTTATACATTCTCCTGTTTTTTTGTCCCAAATTTTAATGGTATTGTCAGCTGATCCAGAAATAATCTGTTTACCATCATGAGATTCAAAGACGGAGTTAACCCAAAAAGCATGACCTATTAAGGTTTTTATACACTCTCCCGTTTCTTTGTTCCAGATTTTAATAGTTTTATCAAATGAACCGGAAACGATGTTTTTACCATCACGAGATTCAATAACCGAGAGGACAGAATATTCATGGCCTCTTAACGTTTTTATACATTTTCCTGTTTTTTTGTTCCAAATTTTAATAGTATCATCATGTGAACCAGAAATAATGTATTTATCATTATAAGATACAAAAACTGAACAAATAGCATTTTTATGACCCTCTAAGGTTTTTATGCATTCATATTTTTCATAATTTTTTTCGGTTTCTTTTTCTTCTTTTTTTTCTATTGGTGTGCCAAATTGGGGTCCTTTTTCAATACCTCCCATCATTTTTTTAATTTATTTTTTGCCTTTAAATAAAATTTTAAAATAAATTTAAAATGGTGTCAAGTTTAAAATTCTCTTGGCTACAATAATACTGAACACTTTTGCATAAGCAAGGTTGAGGCTTTTAGGAAAATAAAGAGGGTCTGGAATGAAGGTAGGAGGCGCTCTAAAATTAAAATTAAAGGTTAAAGTTTATTCGAACAAATTAAAGAGTTAGTCTCCTACTATGATAATCTTATTACAAACTTACTTTATGCTTAAAAAGGAGACAGGAGCAGATTTTGTAAGGAGGGTTCTTTTGGAGAATCTGAAAAAATCATCAGAAAAGGACATCCAGAAGAAAATCTCTTTTGTAGAAAGGTCTCATCAAAGAGATGATTTTGAGTTTTACATTCCCCATCTTTTAAAAGTCAAATCAGAAAAAAGATTTTATTAAATTGGGAAAGCTTTTGTGGCAAAAAGTTTAAAATTCAGTGAGAGCGCATATTAAATTGAACAATACGACCCCTTACGAGAAATTAAAATCTTTAGGTTATTCTCTTTCACAATAATTTTGTCTCTTTTCAACCTTAATTTTAGACCGTGTGGGTAAATCTCCCAAAAATTATCAATCATCCAAAAAGTGTTCAGGATCATCTTAACTATGGCCAAAATTAAAAAGATTCAAAGAAAATTTTAAATATCAGTTTTTAATGCAACCTATCCCCTACTTTGGAGAAAAATTAAAATAAAGCGATTAATGTCAGAAAATTGAGAAGCTAAAAACTTTTAAAATTAATCTTATTACATCTAAGTTTTAATCTTTTTACGCCTTTTCAATTTTCGGTCCAAATTTTTTTAACATAGGTTTGTTTTTTAAAAAAGGTTTGAATTACTTTTTAATTTTCTATCAACTATTCGGTCCAAATCAGTTGAATGGTTTCGATCTTTTGGGTTCTATTTTAAAGAATTCTTTATTGTTAATTTTAACAATTTTTTGATTTGATTTCAAAAATTTTTAAAATCGTTGATAAAAAAAATAAAAATCTGATAAAATAAACTATTGGGCCTGTAGTTTAATGGAAAAATGCCGCTCTCGCTCAGCGGAGTTCTGGGTTCAAATCCCAGCAGGTCCAAATGAAAATTTTCGTAGGAACTTCTGGTTGGCAGTATCACCATTGGTACGGAAAATTTTATCCAAAAGATTTGAAACCAAAAGATTTTTTGAGTTTTTATTCAAAAAAATTCAATTGCGTTGAAGTGAACACCTCATTTTATCATTTCACAAAAAAAGAAACCTTTAAAAAATGGAAGGAAAAAGTTCCAGAAAATTTTCTTTTTGCGGTAAAGTTGAACCGTCTTTTTACTCATTTGAGAAAATTAAAACTCAAAAAAGAAGATAAAAAGCTTTTGGAAAGTTTTTTTGATAGCGTAAAAGTTTTAGGAAAAAACTTGGGTCCGATTTTGGTTCAATTGCCTCCATCTTTTAGAGATGAAAAAACCCTTAAAAATTTTGTAAAAATTTTAAAAGAAACCTCAAAAAATTTTCTCAAAAAAATTCTTTTTGCTTTAGAAATCAGGAATAAAAATTTACTCAACAAAAAAGTTTTCGATTTTTTAAAAAAAGAGAAAATAATCTTTGTGATTTCAGATTCGCCCAGATGGGAAAGTGCTTTTTTGAAAACTACTTCAGAAATTTATGTAAGGTTTCACGGAAAACCGAAATTATTTTTTTCACCTTATGGGGAAGAAAACCTGGAAATTCTATCTAAAAAAATTTTAAAATTAAAACCAAAGGTCATTTTTGCCTTTTTCAACAACGATGCGCAAAGTTACGCAATAGAAGATGCGATTTTACTAAAGAAAATTTTAAAAAATAAAATTTTATGAACCTTTTTCTTTTAAATGAAAAAATTTTTGTTTTCTTGAACACAGGAGTTGCCAATCCAATTTTAGATTTTTTAATTCTTTGGGTTTTAATTCCTTTATTTTCTTTCTTGGTAATAATTCCATTTTTATTTTTATTTTCGAAGGATAAAGATAAAAAAATGTTAGGACTTTTTGCTTTATTTTCTGGATTTTTTCTTTTTTGGTTTGGAGATTCAATTTTAAAACCTATTTTTAATATTCCAAGACCCTTTGTTTTATTTGAAGGAGTAAGAATCGTTGGTCCTTGGCACGAAAGTTCTTATTCTTTTCCCTCAACGACAACTATGTTGGCTTTCGGTTTGGCTTTGCCAATTTTTTTCCATCAGAGAAAAATCGGAAGCTTTCTTTTGATTTTGGCTTTTTTAGTTGGGTTTTCGGTAATCTACTGTGGTTTTCACA
>Ga0078972_1011490_pt1 | contig 15836 bp, 11 predicted proteins | sample YelNatPaOPGAMG01_FD_67568 | JGI IMG/M metagenome (GOLD analysis project Ga0078972, IMG submission 67568) | Hot spring thermophilic microbial communities from Obsidian Pool, Yellowstone National Park, USA - OP-RAMG-01 (SPADES assembly) (version 2) | ecosystem: Environmental > Aquatic > Thermal...
TCATACGGTTCAAGTAATGTTCTGTATATAAGTTTTTTACCCAAGTTTGGTTGGAAGCCATTTTGTCCAGATACATGAAATACAAGTGGCGTATGGTCGGCAACTTTAAAGATACCATAAAAACCACCTTTTACCTTCTTCGTTGCTTCAATGTAAAAAATAACAAAATCACCCGGTCTAACTCTTTTTATATCAGAGAGCAAACCAATATCTTCGTCTTTGTCTTTTGCTCCTGTCCCTGCAAATAAGTAGTTTAAATGACTTGGGAATGTATCATCGTTGACTATAAACACATGAGTTCTCATATCATCTTCCTCTCTTTTTGAATAGCATAATGTATTCATGCTTAAAAATGTAAAATCCTCCAACTAACGCTCTGTATCGCCAGAGTTCTTTTTGGTTTCTCTTTCCTCGTGTTTCTTCAAAATTTTTTACGATTATACTTTTTAATAAATAACCTCTTTTTAATACTTCCTGCATACAATAGAAACCCAAAGGTATCCACTCACCTTTAGAGTATTTATCACCAATAACTAAGGCAAAATATCTTCCTTTTTCTAAGTATGGTGTTGCATTGTCCACAACCGCCCCGAACATTTTTAGAAATTCTTCTGTATTTTCCGCATTTGATAGATCTCTCTCATCTTTTGAAAACTTAATAATATCGTGATATGGAGGATGCATAATAAGCAGTTGAACCTTATCTATGCCATATTTATTTAAAATATGTTTTATATCTATTACTCTGCTGTCACCAGCAACTACTTCACTGATTACATTGTTTTTATTTTGTTCTTTTTCAATTAATTCTTTTGCCTTTTGTGCCACCTCTTGATTTAATTCTATACCGATTCCGTTTCTCCCCAGCCTTCGGCATTCAATCAAAGTCGTTCCACTCCCTACAAATGTGTCTAAAACCCAATCTCCTTTTTTGGTATATCTTAACATCATCTGATGCGGAATTTGTGGGATAAAATTTCCCCAATACCATCCCAAATGAGCACCTGAAGTATCTCTTTTATCTAATACCCAAAGGCTGTCCGTTATAATGTCGTCGTACTCTTTCCACCTCAGAAGATTTATGTCATTCACCTTACTTGTTTTAACTTTTTTGATGCTCTCTTTCAATCTATTTAAATAATAATTTGCTCTCTCAAGTGTTTGCGATTCTAAAATCTGGTTCAGTTCAGAAGTTAGAACATCTCGCCGTAAAGAGACTGTATCTCCATTGGCGTCAATATTTAGTATGCCCTCTTGGTCTTTCTTATGATTAGTTATAATGTCTTTTAATAAGAATATCCTATTTTTAATAGAACTCAGATCGTTCAGAGTAGTAACTTCAGATAAAGCCTCAATGAATTTTTCTTTATTTAATATTACCGCTCCATAAGTAAGCGGAATTGCTTCTATATTTTCTAATGTTAACTGAGTAGTATTGTTTATTCTCATATTTTTATCCCTTTATTCATTTTGAAACCGACATTTCATATAATTTGTTCATAGACGACAATGTCGTCTTTTGTTCAGTTTTGGAGCGGTAGATGACATATTCGTCTATCCATAATTTAATAATCTTAATCATATTGGCATTACTACCAACCAATTTTAGTAGTGTCAAGAAATTCTCTTGTATTGTGGGATTCAAAGATAGTCCTTTAAATAAGAAGTGGAAAATGAGTTAGTGGAACTTGAAACCAAAAAAATCGTTCAGATTAGGTTTTGTAAACTTATGTAAATGTGATATATGAATAAGTTTGAGTATGAGTATCAACCTATTCGAGAGAGAAGAGATACAGAACGAAAAGAGGTTCTGGTTGAGGACGACCCGAAGGTGCAACAATCACTGCATCTTCTGCCACGACTCCGAGATTCAAAACGGAGAGCTGATTAAGACTGATATACTTAGACAGGAGATAAGAAACGCCCGACAGAATGGGTATTCAAGACTCATCCTTTCGGGTGGAGAGCCTACAATTCACCCCGATATAATCAATCTGATCGATTACGCCAGAAGACTCGGCTTTGACTGGATTCAGATTATCTCCAACGGAAGGATGTTTGTATACCCCGATTTTACCCGCAGGTCTGTGGCGGCAGGGCTGAGCGAAGTCACCATCTCACTTCACTCTCATATTGAGGAGGTATCAGACAGGATAACGGGTGTTAAGGGTTTGTATATGCAGACCATAAGGGGCATAGAGAATCTCAAAAAGTACAATATCGTAATCTCTATCGACATAGTCATTAACAGGTTGAACTTCAGGCATCTGTAAACGACAGAAATCTGTCACTATTTTTTCCGAATTCATCCTCCTTAAAAGAGGAGTTTGAGATCATACCCGATATCAAAGCGATAAAGGAGGTTATTAAAAAGTAAGTAGCGACTTCCTTCTCAACAGAAATTATTACAAATCATTGAGATGTAAGGGCTGTAAATTTTCTACCCAGTGCAAAGGTATTCACATCAATCACATAAGGAGATTTGGCTTTAAGATATTAAAGCCAGTAAAGTTATGAGGAATATAGCAATCATCAATCACTTCGAAAAAGAGGGCGAGGGTTATTACTCAGATATGGTAAACAGGGCAAGATTTGAAAATTTAAAGAACCTCCTTATATTGTGATACCTTCTTAGTAATTGGTCTTGCAATGTCCATTTTTGCAACTTTTGGAGAAGAACCGAGAATTTTTATAGATTAGGTGTGGTTTAGAATTGAGTGGGTAAATCTATTTGCTGATGAAATCGAGTATTTTTGAAAATACTGTTGTGTTTCCCTCTTCAAGGGTGATCAGGTGTCCCATGCTGTCGGGGAGATAGAGAGATATCTCTCTTGACCCAATGAGTGAGAGCATCAGATACAGATTTGAGAAATCCACATCCTTATCACCTCTTGAATAGATGAACATCGTCTTTTGCTCCACACTCTTGAGGCTCGCCCGTACATTCTGCATAAGTTTGTAAAACTCAAATGCGGCGTTTGTCGGGACCTCCCTGTATGAGGGGTTCTGCTCCCATATGGTCCTGTATCTCTCATCCTCGGGTGCAGGTTTTTTGACTGACTTTACAAAGTAGCGAAATACTTTAAATCTGCAGGCAGTTACGAATATCCCGTTTTCTCCAGTGAGGAATAATGGAGATGCAATCACCACCACCTTCTCAATCTCTTTATGCAGTGAAGCCAGTTTCAATGCCAGAAGCCCTCCCATAGAGAGTCCGATTACGGATATTTTCTTACACCTCTCTCTCAAGTGTGTAAGCCCCTTCTCTGCGGATTCAATCCAGTCGTAAAACCTGCATCTATTGAGTTCCTCCTCGCTCGTGCCGTGTCCAGCAAGTCTCGGACAGAAGACAGTCAGTCCTTTTTTGCTCAAAAACTCCCCGAGTGGTCTCATCTCAAAGGGTGTACCTGTAAATCCGTGCAATAAGAGCACACCAGCTTCACCTTCCGAAGTAAACTCAAAACCCTCTCTCTTATCAGTCATTTTCATAGGGGAGTATTATCCTGAATGTAGACCCTTTCCCGGGCTCACTCTCAACCTCTATAATCCCGTTGTGGGCGAGTATGGCATTTTTGACTATGGTGAGTCCGAGACCCACCCCACCCTCTGCCTTTCTGGTGGAGAAGAAGGGCTCGAAGATCTTCTTTTTGACCTCCTCGCTCATACCACACCCGGTGTCGCTTATGGTTACAATAACCTTACCCCCGTCTTGTTTGCCATCGATGGTAAGGCTACCCCCATCTGGCATAGCATTGATCGCATTGGTTACCAGATTGACTATTGCCTGTATGAGCTGGTTGGGATAACATACGAAGAATATGGACTGGTCTACGGTCATCACGGTCTCGATGTTGTGCTTCTCTATGAGATACTGGCAAAAGTATAGTGCCTGATTTAGTATATTGGCGAGCTTTACCCTCTCTCTCTCCTCTGAGAATGGTTTTGCATAACTGACTATGGACTTAACGAAGTACTGGATCCTGTCAATGGTGGTCTCTATTCTCTCCACCTTCTCGAGTATATCTGACTCGGCGTAGTTTCGGGACTGCAGCCTCTTCCTTATATACTCCGAATAGACCTTGATCGAGGTTATGGGGTTGTTCAGTTCATGGGATATCTGAGATACAAACTCACCGATGGTTGCAAGCTTCCTCGTATCCTCGTACTGGCTCTTTAAGTCCAGAAAATCGGTCATATCCATACCGATGGCGACTATGTGCTGCAACTCACCCGATTCATCCCTGAGGGGGGATAGATTCATACTCATATTGAGTTCCTTGTCCCCCTGTTTGAACATAAGATTTAAGTTGATGTGATCTATCTTCTCGTTCTTGAGCCTCAAAAATGCCCTGTACAACTTCAATCTCTGCGATGCCGGTAAGAATCCTATCACAGGCTTTCCTATGATATCCCTGAACTCCATCTGAACCCTGTCCTTGAAGTATTTATTTATGAGGACTATCTTCCCTTCGGAATCCACGACAGAGATCAAAACGGTGGCGCTGTCTATTATCCCGTAGAGGAATCTTCGATATGTATCGGTCCTGTTCAAAAGCCTGATATTGTTGACCGAGACCGCCAATTGATTTGCAAAGAGTATCATAAGGAGCTTATCCTCAGGCCTCAGAAATCCCGAAGGGCTCTCCAGGTTTATCAGGCCAAGGAGCTCTCCCTTGTAGACGATCGGTGTTCCCGTACCATCGGTCGTATCCCTGAATATATGATGGTATCTCTCTGTATACTGCACAACACTTGAATATGACCCATCCACCCTGTAGACCTGCATCTTCTTTGCTGTATTCTCTTTTATTCTTATGGTCTGGAGTTCCGAATGGATTACAGGACCTTCTGCAAGGGTGAGGGTAATCCGCTTCTCCCTTTCAGAAAACAGTCTTATACAGTAATAGTATCCTCCAAATATGGCCTTGAGGGTGTTTGCGGTAATCTTTATCAGTTGCTCCTCGTTGTATACGGAGATTATACCCTTTGAAAACTCCTCAAACCTCAATATCTCATTTGAGTCGGACTGACTCATACCGATTTACTCCTTCTCCCCTTCATCGTCTCCTATATCTATTATCTTTGCCGAACCTACATATTCTTTGGTCTTGAATGTGGTTATACTGGCGATATTCTTTATAATCTGTGCCATTCGCTCGCATTCCTGATTGATGGTCTGAAGGTATTTGTACTCAATGGTCCCCTCCTTTGCCCTCTTTGTGAGGAGCTCCACATATCCCATAATCGATTGCAGGGGCTGGTTCATCTCGTGAGCCGCCGTCGCCGCCAGGGCAGCAGTAAACGCCTTTTTGCGGGCTATCTCGAGGTTCTCGGTGAGCTCCGCGAGCTTCTCCTGGGCGTTGATCAGTTCCCTCATATCTATGAACTGCCATATTATCCCGGAGAACTCCTGAGAATGTCCTATCATTCGTGCTGTGAGTATAACGGGGATCGCCTCTCTCTTCTTGCTCACAAATAGCTTCTTGCCCATAGAGATTGTAGTTCGTGAGCCAAATCTTCGGGTATGAAATTCATCTATTATGTCCTCTGAATATTCCTGTGGTAGGAGATCCTGTATTCTCATCTTTTCTATTACCTCGGAACCCGAGTATCCAAGCATCTTCTCAGTGGTCTTATTGATTACCAGTATCTGTCCGTCAATATTGGTTATGATTATCCCCTCTATGGCATCCTGTATGAGGTCATTCAGAAAATCACGATCCTCTCGCAGTCGTGAGAGGGTGTACTCCATAGACTCTAACTCCGAGGTGAGGCTCTTTGTCGTAGACCTGACATCGCTTAGGAATCGGGAGTTGTTGAAGAATATCCCGATTATCTCCCCCACCAGAGTCAGGAAGTCCAGTTCAACGGCGGGCAGGCTCTGCTCCCTATTATCTCTTACGAATATCAGGCCCATAAACTCGTTTATATCGTTTATGGGTATGAGGCATATATATTTTATCCCCACCTCCTTCAGATTCCTGTTGAAGTCCTTCAGGATTACTGACTTTGAGACATCGGATATCTCAAGGGGTCTCTTTAATTTTATGATCTCCCTCACCTCCGGGTACTTCTCAAGCTTGAGGTGGAGTTTGAAGAGTCTGTCATTGTCAGAGGTGGAGACCATTATCATCTCCTTCTCACCCTCCATAACTACCATTATAGAGCATCGCATCACACCTAAATAGTCTGCAATCCGCTTTGCCACGAGATGTAGGGTATCATAGAAGTTCTCGGCTCTGGCGAGTTTGCTGGCAATATCGGAGAGGAGATTGAAGTGTTCTATACTGGAAAGCCCCTTTTTGAAGAGATTAATAAGCCTTATGTTTAATTTTATCTTATATAGCAGGTGCTCGGGCTTGAAGGGTTTATTCAGATAATCGTCATACAACCCGAACTCCTTTTCGAGGATGGATATCTGATCCACAGGGACGATTATCAGAATCCTTATTATACCAGAGAGATCTCTTATTTTTTTCAGTACCTTTTTTGCCAATCCCCTGTCTCCAGAGAAGTCAATCACGAAGAGAGAGCAATTAAGGAGCTCATCTGTCCGCTCGAGGATATCCTCACCGAAGACCTTCACCTCTACATTTTCATCCCTTAAGGGCCTGCTCAACTTCCCAATAATTCCATCGGGTATGAAGGCAAAGGCTATTTTGATTGTGTCTCCCATTATCCCTTCCTGCTATTTTCGTATGAAGCCATTGCTATTCTATGTACCTCTTTTATGGGCATCCCGCTATCCCTGCTAATGCTAGCGAGGTCCTCATACTCAGGCTGGGCATTGACTACCTCTGCACCAATCTTTGCAACCTTTATCCTCACCATACCGAGTTCAGTTTTGACCACAACCTCCTCCCTGTTGAGTTTTATCCTATTTATGGTATTATACCTGACACCTATTGTGGTTGTCTCGGTAAACAGGATACCAAGGACATCATTTAAACTCTCGGGCTTGCAGATCACCGTTATATTGTGAGCGGGTCTGCCCTTCTTCATAAATATCGGGGTGATGAAGACATCATCCGCACCTGCAAGCAGCAACCTTTCCATAACATAGGGGTATATCTGCGGGTTCATATCGTCTATGCTTGCCTCAACCACAATATCCGTGAAGCCCTTTACCTCGGAGATGTACTCTGTATCGTAAGCAATCAGTGCGGGGAAGTAACCACTCTTCCTTATACTCCCGAAGCCGTACCCCCTCGCCTTGATTGCAAGGGGTGGGATGTCTGATACTATCTTTGCCACAGATGTTATAATGGCGGCCCCTGTTGGGGTAACGGTCTCATAACCGCGGTTCTCGAACTTTACCTTATAGCCCTTGAGGAGATCCACAACCGCCGGTGCAGGAAGGGGGAGGATTCCGTGGCGGGTCTTCACAGACCCTCTGGAGAGCACAGGTGTAGTTGCAAGAATCTCCTCGCAATTTAAGTAGTTTACAAGAATGGAGGCAGCCACAATATCTACGATCGAGTCTATCCCCCCAACTTCGTGAAACTCTACATCGTCTTTATTTACCCCGTGAACAGTTGCCTCAGCCTGTGCAAGCCTTTCGAATATATCAATCGCTATCCTCTTTGCACCTGAACTGATGTCGGAATCCAGTATTAGTTTCTTGATATCGGAGAGTCTGCGATGGGTATTGTCCTTTTTCAGAACCTCCACCTTTACGGAACAGCCGCCTATGCCTGATACCGATTCGTCCTTTATGACAAACTTATAGCCCCTCAATTTCAAGAGCGGGAGTTCACACTCAATTATGTCCCGGGGGACCCCCATATTTATAAGGGCCGCTACAAACATATCTCCGGAGATCCCGTTTGAAAGATCCAGCAACAGCACCCTTCCCATATCATCTACCTCTCATATGATTTATGAGTGAGGCGACACAGGCGGCACCAAAAGTATTCCCGATATTCACGACAGTTACATTCGGTGCGCAGGAGGAGAGCATTCCCATCAAAGCTGCATAACCGCCATAAGATACGCCATAACCTACAGGGGATGGGACAGCAATGACAGGTACATTCACCAGACCACCTATCAGAGAGGGGAGTGCCCCTTCCATACCTGCTATTACAATTACTGCACTGGAGCGCCTCAGGACTTTAATATATGGTGCGAGTCTGTGAATCCCCGCTACACCCACATCTACAATCTTTTTTGCATTATTCCCCAGATATAGAAGGGTCTGATACGCCTCCTCCACATAGAGACTATCAGATGTACCTGCACTCACCACACTCACAAGCCCAACCCCCTTCCTTTTCTCGGGGAGATAACATATCCTCGCCTCCCTGTTATACATGAGCCCCCTGAATTTGCTAATGAGTATTTTTGCCTTCTCCTCATCTATTCGAGTGATGAATACAGGGGCTCTTCTCTTAAAAAGGGACTTCACAATATCGGATAGCTTTTCAATGGACTTATATTCTGCATAGACAGCCTCTATAATCCCTGTCCTCTCCCTCCTTTTAATATCAAGGGCTGAGTGGGATATATACTCAACCAGATGGGAGATATCTGATTTCTTTACCCGCCCTTTCATAGATTCTCCAGCACAGGCATCCTTATCTTAAATGTCGTCCCCTTCCCCTCAGCGCTCTCAAATGTAATCTCGCCGCGGTGTTCATCCACTATCTTCTTGACTATTGCAAGGCCGAGACCGGTCCCGGACTCCTTACCGAATGTCACAAATGCCTTCTTCAGGAGTTTGTCCTTTATTGCCTCGGGTATACCACTACCTGAGTCCTGAATGGTGAAGATCAAGTCATTCCCGTCCTTCTCACTCATAATGAGGAGTCTCCCGCCACCGGGCATCGCCTCAATGGAGTTTCTCCCAAGATTCAACAACACCCTCTTCATCTTTATATCGTCAAACCTCGCCGCACCATCGTACCTCATATCAATCACCAGTTCAATATTCTTACCTGATATCTCTGGCAACAAAAGTTCTCTTACCTCGTTTAAGAAGTTACTGACGAAGACCTTCCTTATCAGTATCTGAGAATCTCCTCTGGCAAAGGAGAGGACCTCGCGTATCATATTGTTCATAATCTCAAACTGCTTCATCAGAAGATCCGAGAATGCCATCCTCTTCTGCCTGTCCTCCTCAAATGCTATGAGTTGTGTATATCCCGATATTATGGTCATAGGTGTCTTGAAGTCGTGCAAGAGGCTCGAGAGCATCTGGCCTATCAGGGCAAGCCTCGAATTCCGCTCCCTCTCCTCTCTACTCTGAAACATATCTACGGCGCGGCTTATCTGTCCAGAGAAGAGGGTCAGCATCTTGAGGTCGTTCTCGTTGAAATCGAACATATTGGACTTGTTCAGGAGTTCGAATGCACCTATCACCTTATCCCCGTACATAAGGGGAACGCAGATGATATTCCTTGGATAATAATTGATGGCCTCTGCAATATATCTCAAATGTCTATCATCTGCCTGTGGGTTGTTTGAGATTACAGGGGTTTTGTTTGAGACTACCCAGCCGGCGATCCCCTCATTTGCCCTGAATCTCATCTTCTTCAATTCCTCTCCCTTCTCTCCAATGGCGTGCTTGAAATAGAGATTCCCACCTTCCTCATCGAGGAGCAAAATAGAGCCTGCCTCTGCACCTATTATAGAGACCGCCTTTACTATTATCTGATTGAGGAGTTCATCCAGAGAGTGAGACTGGGATATACTCCTCTCAATCTCATACAACACCTCAAGTTCGAAGTATTTTCTCTGCAACTCATCGGACAGCCTTACGAGTTCTACATTCTTCTCGAGTAACTTCTGGTACAACTTGTTATTCTCAAGGGCTACGGTGATCTGAGAACCCAGTGCCCTGAGGAGGGAGAGGTCGGACTCATTGAACTCCCCGCTCTTCTTATTCAGGACCTGTAATACCCCAACCAGTTCGTGGGCCTTGTTTATAAGGGGTATACAGAGAATAGATTTTGTTGTAAACCCGGTTATCTGATCTATCCTGCTATTAAAGCGTTCGTCCCGGTATGCATCATTTGAGATGACGGCCTCATAAGTACTGGCCACATATCCAGCGATACCCTCACCGATCTTGAGTCTTATCTCCCGAATTGTAATCCCCTGGGCGAGCTTACTATAGAGCTCACCCCTCTCTGTATCCACGAGAAAGAGTGTAGACCGCTCAGCCTCCATCAGATCAGTCACCTTCCGCATAATAATATCGAGGAGGATGTCTATATCCACAACAGAGGACATAGCGATACCTATGTCCGCCATAGCCCGCACCTTCTTCTCCTCCCCCTCGAGTCTCTGGATGTAAGATATGGTGTCCTCCATATATATTCCCCCTTATATGTTCTTCTTTAGTTCTTCGATCAACTGTTTGAGCTCCGCCTGGAATATGGCATCCCTGTTCTCTACATTCTCAGGTATCTTACTGTCATAGGCCTTCTTGAGTTCTACAAATACAGGATTGTACTTCTTCTGGAATGTGCCATCCCTCAGAGACTTCAGCATATCATCCCAGTATTTCATCTTGAGGTTTGCCACAATCGTTCTGGCAAGCATCTGGGGTGTGACAGTCTCTGTGGTAGTGGTTTTCACGGGTCTTGCCGCCTTCATCTCCTCTATCTCCCTTATCTTTGCAGAGAGTTCGTTCTCCAGTTCCTTTATGCGGTCATCTTTCGAGGCGAGTTCTATCTGCAGATTTACAATCTCCGATGAGAGCCTTCTCACCTCCTCGTCATTAGAAGGGGCAGACCTATTCTCCAGTTCGGCTTTGAGGGTGGCTATATCTGATTTGAGCCTGCCAATCTCCTCCTCCTTTGACTTCATCAGCTCGCCCAGCTCCCTCTCCTTGATACCCAGATTTGTCTGCAACTCCTCTGCCTCTGCCTTGCAGGCGAGCATCTCCTCCTGAGACTTAGAGAGCTCATCTGTTAACCTCTTATTCTCTGTCTCTAACAGCTTCACTCTGGACTCCAGTACTGTAACCCTGTCGTTTAAGGTCCTGTTTTCCAGCATCAGTTTTTCTTTTTCTATTTCCATCTTTTTCAGGTTCTCCTTTATCTCATCCACCTCTGTGACCTTTATTGCCATCAATGACTCTTTTTCTGCAATGACCCTTTCCTTCTCTACAAGGAGTCGCTCCAGCTCTGTCTTCTCTCTCTTATAATCCTCCATCTCCTTAAGTATCCCCTCGATCTTACTCTGTAGTTCCGAATTCGTCTGCTCAAGGCTCAAAAGTTCATCCACACGCCTTTTTGTAACCTCATACTCCTTTCTGAGTTCCAGAATCTCTCGACTGAGCTTCTCCCTCTCTGAGAGAAGGGAGTTATACTCAGTCTGAAATCTTAAGGCGGATTCACCCGCAGAGGAGATCTCCTTTACAACATCAGAGATCTTGAGGGTGAAGAACTGAGATGCCTTCTCTATCTCTCTTATCTGTTTGACTATACCGTCAAATCTATCGGAGAGGTCAGATATACCGGGTGTTGGCATCTTAACTTTTACAGTATCTTCACTCACCTTTTTATCCTCCACAATCTCACTTAGCTCCTCCAGATCTTCTTCACTCACAACACTCCCCCGTGTATCCTCCTTTGGTGGTTGGGGTGGAACCCCTCTTGAGACAGTGCTGCCCTCCACTCCCTTCTCCCTCCTGTGAGTCTCCTCTTCCGGCGGGTTTATTATCACACTCCCCTCTGCCACCTGTACACCTGCGGGTCTGAAGACCTCCACGATCTCAAAGGCCTCTTCTATATTCTTCTTGCCTCCTAACCTCTCGTAATCCTTTTGATGCTTCTTCAGACTCTCCTTCACCACATATCTGACGGCGGATATAAACGGGAGGACATCATCCAGACTACCCGAGAATGTCTTCAGGTGGAGGGTGTTTACTCTCCTGTCAAACTCCTCTACTGATATGTCAGGCTCGTGCTTGTTGTAAAATATTACCACGGGCACAGAATACTCCCGTGGCCCAAAATGAGATATGTATTCAAAGGTCTTCTTCAGAAACTTCTCGGTCTCCTCAATAGCATCTCTTCTGAGGCGACACATAAATATTAGACCATCCAGTTCCTTGAATATCGACTGCCAGACTATACCATCCCCCTTTTTGTCACGGGCACCCATCATCTTGATCTGGAGGTTTATGTTTTCGGAGTAGAGCGATTTGACTATGGGGACGAAGGAGAAGACATCCCCGTTCTCATCGGTGAAGACCTGGAGATTTCCCTGAGTAGATGTAATCTTACACATACTGTTTAGAAAAGAGAATTTCCCTGACTTTGGTGTCCCGAAGACCGCCACCTTGATTCTAATACCTCGCAGATTTTGATTTATAGTACCCATATGAGGTCCTCCAGTAAAATCATACTCCCCCCGACATCTTACACAATTTCATTAGTTCCTTCTCTATCTCACCCGAAAGGGTATAGATTGCCCTCTCTACCTCGGACGAGAGTCTATCTGAAAACTCATAAGACTCCTCAATCTCCACCCCGAAGATCAGGATAAAATCGGGCATTTTGAGTCTTAACTCCTTCCCCAATTCTATAGAGGTATTAAGGTCAAAATCGTGAAAGCTCGAGATCCTCTTTGAATATCTCAGGTCCTCAGGTTTCAATCTGACAATCTCTCCCTTCTTGTAAAGCCCCGTACAAATAGAGTCAACTATTATTGCCGCATCATACCCCTCTATCTCCTCCATAACCTCGAAACCTGTAGAAAAACACTTCTTGAAATCCACACCATTCTTCTTATACTTCTGTTTGAGTATATCTATCACCTTTAGCCCGGCAGAATCATCCCCCATAAGTTCACTTCCAAGACCTAAGACCACGATATTCATCGACATCCCTTAAAAGAGCCACCCCCAGAAATTCTTTAGTATTTTATCTATACCAATACAATGAATAATGCAATAAAAAACGATGATAAGCCGGTAATCATTCAGTTATGACTGGCAATTATTGTTGTTCATAAGGTCTATAGATTTTGGGACCTCGGCAAGTTAGGATGTAAGTCCTGATTTTTACATCTATCCGTTTATTTTGTTAGCTCTCTCTTTCAAATAAAAATTTAACTTACCAATTTCCCACTTCCCAATTACCTATTTATAACTGAATCTTTACGAGAAGGCACAGCCGTTCATTAGTCCCCCGATCTCCCGGTTTATCTTATTCTGCCTTAAGTTCATCCGTTCCCTGATACATCTACTCAATCGGAGTGTCATATAGCAAAACACGATATGTAGAAAGGTCATTCGGACATAGATGACTCACAGATATGGCAAAAGAAAGCATCAAAACGGAAAATACCTTCACGATCTTTTTCCCTGATATCAAACAGAAGGAGTATATATCAGAGCCAGTTTAGATTGTATAATAAAAAAAATGGTTCTTCTCCAAAAAAGTTACAAAAATAGATAAAATATAGTGGGCATTGCAGGACCAATTAATAAGGAAATCTCACAAATGTCCAACCAAATATCAACGCCTAATTGTCAATACTAAGAGATACTATATGAAACCATAAAAACACATCGAGATTTATATGAAAATTAGAGGGAAATGCTATTCTTTAATAACCGAAGATAGGCTTGTAATTTGCAACTAAAATGGAGATGAACCAAAATACGAAATATCCATTTGTGCTCAAAAAACTACATAATTTCAGATTCTTAATAGACATGTTTTGTGAGTGATATTATAGAGAACTTTGCCTGTATATACCGTATCCATTTCAGTGTTGGCTGTGAGCCGGTTAGCTCTTGAGCTTTCGTAAAGATATTTAGGGTGCGTGTTTTATAATGAAGATATCACTCCCTCCTGCATTCGACGATGGACACCCTCCAAAATTAATATCGCTACTTGAGAAACCTCCAGTTATGTATAGATTACCTGTATTATCTACAGAGATGCAATAACTTTCATCATAGCTACTCCCCCCGAATCTTTTACTCCATAAGTGATTTCCATTACTATCAAACCTGACAAGGAATATATCATCACCACCAGAGTTTGTAAGAGTACCTCCTCCAAAGTTAATTGTAGAACTGAAAAAATACCCTGTAATATATATACTACCTGAGGAATCAACAGAGACATAACGCGCAACATCATTCAGGCTGCCCCCAAAACCCTTTGCCCATGCGACATTCCCGTTACTATCCAGTTTGACCAGAAATATATCTTCATTCTTAGGAGAGGCATTTGTAATAGTCGTCTGGTCAAATGTTATGCTGCTGCTCTTAAAACTTCCTGTGATATAGATGTTGTTTGACCTATCAACTGCGAGGGAATAGATTATATCGTGGTCATCGCCTCCGAATCTCTTGCTCCACAGATGGTTACCGTTGCTGTCAAATTTCGCCACAAAGAGATCCCCGCTGCTGAGTGTTTGGTCTACATTGTTGAGCGGATTGCCTCCAAAGCTTATACTCTGGCTCTTAAAATCCCCTGCAAGATAGACATTGTCGAAACTGTCTACAACCACAGAATGTACCCAGTCATAATCACTCCCTCCAAATCTCTTACTCCATCGGTGAACGCCATTACTATCAAATTTTGCAAGATATATATCATCCCCTCCATAGGCAGGTAGATCCTGACCTCCAAAGTTTATTGAAGGACTATCGGTGTGTCCGGTTATGTATACATTATTAAGACTATCAAGGGCTATTGACTCACCTGATTCATAATGATTACCACCAAATCTTTTGCTCCAGATATGACCTCCATTGCTATCAAGCTTTACAAAGAATATGTCAGTGCAGGGCAGCCCGTCACAATCACCGCCTGAATTAGATAGTATCCCGCCACCAAAACTAATGGATGAGCTCCTGAACTGTCCCAGAAAATATATATTCCCGGATGAGTCTGTCTTTACAAAACTACCCCAGTCATTCTGATCCCCGCCAAATGCTCTACTCCACAAAGTCTTTCCTGTACTATCAAACTTAGCCAGAAATGTATCATAGGCACCAGAGTTTGTGTGATTTCCTCTTCCGAAATCAATGGAAGGACTCATAAATCCACCTGTGATAATTACATTACCAAATGGATCGATAGATACTATCGTGCCGTTATCATTATTAGAACCGCCAAAGGTCTTGTTCCATATAATTTTGTTATCTCCTTTTGTCTCACATCCATCAGAATAAGAACTATTACAATCAAAATAATCTGCAATACAATTGCAAACACCAGAATTGCACACTGTATTGGGACCACAATTAATTATACTCATACAGTCTTTACCACAGGTATTCACAGAATTTAAATTCACCTCGCATCCATTACTCCACGAACTATCACAATTACCATACCCTGAATTGCAAACACAACTTCCATTAGAACAGTTTGCATTCGCCCCACAACTATTACCACAACTGCCACAGTTGTTTGGATTATTTGTTAAATTCACCTCGCATCCATTACTATCTATCCCATCACAATTCCCATAGCCTGTCTTACAGCTTATCACCTTACATTCACCACCGGCACATCCGTTAAGTAGTGTGTTCGGGAGATTACATACCCTTCCACACCCCCCACAATTTTGCGTATCCCTCAATATATCTGTCTCACATCCATTATTCTTATTCCCGTCGCAATTCTCGTACCCAAAATCACATATGCATCTGAAGTTTGAACATATTGAGTTGTTGACGCAACTCCCGCAACTTCCTCCACATCCATCGTCTCCACACTCTTTATTTAAGCAATTAGGTGTGCAGTTCTTGCACATCCCGTTCTCACAACCATTTAAGCAATCCTTATCATTATACCCATACTCGCACCTGTCATTTACACACTTACCGCTTGTATCATATACCCTCAATTTCTTACTAT
>Ga0078972_1011491_pt1 | contig 15835 bp, 16 predicted proteins | sample YelNatPaOPGAMG01_FD_67568 | JGI IMG/M metagenome (GOLD analysis project Ga0078972, IMG submission 67568) | Hot spring thermophilic microbial communities from Obsidian Pool, Yellowstone National Park, USA - OP-RAMG-01 (SPADES assembly) (version 2) | ecosystem: Environmental > Aquatic > Thermal...
TTTTTCTGTTAAATTCTATTGAAGCGCCTTTCTTTTTATACGGTGCGGTAATGTTTTTAAATATTTACTTGTATGTTAAATTTTTTAAAAATAAGAAAATGCTTAAGTAAATACTAAAATGAGTATATTTTCAATTGGTGTTATGTTTGGTCCAATACTAGGGCCGTTTCTTGGGGGATACATCGTTAACAACTATTCTTGGCGCTGGATGTTTTTAATCAATGTACCTTTTGGTGTATTGGCAGTAATTATGATAATCTTATTTATATTTGATCCAGATTACGCCAAAGCAAAAAAAGAATTAAAGATTGATTATTGTTAAAGTCAAGTTAAATTCCCCACCTTTGGCGCGTTTATTTTCCCCACCTTATTTGTTTACTTTTGCATCAGCTCCTACATAATAATGCGAACTTTTGTCTCATAGTATACTTTAGGGCTATCTTACAAAGTTAGTGTTCAAGCCTTGGTACTACATACTTTGCATAAAGGTAGGATAGAACAAAACCTGTGCTGAAAAGTATCGCAACATATTTTGAAGATGAAACAAGAATACCAAGGGTAAGTAAAAGAAACACAATACCTGTAAACAGTGGTATAAGTATCCCTCCCTTTATTTTGAATATCCTTGCTGTATCTTTTTCTTTGTATCTTAGTGCAATAACTGAAAACGAGATGATTGAATACATAAGCGTTTCTATAGAAGCAGCGACAAGAATGGGTACAAGAAATGCTTTTGGATTCATTGCAATGGTGATTGAAAACACAGCGATAATTGAAAATACAATCAACAGGGCAATCCACGGCGTAAAATATTTAGGATGCAACTTGCTCATAAATTTAGGAAAACTTCCCTCTCTTGCCAGAGCATAAATAAGCCTTGAATTTCCCATGACGCCTGCATTAAAGGTAGAAAGTGTAGCAAGAAAACTTACGACTACCATTGAATACAACCCCACTTTCCCTGTAATGGTCTTACCAAAGATAAGATGTGGTATTGGTGTATGTGTGAGTTCACTTAAACTGTTTACGCCTATTATGGCATAAGAAAATAATGCGAAGGTAATCGTAATCACCGCTACTGAAATTGGTAATGAATATGGAAGGGTTGACTGACCGGATGCAACTTCTTCTGCAAGTGGTGTTGTCCACTCAAAGCCAGTATATATAAATATAGCTGTGGCAACAGCGGTAAAAAACCCATCAAATCCTTTCGGTGCAAATGGAACATTACTTATGTGGAATTTAGATGATAGAAATATAACGTACAGTGACAGACCTATAATACCTGCTAATTTAATAACGACCAGAACATTTTCTACATCTCCAGCTATTTCTATGCCTCTTATATTCATCAAGATAGCAGCAATAAGGAATATTAATACCCATAATTTAGCAGATAAATTAGGGTCTAAATAGTGAAGGACAGCAGAAAATACGTATGTTTCTGCAGAAGCTATGATTATAGAAAAAAACACGTAAAATATAGTTATTGTCAATGAGACACTATCACCAAAAGCTTTTTTGGTATAAACACGCACCCCTGCTGCCGTCGGGTACATACCTGACAATTCTGCAAAGGCTAACGAAACAAAACCAGTCAGTATACCCGCAATAATAATAACAAAAAGGATTGCCCACCCACCTACTTGAGATGCAGATTTTACAAGTGCTGGGAAATCACTTGAAGCTAATGCAATTCCTACACTTGCAGATACAAGTGTACCCATCCTTAATACTTTCTTAAGTTCTGGCATTTCTATTTCCAGACAATATCAACTATGGAATCGAGAACCATCTGATCTTTTTGTGAAGCGAACACCTTTAATGTGCCATCAAGGTATAGCCGTGAAGGGTTTGCCTTACCAATAAAGATGTCATTGATAACATCCGCAAGTGCTGATAAAGTAATATCGGCATTGGGAGTGTCTTCAAACTTAACATCAACCACCACACCTTTTTCTACCTTTAATGTCGCTATTGTATCTGGATCTTTTGTCTTTATAACAATGAGTTTTGACCAGCCTTTAAGAATCTTTTTCAATGTTGTGTTCTCGTTAACCCTTTTTACAAATGTATTTAGCGTGTTGATAAGCGTTTCTATTGTAACCATGGTACCTCCTTACATCTCCTCAATATCTATGTCTCTTTTTTTAAGCTCCTCTATAAAGTGTTCTGGCTGGATGCATGCCTCTGCGGGGATTACACCGGTATGTTTGATCATACCCTTTGCCATCATCTGGGCGCCGATTGAAGCAGGTATACCCGTAAGTCTGCTCATGCTATCTATAGCACCCCATGAGTATGTTTTTGGTTTGCCTGCCTTCGTACCGTGCACATCAACCCTTAAGCCTGATACAGGTAATGGTTTATCCTTCGATCCAAATATATTCGAAAGCACAATCATATCGCCACTCAGAAACTCGCTGATTGCATGGAGTTTCTTCTCTGTTGATACCGCATCCGTATCGACAAGAAACTTCCCGAGTTTGTTGATGTCCTTCGGGAGCAGTGTGCCTTTTAAGGTAACATTTTTTACGCCTTTTAGATACCTCGGAATCGTAACAGGTTCCGGGTGTCCCACATAATAGGCGTTTTGCACGCCTATGGGTTCCGGGAATTTTACATCTTCATTACCCGTTAGTGCGTTTACGTCGATCCACTGGTAGTCTTCATAGCTTGGAGCTGTGCCCTGGATTACATGAAACACATGCTTTATAACAGCTATCCCCTCGGAATCTGCAATAGAGCCGACCCAGTAGATGTTGATTGATTCTACCGTATCGAGTTTATCTGCTCCGTATCTGGCAAGCACATTTGTTATACCCGGCGTCCATCCCATACCTATTAATGCTGTCACATTGTTTGAGCGTGCCATATCACTGTATGAGAGTGCACGCTCGGTTGCATCATGATCATCGCATATATCAACATACCCGACACCGGCTTCTATTGCCAATGGCAAAATTACCCTCTCGTATTTGTAGAACGGACCTACGCAATTGACAACGACCTGTGCTCCTTTGAGTATCCTAAGAACATCCTTACGCTTATTGACATCACATTGCTCAACCAAAATATTGGGCAAGCCTATTGATCTTGCCTTTTTCTCCGCAACATCTTTTCTGAGATCGACGATAACCACATCGCTTTCAGGTGAGAACTGTGCAAGATCAGCGACAACCTCACTGCCCATATCTCCAGCTCCGCCGAGTACGACAAATTTCATACAGCCTCCTTTTGTGTGAGCGATATTCACACTTTAAAGTATGAAAGTTTTATTCAAACACATAATAATCGATCCTGTCAAGTAAATGTAGGAGTCCACGCCATATTGCACCGAAGCAACTGTTTGGTAAACCCATTCACACAACATTCAGTAGTATTTTAAAGGTATTAATAATTGACTTACTGTTTATTCACTAATTCGTCAGAGCCTTTACCAGCGCCTTTATCAGGGGCTCGGTCAGAGCTTCGCCCAAGCCTCGCCCCCGCAGGGGGCGAGGCGAAACAAACAAGAATAACTACCACAGAAATTCCGAGCTATCGGAATTTACAACAATCCTGTTTTAAAATTCGGCTTTGTTACACAGGGGAAAAGCCGATGTTTCTATTTTTTTTCTTGCTATGGCAACGGCCAGCTTATGGTTTCAATAGAGTATGTAGGTATGCTTGTGAGTGATTTATATTCAGGAGTATTTACATCTATCCCTTGTACAGATGCGTAAAGCGTTGCAGTAGTTGCTGTGGAGGTGAAATAAAGATTCATGTAGAAATACTGTCCATATTTTGACGAACCTGGCTTATCATGTAAGCCATTAACATAATATATCTTATTCTGTTTTAGATCTAATACATTTATGTGGGAACCAACCGCATCACTAAGTGGTGGAGAACCATCAATAAAGAATAAGTATCTACCTGTTGAATCGATCGCAATGTCTAGTGGTAGTATAGACTGGTAAGGTGTTGATTCGGGTTCCCCATATGTCACCCTACGCCCTGCTAATAGGGTTACAGTATGCTGTAAGGGATCGATTTTCCATAGATAGCCTGTTGCCGGTCTTACTGGTAAATTATAAGCGGCTAGCGCCGTATCACTGAAGTAATCTATATGTTCGGTAGCTGCATATAATAAACCACTGTTGTTATCCACCTTCATACTTACAACCTCTTCAGAGATAGGTAGAGATGCTGTTATTGTTATGACATTGCTTTGCAGGGAAGTCTGATAGATGGTATTCTTAATCGCAAAATAGATAGTATCGTTATTTGTTACCGCAAGCTTAACAACGGGTGGAAGCAATACCTTGGTTCTATCCATACTACTCATATCGGAAGGCTCGTAAGTAAATGTTTTTATATTAGTGGAATATGGCGAAGAGCTATCCGTAAATTCATAAGTGGCATAAAACGGCTGATGTAGTTCGTATAGATATGAATTATAAAACACAATAAGAGGATAATCTCCCTGTGGACAGTATGGATAGTAAGGTGAAGCATATCCATCGGAACCGAAATTACAATAACCTATAATAGGTGTATCTGTAGTAAACCGAACACCAATAACAGATTTTGGCGTACTTCCAGGCTTATACATCATTACCCGCCGTATATCATTATAAAATATATTACCTTCCGCACTATCTATTGCTACTGTTCCTTCACTAAAGTATAACCAGTTATAGTAAGCAACGGTGTTAGGTCCTGGTATACTAGGACAAGGTGGAATAGAATCCTCGGAGCACCAGCCAGAGTAAGCTAAACCTACAAATGGGTCAGGAATAGAAGTTGTGCTTGTAAACCTCACCTCAACAGGAAAACCTATTGTTGGTTCTGTAGTAGAAAATGGTACAATAGGAGAAACAATATAATTTATCTGTTCTACAAGAGGGGATGTTCTTACATCTAATCTTCCTGATGCTCCTTCTCTCTCTATGTTGGGCATAAGATAAGCCAACTCCTGCTTGGTTAGTGGAATTATACTACTGGTTGTAAACCTTCCAGCTACATCTTGATTAAATGTTGCAATAGTATGAGTTGTTACAGGTCTCCACTCTGGACCCACGGGGGATTTATAATAACAACCACCTACAATAGTAATTGATAGTAATAAATAAAATACTTTAATTTTATACATATTTAGGTCTCCTAATAAATATCATTTTGTGGGTCTAAAACATCTATAATATGACAAATCTAACTCATCCACGTAGTTTCCTGTTGGAGAATTACTATCTGCGGTTCGATTAGAGTTAAATGAAAGCCCTGTCCAGTACACTTGCGTATAATCAGGATAACAATATTTGGAAATTAATCCATTGACTTTCATGTGTTCTATCTCCATAAAGAGACATTGGAACTACGAGGATCAGCATAATAATTAAAACCCCTGTTAATAGATTTGGTTTGTTCATATTACACCTCCACTAAAAAATTTGATATTACTGATTGTATAAAATAGGTTACCACTAATCTGTTTAAATAGAGTATGAAACCACCTAAGAAGTAAAAAAGTATAGATCTACTGAAGAGTGGGATGGTTTTGAGAAGACATATTTTTGGTGAGTAATGCATACTACCCTCCACTTCAATTTTATCATTACATAATGTAATAGGAATGTCAATTAAATGTAGGCATCTACGATGTATTAAAGTGAGCGAGGTTGTTTAGTAAACTCATTCACACAACTTTCAGCGGTATTTTTAAAGGTATCAATAATTGACTTACTGTCTATCCCCAAAATAATCTGTATAAACTGCATAATCTGGATAAATCCGAGCCACAGCTTACTTTATTTAAGCGGACAACGATGAGTGCTAATACATTCTTATTGATGCAGATACAACTATTGTGCTGGCAAATACAAGATTTGGAAGAATGTTATGGTATGACAAAAATAATATTGGAGGCAAGATGAACTGGACGAAATTCATTTTGTTAAATCTTGGGGAAAAACCTGGAACGGGAAATCAGTTTCGGGAATTGATTTTTCACCGTTCCGGCAAGCATGGACATTGCTCGCGATTTTATTCTTCGCTCTGGCTTTTCGCCCGCAGCTATCCTTACAAGTTCTAGAAGATGGTATAATGGAGGCGCTCCTGGATATAGTAGGGCGCAAGTTCCTAGCATTTGCAAACATCCCGCACAATACACGCAAAGAATATCCGCTGCCGTTTTTTGGGCTTCCCTGATTCTTTTAAATGTTGAATATATGAGGTGAAGCGGATTGTAATTGCTCTTTATACTAAAACCCGCCCCGATCCCACAACAAACCATTGATGCTTTTGATCTCGGCATCTCAACAACATCAACTCCTATCTTATTTAATATTTTTCGTGGGAGTTCCATATAATCGGATTCCAGGAATTTAGAGTAACATGAATCCTGGATTGTGGCGCGCAATCCAAGTTTATTTACAACCTTTATCTCTCCACTTTCCAAGCCTTCCCACAAATATCTGACTAACGGTTTAAATGCTATATTGAATTTTATACCTAGCCGTTCCGGCATTATTTTCGTGAACATGGCGGTTCCAGCAGTGCACATCATTAAAATCTTTTTGGCGCCCATGTCAGAAAAACGCGCCTGCATTTTCTTGCCTTGGGCTTCAGCAAGGTCAAAATACCCCATTCTGAAGAATGTTTCGCCGCAACACCAGTCTAAGCCACCCCTGACGGGAATAGCCGGAAGAAGAGAGGTTTTTGTAAGGTATGGTGCAGTGCATACATTACATCCCGGATATATAAATTCCTCGCATTTTGATGTGTCATCCCAGCTGGTGAGCATCTGCTTTTCATCGGCAGGTAATCTATCGATCACATAGCTTCTGAAATTCAATGGCTCGTTAGGCATGAAATATCTGGCTCTTTCCCGAAGTCCTTTTTCCTTATATTCTTCATACCAGTAACGGACAATGGTTTCAGCTGGTTTTGCGTCGTTTGGGCAATAATAATCACAATCGAAACATCCGGTACACTTGCGCGAGATCCAGTCGCTTATCATGCCGTTGTTGATTTTTTCCTTTTCTTTTTTGGCCGTTTCAAGAGGCAACGCCAACTCCGGACACCTATGGAGGCACTCACCGCAAAGAGTGCATTTGTCTATTGCTGAATAGATGTACTTTTCAGTTTCGCTCATTTAATCTTTCTCCTTTTTCTTCGTAAATCGAGCATCGCCCGTGCCACTTTATGCAGTCCACCTTCCACGATTTTGTTACGCAGTAGCAAACTGTTATACAGTCGGCTGTAAAATCCCGGAAGCTTGCCAGTGATCATATCAATATGGGACAGATCTGTTTTACTATCAAAATCTGACATGTCGATCCAAAACCGCCGGGATTCTTTTGTATTAACCAGCATCCGCGTTATGTTTGCAGACATAATAGAAAGGATATCGTAAGCTCCCTGTCTGGTTCGATGAACGGGCCTTCTACCATCAGCCAAATCCAAAAGTTCGATGATATGATAAATTTCGACCTTGCTACCAACTATTTCTTTAACAACCGACAAAATAAAATAACACGCTGAACAGTAAACTATTATCCAATTCGCGCCCGTGTCTTCGGCTTCACTTAATCTTCTTAAGCCGCCCTCGATCAAATCAAAGATATTAAATTTTCCGGCAGCTGATCCAAATCCGCAGCAAAGTGCGTCTTCACGATTATGCTCCATTTCCACAATATCGTCACAGCAGCGGCCAGCGATGTCTCTTACAACCTGCCATAGTTCTTTACCCACACTTTTTGAGAAGCAATTGTCGTGGATGGTAATACGCTTGTTTATTTTGTTGCTTAATCGTATTTCACCATTGTTAATTTGCTCAGCAATCCATTTTTCAAGTGGTACGACTTCGAAATCAAAATTTATGCCAAACTTTTTAGGTAGTATGTTTGTCAGCATCGAATATTCCGCGGCCATCATGGTGACAACCCTGCGGGGCGATAGCTCCTCAAAAACGCTTTTTGCCTTTTTGCCTATAGCTTCAACTACTTCGAGCAAACCTAATTGATATATGTGCCCACCAGAGCACCACAGCCGTTCGTCTCCGTACGGCGTCAGTTTCCTCAGAATAGGAGTCATCGTTAGGTATGGCGAGAGAGCGCTAAAACATCCTGTAAGCAAAATCTCTTTTCCCTTTTTGTTCTTCAACGAACGCCAGTTTTTAATCAATGCTTCCTCATCCAAAGGAAGCAAGGGATAAAGCTGTTTCCATATAGAAAGAGGATCCGTAGGCACAACCATTCTTGCCAATGGGGGCAAACCACGACTCTTATATCTTTCATTCCAACGGAGTAACACCAATTCGTATGGCTCGCATCCGTTTGGGCAATACAGGTCGCATGAAAAACACGACGCGCATCTATCGAGCACAATACTCTTCTTTCCTATGTTGAGCTTGGCTTTCTCTTCTTTTGCCTTTTCACGGCTGAATTCAAACACAGGACACCGCGACAAACAGTAGCCGCAAAGTTTGCAACATTTTTCATTAAGAAACTTTTTAGTATCGAGCATGTTGCCTCCCAGAAAATTCTCTTCCAGGTCAGAACTCATCAACTATTTAAGAATGTCACCCCTTTCAGGTAGTGTCAACAATTTGTAGAAGTCCACTACTGATTTTTGAGCTTTATAGCCATGTTATGAACTTCTACAATATAATTAAGATAGTTATGCATAATTAACTGTGATCGCTTTTGTGACCAGAATTAAGCCAAAATTGTATAAATAGTAATAAATGGTATGACTACATAAAAATCCGCTGATTTAGTTTTTATAAGGGTTTGCACTGAATTAGCCTTATCTTTCAAGGCCTTATAAATAATGGAGGCTGCTGGAGTTGAACCAGCGCCTACACCCATTTTCATCTCTGGCACTATATGTTTATTCTGTGTTTAAATGTTCGCTATCTTCACTCTGCTGGCAGGGTTCTGATAGCTATTCCGTTTAGGGTGCGGCCTCAGGTTAGACAGAAGATAAAGGGGTGTTGTTGGTTAAGATGGCTTGTGTTGTTTCAGTGCCTTTGATAGTGCGGATGTTAAAACACCAAGATAATGTGCTGTCTCTATCATAAACTGAGAAAGGGGGTTACATCTTTCTATGCTGTTGAAAAACTAAGTATTTTCAAAGCAACTTAATCCATCAAATTGTAGTATATTGATATTTTGAGTTAAAGCCATGGAATCTATAAAAACCATCTTCCAGGATTCATAATTCCATTTGGGTCAAACATTTTTTTGATTTCTCTCATGACCCTCAGATAATTAGGGTCAATTCTCTTAATGAATTTTTTCACTGCCCAAGCAGGTGCCTTGTATGGAATGAATCCAAGGTCAAGAACCATATCACATAGTTTTGAGTTTACTTCGGCAACTATCTTTCTGTCCTCAGGCGCTTTTTTGTTGAATATCATGATAAACCGCAGCACACCATAATGCCCGCCTTTCATCGGTCTTGTTACAGCTATCGGAGGAAAGTTCGCTGCCTTCATTATCTTTTCACCTTCTCTCAACCCCTTTTCCCATGCTGCGGTCGGACCGTATGTCCCAACCCATGTTAGTCCACCGCCTGTTGTTTCAATTAAGAAATCAAGTGTCATAGGAAATTCTGCAAATTTAGCAAAGGTCGCATTGACCTTTAGCAAATCCTCAACCTCAATTGGTCCCTCAAATTCAACGCCTTTAATTTTATATTGCTTAAGCAAGCTATTAACAATCTTATCCTTGGCGTTCATTTCCTCTTTAATGTTTCCTGAATAATCCAGATACACAAAAAATTCTGGTTCCTCATCATCCCTTTTCATGGGCTTTTCAATACCCATAAGCATCTTGCCCGTGGGCCAGGTTAACCCGCCTATATCGTCAAAGATCCTTGTTCTTGAAAAATCACGCATAAGATTGAAACCACCTTCCACACTGTAGGTTAAAATAAAGGTTCTTCTTCTTAGTGGAGGATTTGGCCATAACTGGATCGACATCTTTGTTACAACCCCTGTTGTTCCCTGCCAATTAACAAAAAGCCCTGTAAGATCCGGGAGCGGCGCACGAGAAAACCAGACATTACTCAACGCTGCTGAACCTGTTTTTATGAGACCACCATCAGGTAAAACAGCTTCAAGGCTACCGATCCACTCACCCATTGAGCCGTGCGTTAAAGAAAGATTCCCGAGGCCATCAAGGAGACAGTTCGCAACGATTGATACATAAGGAGGAGAAAGAGGATATCCAATTGTTAAATTAATTTTATTTTGAACAAGATATTCCTTGAGTTGTCCAAATGTAACACCCGGTTCTACAACTGCATACATTTCATTTTGATTGATCTCAACGATCCTGTTCATCTCTTTAAGGTCAAGCACAATTCCACCTTGTACCGGGATAGCAAGTCCACCAAGATTGGTACCGGCAACAACAGGCGTGATTGAAATTTTCTCTTCATTTGCAAGACGAACTATTTTTTGTATTTCATCCACAGTTTTTGGTTTTACCACAAAATCAGGAGCATGTGGCTCAGCCTCTGTCATGTCTTCGCCATAAGAAGTGATCACGTCGGGTTTTGAAAGAACCCTTTCTTTTCCTACAATGTTCTCAAGCCTTTTTAGTATGTTTTCCTTTTCCATATAGTATCTTTAAATACTTATAAGCTTCATCAGCGGAAGTAACCGTAAAATGTTTCCTCCTATTTTAATCTCACCGGTAAGAAATGTTCTAATAAGTCTTCTCCGTAATCCAAGATTTAACAACGCACCCAATGTCCCCTTCACATACGCATTTGCTTCATCATTAAAGCCCTGCTTAATTGTTACGTTATCTCCGCTTAATGTAAGATTTACCTTCATTTTCCCTGCCTGAATATTAATCAATGATTTGTGTCGTCTGATAAGATTTTGTTTCTTCGGCTCATTTAGATTCTTTTCAAGGATACTTGCTATAATAAGACCAAAGAGATTTTGAGTATCAGGGCTTTCAATAGTTATTGTCATATTATGAATCTCTCTTTTTTATTAAGGCTCAGGTTATATTCATAGATGTTAAGCAGAAGCTGAAGGTTACAGCCCGTGCAGAAAAAATGCGTCATGCCGCCACCCTCTAAATGATGGTATGCACATCCATCAAGATAAAGATTGTTCTTAATAAAATCAAGAACTACCCTGGCATTATCAAGATATGATTGGTCCCCCGTATAATGGTATAAAATCAGATCAACCGTTATCATATAGTTCTGAACAGACAACAGATAGTCAACATCAGGGTTTTCTTCATCAGGTGCTTTATAGCCTCCTGTAGCTGCACTAAATGTTAGAGATTTTATTACATTGTAAAGAGATTCAGCCCTTTTAAGATAATCAGGATCATTTGTGTACCTATAGGCGGAAAGTTGTGCCATGATCATCAACGCATTGGGGAATAACCAGAATGTATCTGAACTAAGGTTTGGTTTATAATAACCTTTAATAGGATCATAGGCAAGTTGGTTCATCTGATTTATCACATCCAAGCCGTAGTTCGCATACCCTGAAGAGGATGGAGTAACAGGTGAAACATTCAGCCCATACAGTATATTGTAATCTGCTATCATGGCAAGTGTAATGGAGGGGTCATAGCCTGGTATGCTAAGAGAAAAAATTCCTGTTATATCTTTGCCGACAAAGTTATCTACAATATCAAGGTATCTCTTTATTGAAGAGGTATATTGTGGAGAGCGGCTATACATATAACCATAATAAAGCCCTATTATACCGAGGAAGATATTCTGCAGATTGTCTATATTCATTGAAATAAGGTCTGTGGTTGTAAAGTTGTTTATCCATTCCATTATAGTGTTGAGGTTGCTATTAGCAATACTTATAGCATTGGGATCAGCTTGCCCATTTAATGCCATACTATATATCAGTGCAGGGCCATATCCGTTTGCATCGCCCCAATCACCAGGCCAGTGGCTATCTTTAAGATAAAAGTTTTTTAAGAGATTATTGTATATGGGATTGAACATCTCTGAGTATGCACCCTGATATGTAAAGGCAGGACTTTTCTGTTCTGTGGTACAACCTGTTATAAGAAGAAGACCAATGATAAAATATTTAATATTTTGCATAACTCACCCCTCCCCAAAAACTTGCTATGTACATACCATTATTACTAGAATGAAGACCAAGCAGTATATCAGAAGCAAGCCCATCATCCACAGTATAATTTATCCACCTGCCATTATCCAGTATAAAAAGCCCTCTGCCCCACGTGGCAACCCACACCCTTTCTTTGTTGTCGATAGCAACATCATATATATTTGTGCAGCCTAACCCCTGAGCATAGCCGAAGTTCTGAATAGATAATACAGTATTAAATGGATTACCGTGGTCATCAAGCCTTACTAGCCCCTGCGCAGTTGCTACCCATATTATACCATTGTTATCAATGACGACATTCCTTATAACATTAGATGGTAATCCTTCTGAAGCACCAAAACAAATCAATCTATCATCAGAGGTATTCTCAGGGTCGCCATTATAATCAAGATAACACAAGCCCTTGCCCCATGTTGCAAGCCACAAGCCATTTGTTCCTTCGGGTGTGATGTTGTAAACCCATGTATTTGATAATTCCGTAAAGTGTGTAACCCTTAGTTGTGATTTATTAATGGGGGTTAAGCCTGTATACAGATAAAGTAAACCACCGGGATTCATACCTACCCATACCCCGTTAGTATCTGCATAAAGCCCATAGACCATAGGTGAACTCAAACCATCTACGGTTGTAAAAGATTGAGATATATCATCCGAAGTATCCTCAGGGGTGTTATTAAAATTAAGATACTCAAGTCCTTTATTTGTAGCTATCCATAAACCATTTTGTCCAAAGGTTAGATTATTTATTACGTATCCGACGGTCGATGAGAATGTGGTGTAAGCCCCTGTAGATGTATTGAGATAATAGAACATTCCACCTTCCTGTCCATTGGAACCAAACCAGACACCATTAGCATCCGGAAGCATAGACTTTACCCATACAGTTTTTTGGGTATAGTTATTAAAGGTAAGCTGTGGTTTTGATGAGGTGCTTGTTGCTCCATCACAACCTGCGGTAAAGATAATAAATAGTGTTAATAATAGCCGACACCATTTTATAATATACATGCTTTACCCCCCTTTCACTAACTATGTTGCTTAGATTAAATGCCTTGACAGGCTTTTACCAAATTCAATATGACATTGTCAAGCTTTTGTAGGAGTCCATGACATATTGGGCTGGGCTGGTTGGTTGATAAATTCATTTGCATCCGTGCCATCCCTTACTTGTCACTCTGAGTGAAACAAAGAGTCTATTCATACCTGTCATTCTGAGCCGCAGGCGAAGAATCTGCTTACCTTGAGATTATTCGTCACGGCTTGAAAAGCCATTCCTCAGAATGACACTACTCAATTTTTTGAACTTCTTAACCCAAAAATGTGTTTGAAAATAAGGAAGTTTGTGCAGTGAGTGAAGGGGTACCCATCGGGCACACAAGCGAAGCTTGGGTCGGATGGGTCGTGCGTCAAATCTTAGGTATTCTTCAAATATGAGCAAAAAGAATTATTGTGCTGTCATTGCGAGCCACAGGCGAAGCAATCCCATGAGATTGCTTCGTCGCTAACGCTTCTCGCAATGACACCTGCGAAATAGAATTTTTATTCGGTAATAATTTTGCTGGGTAATTTTTTTATGACATCTTGTAACTCTTCGAACCCCCTTATCCATAAAAAAATCAGTTAATTTTCACCACGGTGGATTGGGGTTGCCTGTCCATTTTCCTGTGTTCTTTACATCGTGCTTAAACTCTGGCCAGGGAGGAAAGAATGGAAAATTCATGCTTATAACCCTTCTCATCCTCACAGAAACTTCAGAGGAAGAGAAGGAGCTGGCAAGGAGGATACTGGGGGAGATGACTCCTGTTTTTAAGTAACCACCAGGAAAATTCCTGAATATTTTCTACTTTTAATAACAACAATAAGCTTTGCAAGAAGTACCACATGCTGCGTAATCGCAATTTGCGTGACAATTTCCATCACTACAATAATAAGGATGGGAACTGGGACAACATTGCCCGTTACTCAGGCAATATCCTTTAGAACAATACTGACATGCTATAGTCTGGCCGCCGCCTCCGCCGCCGGAGATACATTTAAGATTGATATCGCAGGCATCATTCGTTGAGCAAGTTGAACCAACCGGGCAGTATACGCACTGCCCTGCGTTTGGGTTGTTGCTCACCGACACATCCTCCGCACAATAGCCGCAAAGCACATAGCCATCCTTCGATGAACACACTTCGCCTTTGTCACTGCCACAACCAGCAATAAAGGTAGCAAAAACGATAGCCAAAAAGAGAACACTGCTTCCTAACCTTTTACTTTTTTTTGCTTGATAAAGTAAAGTTATATCACTCATTATACACCTCAAACTCATATATCCAACCGTGTGTAATATCGCAATTATTAAGGGTAAACCGCACTTTTGTAGATGTTACCGATTTAAAAGTATTCATAGTAGGGAGTGAAGGTATATCCCAATTTGGAATGTTTGGGCCACACATTAAATACCCTTTACCTTGTGTAGTTGAAAAGATATCTATCCATTGATTAGAAGTCTCGTCCCAGTATTGAATTTTATATACATTTGGCACATGCTCTATCCCATGATGCCAAACTATTACTTTATTAAAAGTAGTAGGTTTTCCAAAATTGATTGTTGCCTGGCGCCATCCACAAGGTTGATTGCACCACTCTTCTATACCTCCACAAAAAGCCAAACCATGCGCCCAATCACCATAAGTTCTCAAACCATCAACTATTTCAATCTTATTGGAGCCACCTCCCCATCCATCATCGGATTCAGATACATCCATACCTGTAGCCAAATCATTAGGTGAACATGTCTGAGAAACATTTAAACAGGGATCTACTTTTGTAGGCTGTGAGTTTGAGGACTCTCCACAACTGTAAAGTAAATAAAGACCAGAAATGGTGAAAAGAAAAAACACTACCTTTAAGATACCACCTGTTCTGTTACCTACCTTTCTTTTAGATAAGCTCATAATCTTACACCTCCTTCGTCCCTTTCGGAGCATATTTTATTATGGATTTATTAAAATTGATAAATGACCTTCTTAAAATAGACTTATGAAGAGAGAGAGAGAGGATTTTAACTTCCATATAAAATCTCCTTTAACCAATTCCATACATTGTTTTTTTACCATTTTAAAAAATAAATGTCAAGCAAATGTAGAACTCCATACCATATTGCACTGAGTGGGTTGTTTGCTAAACTCATTCATACAACATTCAGCAGTTTCTTGTGTGAAGAAGGCTTCGCAGATTTTTAGCTAAGGTTTATAGTGGCTTCTACCATTATTTTTTGTCTTTTATACCTTGTTTGATTGGTGTTTTCTTATTTTATCCTTCCTGCCCATTTCACAGAATAGCTACTATCCCCCAATTTCAGCTAACCTTGTATACCCCCCTTTGCTTGCATCCCACCTCATAATACAAAAATTCCTGCAAACACATCGGATTTTTTTTGCTTGCAATAAAAATCCTCCCTTCTCTATGGAATGTTTCCACTACTTACAAAAAATTCCAGAAATTCACAGGGATTTTTAAAACCCCATTTACAAATTCCATCTTTTCCTCAGGATTTTTATAACATACTCGTAAAAATCCATCCCTTTTTAAGGATTTTATACCCCAAATTCCCGAATTTCCCCTGGATTTTGGTATAAGTAATAAGGAGTAGAAGGTTGTTTTCAGCACCATCCATGAAAATCCTTCTAAAAATCCATATCTATCTTTGCAATTTCTATCCAAAAA
>Ga0078972_1011492_pt1 | contig 15830 bp, 7 predicted proteins | sample YelNatPaOPGAMG01_FD_67568 | JGI IMG/M metagenome (GOLD analysis project Ga0078972, IMG submission 67568) | Hot spring thermophilic microbial communities from Obsidian Pool, Yellowstone National Park, USA - OP-RAMG-01 (SPADES assembly) (version 2) | ecosystem: Environmental > Aquatic > Thermal...
GCACCTCCCTTAAACCATGCTTCCACCTTATCCCAGAGAGCCTTCTTGTTATAGACCATCAGACGGTGGAGAAGAACCGAATTACCATCGGATTCCAGAGGGAACTGCGTCGTGGCGATACGGGCATAGACCTGACCTTTAGAATCAGTAGCTTCCGCAGAAGGGATATATTGTGTTTCCATTTGGAATGGTTTATTGGCCTGTGATGGTCGTTGATCAAGAAATAATCCACTAAATTCCGGATTATCCACTGATGCCTCGTTCCAGAAATATGGGGTAAAGAATGCCACCGGGCCTTTGAAATTACCGGTGTTCAGAAACAAGGTCCAGCACTGATTACCGGTAGGAACATTTTTCCCGGCCGTGGTGGATTTCGGCTCAGTAAGAGGCAAAGGCAGATATCCGTAGCCGAATAATTCACCGCAGGTGCCTTGCTTAAGGTTCAGTCCATCGGGAGGCCACAACACCCATGGGCTCAACTGGGCTACACCATATTTACCTTTAGGATTGTTCCAGTCTCTGCCTTTTCCGGCGCCAGGTCCGTTGGCCCATCCGATAAAATTCAGCTGTACACCACCCATACTAAATTTGGGCGTTTCTGTTGCATATTCTGTGCTACGCCACCAGCCCAGCCCTCCCTCGATATCAGTGTAAAATTTCTTTGTCAAAGGCTTGTCATTCTGTGGGAACATCCAGGTGCCGAACAGACCTGATTGAAAGTTCCTGCCCGGATACTCCCTCAACAGTGGCCAGGCCGCCGCATACATCGAAAAACCCGCATTAAAGGTTGCATCAACTTTCTCAACCTTAGTAATCATATAACCGCCAACATTCCCCTGTCTTATCGACTTACCTGCATTAACCTGTGCAGAAACAGGATTAGCAAGCAGAATAATAAGGAGATAACCTATAAATACTTTCTTTCTCATTTTAATTTTGTTTTTGTTTTAATAACTAAATTCCGAAATTCACTTTCTATAGAAATTTTACTGTATCATTTCTTCTCTATTCTGAGCATCGCTTCTGCCAGAGCCTTTCCAAATCGGACAAAGGTCTTTCCACTACCCAGATAATGATATTCAGCGTTAGATGCGCACCTATCCAAGATTTCCTGTTCTTTTTTTGTTAGACCGCTACCAGTAAAACCATACCGTTCGAGTTCCTTTCTAACATCTTCCTGCGTCATCTCGCCCTGTTTTACCCGCCATTTCCATTCGTTTGTCAGCCTTTGCTTCCAGTAAATATCGCTTAGCCCGAGTTCATAGTAAGGCCCACTATCAACCGCGATCACATTTCCGCGATATGGTTCTGATACTTTCTGATCATATTGCTCCACAGCTGCAAACTGTGCCTTGCGAAAATCCGAAACAGGCAGAGTTTTGTCGAACTTCCGGCTGTCCGGATCGGTGCCATAGACTCCCAGAATACCCACTATAAAAGGCAAATCTGGCTTATCAAATTCTTTGCGCACATCACTGATAAAATGTATCATGTTATCAGTATATTGCTCAATATAGTATCGGTTACACATATCATTCCAGCCCTGAAACCAGACGAATCCTGCCAGCTCATAGCCCTGTTGCGGATCGTAATCTGGGACTATCTTCCTTATGCTCTCAGCGTTAATTAATGTTGCCTTAATGTCCCGGATCATTTCCCGGTAATAACGTCCGACCTCATCCTTCGATGGGACATTTCCCTGGTCCTTCTCTTTCAAGCTGGGTACATAAGGTCCCGCACTGGGTGGGCGAAAGTCCACCGCCAGAGATTTTCCGCCCCAGGCTGTTTTGATAATCAGTACCGGTTCATCGTGCGCCTTATCCATGTAGATACCAAAAGCATATTCCGGACCGATGCATTCATTATTAAAGCCATAGCCTACCTTAATCTTACCCTGCAGAACAGTATCTCGTTCGTGCTGTTGTGTGAAGTAGGTTATCCATGCATTGTCGCAGACTACAGGATTACCTTTCTGATCCAGGATCACATTTAGAAGTGCCGAAGTCTCCGGATCGTCACCAATTGCTTTAAATGTTCTAAAGTGAGCAGAGCCCTGCATATTCGACTGCCCGGCCAAAATATAAACTTTTAGCGACTTCCCGGACGCAATTAAAGTATAGCCAGGTAAAACTGACAGAACCGCTATCATTATTCTTGCTATTGATTTCATTAATAACTTGCTATTGATTTCATTAATAAATATTATATAATACTTTTTCGTATGATTTCTGTTCGATCCAGATAATCAGTGTTTTTGTACCATCTGTGTCCCGGATAATTCCCTGTTTGATCTTACCGTGTGGAACCGTATTTTTATTGCTAATCTTAATCCGGGCTTTCGGCTCAGATCCCCAGTTTTTAATAACAAAGCAGGGATTTAATATGGGGCTGTCTTCAGATCCATCAAGGTTGAATGATACTTTAGCTGATCTTCTGGTAAGCACATAAGCTCTCTGTCCTTTTTCATAACCTTTGCTTTCAGCTCCGCTTATGTTGCTTAAAGCAGGAGCATAGTTCCATGAGCGGTTCAGATCCCTTAACCCGGCAGCCGGAAGGTTTGTTATGCCATAAATGTTATACATGTCTACTCTCCCGTCAGCAAGCTTATGATGTAAACCATATAAGGTCCCAAGACAGGATGAACTTACCCTGTCAATTCCTGTCGCTACAGTTCCGTCACTTGGTAAAAGGCCGAATGGATAATGGTTCCATGCGTTATATTTTGAATGTCCCGGGGCCAATCGCATTGACTCCCATTGACTGTAAGGCACATAGTGTGATCCAATTTCGCCAATATTGAAATGTTTATATTCAGAATTCAGATTCATATAGACCAGGTTTCTGTTCTCTTCGATAGGGGGTCCTTTCCTGTAGGGCACACCTGTTGAATAATTCCATAATTCCGTTTCACCTTTTATATTTGAGATGGTAATGGCGTCATATGGGATAATATCCTCAGGTTTGGTTCCGGGTTGACTCAACAATTCGTTCTGTTGGGTTTGTATATCCTTAAAATCGGCTAATCTGCCGCTCACCTGGTACCTGACAGAAACGGCATCCGGATATATGTACCAGTATTCGTCTGTCCACAATCCCCATCCATCTTCATCAACTGTCAACCAGTCGTAACCCACTCCAACACTTGCATTTCTCCAATGAACCACAACTCTTGCCTCTGTATTTTCTATCAGCCTGACATGTGAATAGCGGCAGATCTTATCTGACATATGTTCAAAGCACTGGTCGGTATAATCCTCAGGTCCCTGGTCGCTGTTCCATATTCCCCTATGTCCCGGTTCGGTGACGATGCTTGGCAGATAATTTGTTCCTCTCCAGAATACAAAACGACATGGTTTGTCATCAAATGCGACCACTATATCGGCATAATCGCCAACTCGCCATAAACCATCCCATTCCGGACTGCATTTCAGTTTAGTATAAGTTGCACCAAAATGGTTTGGAATATCTTCACCAGCAGGTAGTACCCAAAAATCAAGAGGCTTAGGGTTCAAAGGTTTAAGATTCTGGTATCCGGCTACAATCTCAGAGTGATCCAGCGCCCTGTCGAATAACCGGACTTCATCTATTAATCCACTGAAGACCATATTCGACAGATATGATTTTGTAACGTTACGTTCAAATGCCCACGGGGGATTCTTTTCATGTGCCATCCCTATATAAAGATCATGATTGATCGCATCTGTGATATTGCCGGTAATGTGATTGGTGCCAGCTAATTCACCATTAAAGTAAATACTGAAACCTTTATCCTTGCTGTAAACACCGGTTACGCAGGTCCACTTCAACAGTTCAACAGATTCCTTAGTACATAACCCGACCCAGGATCCGTCAATCTGAGCATAGAGGTTTATCTGACCAATATGGTTAATGGATAATGAGTATCCGGCCTTTTTTTCCTGGTCGTGGTCAACAATGCCAGCCATATTCCATGGATATTCCTGTGGAGCGATCCATGCTTCAATTGTAAAATCTTTGGTGATCTGAGGCAGCTTCTCAGCTGCCAGTGTAACTTTGTTAGTATAACCATCAAAAGAAAGACACGTGCCGGATACTCCGGCTCTCCAGTAACAGCCGACTCCATCTATTATACAGGATGAGCCTGTTTTCATCTCTTCAGTAGCATGATGGTTCGGTTCTAATCCTTCATCGAATTTCCACCACCTCAGTGGTGAGCGGCTTTCTTTATTTATCACCACAGATCCCGCTATTTTCTGACCAGGAATGTCCTGAGTTTTTGCAGGTACAAGTTTAACCGTTTCAATTCCCTCTGAAGAAAGCTTAAGCACCTGGGTTGTTACATTCATCGGGTCGTTCCATTGGTCAAGGGAATAGCATCCTTTCTTGACTTGCCTTGTAACAACAGCTTCAGGTTCGATAATGAAATACTCATCCACGTAATCTGCAAAATACCTTCCTATATCACCCTTGTAGCTTTTCTTGAAGTCTGTGAAGTTCAGACTTTTCTGGTCAGGGGCATATCTCCAGTGAATAATAATTTTCTTTCCGGAATTTTCAATCACTCTTACGTAAGAACATTTGTTTATTCTGTCGGGACGCTCCGGAGGTCCATCACCTTGAAACGGAATAATTCTCTCGAAAAAATATTTTGAGCCTTTTACCTCCCAGTATGGCAAATAGCTGTATTCTCGACTGAAAACCAATGAGCCAGTGTTGTTTACGTGAACTACAATATCAGCATATTTACCAGTGTTATTATGATCATTATATTCAAGCCTGGTATAATAGGCATAGAATTCTGAAGATTGGGAAAAAACATTGTTACATGTACAAATCAAAACAGAGGCTAAAATAATTGTGCAGGCAAAAACCAACCTTTGTTTTCTTTTCATCAGTAAATAATTTAATTATTAATGGTCAATCTGCAAAGCGGGAGAACCCACATGTTTTTAAAATTATTTTCATGTTTGTTTGTGATTGAAAAATCATGTTGGTTTAATACTTGCTTGTTTGCGTTTGAAAAACATGTGGGTTTAATACTTTTTTATTAGTTTATTTGTTTCTACTTTATTGATTAATTATAAGTTTTCACAAGGTTGTCGGTTTAAACAATCCAGTTTTTATATAGTTTGATGATGTTAAAGTAGTATGTTATTTTTAAACAAGAAAATATTTTCCTGAAAAATTTCCATTTTCAATCCGATAGCAATCGGATCGATAGGTTCCAGAAGATGGGTGTTCAGCCGGATGGCTATCGTGACCTCTCTGGAAACATAATGTTACCGTAGAATTGTACGCTATATATAATTTGAGTTAAACTCAACTTTCGGATAATTCTCATAATATCAATTAATTAATCGTGGTTTAAATGATTTTACAGAAAAAATAGTTACACAACTCACTCAATAGCTTGGTTGTTTGTGATGCCAAAATAAGGCCATGGTTTATTGGAGGCTGAATCAAGCTAAGGGGAATCATCATTATTTCTGATTGAATTTATAAAGTTCCGAAGCCCTATAAGCTCTTTCTTTTGGTGATATATCGTCAGGATCATTAAGTATAGCATCCGGTGGTGCAACAATAAATCCATTGATTAATGGATCGCCTGTCTTTTTCATTATTTGATCAAGACTTGTTCGCATTTTATTGAGAACTTCCTGTTTAAAGGGATCACTGACAAGATTATTCCGTTCATTGGGATCAAAAACAAGATCATACAGCTCTTCCTGTGGTAATTGTATATCTTTCCACCCATGGTCAAGCCAGAACTGTTTGCTAGGGCCGTCATCACAATTACAAAGTACAGGTGTCCTTTTATTACCATACCTGCGTATGTATTTATATCGTTTTGTACGGATAGCTCTAATGGGCTCATAAGCTGCATGGTAATTAACCTGACTGAATATTTCCTCCCTGATCTCATCCTTTTCGCTTCTTATTAATGGCATAATTGAAGTACCTTCGAGCCAGCCGGGTTTTTCAATTTCGAGTAATTCACAAATTGTCGGAAAAATGTCAATTACGCTTACCATGCTATTGATGGTTCTTCCCCCTGAAAAACCATTAGGGCCCCTCATAATCATGAAAATTCCGGTACCTTCATCATACAGGTTACATTTCATAGATGGGAATGCAATGCCATGATCGGTAGTGCATATCACAAGAGTATTGTCTTCAAGGCCGTTACGTCGCAAAGCTGCAAGTACTGTCCCCATTTTTTCATCCATTATTCTGACAGATTCCACAAAATCAGCCATATCCTCCCGCACCTCCGGAACATCAGGTAATGGGCGGGGTGGAATAAGATGATCAGGATTGATATCATTCTTGTGTTTGGGGTATTTTCTGTGAGTCACCTCAAAACCAACCGACAAGAAAAAGGGATTAGCAGGCGCTTTATCGAGCCATTCTGCAGCTTTCAGATGAGCCACATCCGGATTACCTAAAAATTCATCATACCCTATTTCCTTATAAAAGTCTTTATTTTTCATGGAAACTACATGCTGAACTCCTGATAATACAGAATGATATCCATGTTTTTTCAGTGTAAAGTTGATATGTGTATGTGGATCTTTCAAAACAAATCCACGATGAGCCAGGCCAATCATCCCGTTATTATGTGGATACATTCCGGTGAGAAAGCTGGCACGACTTGCAGATGAAGTAGGGTGAGTAGTAAAATAATTTTTGAAAAGCACCCCCTCTTCTGCCAGTTTCTGAAGATTAGGAGTCGGAACAGGATATCCGTAAGGCTGAATATAACGGCCAACATCGTGAGAATGAATGTAAAGAATATTCGGACGATTTAAAGCTATGTTGCCTTTAGCAATGCTCTTTTCTACCGGCACATCTCTATAGGTGCCGGGAATATTCTTAATAGTTGAAACTGGAATGCCAATAGCCAGACTGCCTAAACCTGCCTGACGGATGAAGTCTCTGCGATCAATGTTTTTCTTGTTCATTTTAATAAGTATTGCGTTGCTAGTTTTTGTCTTTATGATTTTATATTAACACTGGTTTAAAATTAACAAATTTAACCTTAATCAGTGGCCTTAAATCAGGGGAGTGTTATATTAGTTTTGATTTTTTACTGAACCGGGGAGTCGGGAATTAACTCCGGGTATGTTATAATTCTGATCTCCCAGATCTTGTCTCATTTCATCCGCAAGTTTTTTAAGCTCATCAACTACTGCAGGGTATAGTTCCTTTACATCATAACGTTCACCCGGATCGCGCCGCAGGTCATAAAGAGCATAATCGGTCTTTCCTGTTATAGTTTTACCAGGAATGCCATCCATGCCGGGCAATTGACCTTCAACAGAAACAAAAGTATGTGGTAGTACCAGTTTCCATTGCCCTTTACGTACACCTTCCAAACTGTTTTTTTTGTAAAAATAATAAAACACCTCCCGTGGATTAGCATCAAAATTACCTTCCATCAATGACAGAATATTGACTCCGTCAATCTTTTTTTTAGGTAAAGCTGAACCGGTAATAGCACAAAACGTCGGAAGCAGATCAATAGTGGAGGCAATATTATTACAGATTGCCCCTGAAGGAATTCTTGCAGGCCATGACATAATACAGGGTACCCTTTGTCCTCCTTCCCAGCTGCACTGTTTGCCTTCACGAAGTCCTCCGGCAGAACCTGCATGATTTCCGAAAGTTAACCATGGTCCGTTATCAGATGTGAAAATTACCAGAGTATTTTCGGTAAGACCGTTTTTCTGAAGAGCTTTCATTATTTCACCAACAGACCAATCAATTTCCATAACAACATCGCCAAAAAGTCCCTGTTTACTTTTTCCCTTGAATTTATCAGAAACAGCCAGGGGAACATGAACCATTGAATGGGCCAGGTATAAAAAGAATGGGTTATTTTTGTTCCTGTTAATAAAATCAACTGCATATTCAGTATACAAGGTTGTGAGCTGTGCCTGATCTTCCATGTTCTCAATAGTCTTTATTTTCTCATTTCCCTTTATCAATGGAAGAGGAGGATATCCCACTTTTCTAGGGGTCCCGTCATAATTAAAAGGCCACATGTCGTTTGAATATGGCAGGCCAAAATATTCCTGAAAGCCATTTTGTAAAGGCAAAAATTGGAAATGATCGCCAAGATGCCATTTACCGACAATAGCATTTCTATAACCTCTTGCAGAAAGTAATTCAGGGATTAGTTCCTCGTCTGCATTAATACCGATGTTACTATTTGGCCCCAGAGCGCCTGAAATACCAACCCGGTTTGAATAGCAACCTGTCATCAGGCCGGCCCGTGAAGCGCTGCTAACAGCCTGTGCCACATAGAAATTAGTGAATCGCATTCCTGTTGCGGCCAGCCTGTCGATGTTTGGTGTATTGTATTGAGTGGCCCCAAAGCAACCCACATCACCATATCCCATATCGTCGATAAAGATTAAGACAATATTCGGAAGGTTTGAGTTTGCAGATTCTGGTTTTTGGGCAGCAGCATGGAATGATATCAAAGATGCCAAACCCAGTCCGAAAGAAGATTGTAGATTAATCATACCGTTAATTTTTAGTTTATTATTGTATTTATTATAAAAACTTAAATTACCTGTTCTAAAATATATTGGTCAATTAAAACTATTTGAGAATCAATGAATATTAAGCAATAAAATAATTACATAATTTCTCAAAGTAAAATTAAGATATTAATTTCCTATCGGAGGATTAAATGCCTTATCATTCCAGTTAAAAGGAAATTCATTTTCTTTTAACTGGAGTATTAAGTCGAACTTTTCCCTTATTTTCTGTTCTTTTTGGGTTAGGATTGACAATGGATCTTTTTCATCTGGATCAATTAGTGTATTGTAAAACCTTCCATCTCTGTATAGTTTATATTCCCCATTCATAACCCAACGATTGTGTTCAAATTTACCCCATCTAGGTGTATAATGAATAAATATTTCATTTTGTGTTATTTTTTTATTTCCATTTATTATACTAAGAAAGCTTTTACCATCTGTTGAATAAGAAGAAGGTTTAATCCCTGCAGCATCAGCAAGGGTTGGTAATATATCTGCAAAATCTATTATATTGTGAGATACTTTACCTTTTTTTATCTTTTCAGGCCAGGTAATAATCATTGGAACGTGATTCCCTGTATTTATTGTTTTCCCTTTTCCTCCGGCTATTTTGCCTTCAATAGTATTTGAAATTATGGATTGATTAGTTCCATTATCACCGGTAAATATAAAAATAGTATTTTCAAAAAGTCCTTTTTCTTTAAGTTTCGATTCAACTTTCCCGACTAATTTATCGGCATATTCAACCATTTCTTTAAAATGGCGATTGTTATTTTTATATCTTTGAGAAGGATCGTTCCATTCAGGAGAATCCGGTGTAGGAACGAAAGGATCATGTACCAGCACCATAGGATAATAAATTAAGAATGGTTTATCGGAATTCCGTTCAATATAATCACAGACAAAATTGCTGAAAATATCTGGGCCATAGGAATTTTCCAAACCTTCTAATTTCTTTCCATTTTGAATAATCAAAGGATTGGCATATCTTTCTCCATTTTGTTTGGGTTGGTTTAATTGCCAAAGACAATACTCATCGAATCCGAAATGATTAGGGCGATCAATATCCTGATTGCCTGGGAGGTTATAGAATATTCCATTTAATTGCCATTTGCCGGCTATACAAGTAGAATACCCTGCCTCTTTTAAATAATTGGCGAATGTTTTTTGGTTGGGGTTCAGGTATTCAAAATACTCATAGTTACGGTAATTGTATTTCCCTGTCATTATTTCTACCCGTGAAGGTGTGGAAAGTGGCTGGGAAAAGCAATGTGTAAAACGGATACCCTGCTCAGCCAACCGGTCGAGATTTGGAGTTTTATAACTTAAAGATCCATTGCAGCTTAAACATTCATACCCCATATCATCAGCCATAATAAGAACGATATCTGGTAATTCAGAAGAATGATGAGTTTTCTGCAATTGAGACCAGGCAGAACTATTAAATCCAGTAATCAAACCAACTATACCTATTAAGGTTTTATTTATATGGTTCATCTGTAATTATTTTAAAATTGTCGGGTTTCACAAGGTTATCGGTTTAAACAATCCAGTTTTTATATAATTTGATGATGTTAAAGTAGTATGTTATTTTTAAACCGGGAAATATTTTCCTGAAAAATTTCCGGGTTCAACCCGATAACTATCGGATCGGTATTTGCAGGAAGTTGAGTATTCATCCTGATGGCTATCGTGACTTCTTTGGAAGCATAATATTACCGGAGAATAGTACGCTGTATTTAATTTGAGTTAAACTCATCTTTCGGATAATTCTCATAATATCAAAAAATTAACCGTTACCTTAATGATTTTACAGAAAGAGTTATATAATTGAAAGCAACAATAATCTATGTTCCATATTTATTACATTCACCAAGGGAACCCTGAATACTTCCAGTTGCGGATTTTAATTTATTTTACCTGTCATATTTTTGCAAGCTTTTTGCCGAAATTTATCCTGACTTCTGACGCCCTACCATTTTCCACCGTACTTCATTTTTTAAATAGCAGTAAATTAAACATTTAATTTATAAATTAGTGCGGTTTAACCGTACTAACGCTTTTTTTGCAATATGTATTTGATTCGAAAGGTAAAGACCAAATCGGGTTCGACAGCCATTCAGGTTGTTCGTTACATTGGTCATAAAATAATTGTCTACAAACACATTGGCAGCGCAAAGGATGATGAAGAGCTGGCCACTTTGCGTCAAAGCGCGATGCGTTGGATTGAGGATAATACGCCCCAATTATCCTTGTTCCCGGTACAGAAACAAAAAATTCTGGTGGTTGAAAGAGGCGAGTGCATTGGAGTAACACACCGCTTTGCATACCAGTTTTTCTCTTGCTGTTTTAACGAATGTAAACTATCCCACCTGCCCCGCTTATTGCTTGATCTTTCAATTATGCGGCTTATAGAACCGGCGTCAAAACTTCGTTCAATAGAGTTATTGCAATACTACTTTGGGGTTAGCTACACTCAGCGTATTTATCGCAACCTTCCAAAACTGATAGTCCACCAATCTGAGGTTGAGCAACGTGCTTACCATGTGACACAGCAACATTTTAAAGAGCCATTCTACTTTGTGCTTTACGATGTAACCACCCTCTACTTCGAGTCATTCAAAGCCGATGATTTTAAGAATCAAGGATTTTCAAAGGACAACAAATCACAGCAACCGCAGGTTGTGATCGGTCTACTGGTCACCCAGTCAGGATTTCCATTATCGTATAAAGTTTTTTCAGGCAAAACATTCGAAGGCAAGACCATGCTGCCTGTGGTAGAAGAATTCATATCTGCTCACCCGCAAACCAGGCCAATCATCGTAGCGGATGCTGCCATGCTTGATGAGGAAAGGTTATCCGAACTTCGACAAAAGAAATTGTCTTACATCGTGGGAGCCAGATTAGCCAATGCAAGGCTCAGTCTGGTGAAACAAATCCATGCAGCTTTGAGTGGAACGCATGGCGCAATGGCGCGTTTTCCATCAATACATGGCGATTTGGTGTGCGACTTTTCCCTCAACCGATACACAAAGGAAAAGAATGAGCTTGAAAAACTCATCCAAAAAGCGGAAGAATTGGTTGCAAAGCAGGAGCTGAAAGTAAAGGCAAAGTTTATACGAAAAGTCACCAAGGAGAAGATCGAACTAAACACTGAACTGATAGAAAAAAGGAGTTTACTGCTTGGCATCAAGGGATATTGTACCAATCTGACCGAAGATCAGCTATCGAATCAAATGGTAATTGACCGCTACCATGAACTCTGGCATGTGGAACAAACTTTCAGAATGAGCAAGTTTGATTTGCAGGCCAGACCAATCTTTCATCAGAAAGAGGATGCCATAAAAGCTCACGTGTTAATTTGTTTTATTGCCCTGATAGCCGAAAAATACCTGGAACTAACCACTAAACTTTCATTGAGACAAATACGTTTCCTGGTTTGGAACATCACAGAAACACACATTCAGGATCGCCTTACGAAGGAAACATTTGTCTTCCAATCGCCAACAAAAGAAATTATGAAAAGCCCTCTTGCTGCTTTAATAACAAAATGGAAACTTTTACCGTACTAAACGTCAGAAGTTTGGAAAAATGGAGTTTTTTGCTTAACTTTGTTTTGAAAAGATTTAATAACTGACAAAATGGGAAGTATAAAGGGAATCTATGAGGGTAGGGCACCGAAACGATTCTTATACTCTCTGTTAATATTAACTGCTGTTCTGTTACTATTTACAGGGGGATTGTATGTTCACCATGAAGAAAAGACCTGGAGTAACCAGGCGCTTAAAAGCCAGAGTGTAAGTGTTGCTTTTAAAGCAAGACAGATAGAAGAATGGCGTTCTGAAATGCTTTCCGATGCAAGAATAATTGCTGAAAGTCCAATATTAAGAGAAGCTGTTAACAATTGGATAGAAATGCCCGGTAATCTGGAACTTGAGAATGAGATTATTGACAGATTCAAAATTGCATTAGAGAATGACACTGATTATGATAATATTATTCTCCTTGACAAAGAAGGAAAAATTTTACTGTCAGGCAAAAAAGAAGTTACCGTTGTTGAAACATCAACTCTGAATCTGATTCATGAAGTTCTCAATTTAAAAAAAGAGGTCTTTGGTGATCTTTTTGTTTGTAAGGCTGACAGCAGAAAATATATTGAGATCGTATTTCCGGTTTATAATAAGGTAAATTCAATAAATTCAATCCTTATTTTCAGGATCGATCCCGCTGATAATCTCTCCTCTTTAGTACATTACCGTCCCTATGATAACACAACAGAAGAATTTTTCATGTTTGAAATAGCTGATGATTCTGCATTAATACTCAGTAACCTTAATGAAAAATCTGATGCTGCTCTTTCATTAAAGATCCCTGTTGTTTCCGAAACAAAACCGCCTTTTTTTGCAATTCAGGCAGGAAAGAGCTTCTTTGAAGGTACCGGTTACAGGGGAAATAAAGTATATGTATTTATTCAACAGATAGACTCATCACCATGGTATCTTGCATCTATGATTGACAAATCGGAATTATTAAAGCCGGTTTATCATAAAACAGAAATATTATGGACCATTCTTTTACTGCTTTTCGTTTCTCTGACTTCAGGCACCCTTGTTATCATCACTAATGTGCGCAAGCGCTTTTACAAACAGTTATTATTTGCCGAACAGAAGCAGGCGGCTCTGAAGATGCATTTTGAATATCTTGTAAAATATGCCAATGATATAATTTTTCTTGAAGATGAAGAGCTGAATATTATTGAAGCAAATCAACGGGCGCAACAAACCTATCAATATAGTCTTGATGAACTGCGTAATATGAAGATCACAGACCTTGTTGCTCCTGAAGCTAAGAATAATATTGAAAAAAATATCAAAGAAATTATTGAAAACGATGGAGCAATTTTTGAATCAAAACATCAGCGAAAAGATGGCACAACGTTTTTTATTGAAATAAGTTCCAGGCATATTAATATAGAAGGAAGACAATTCCTGCAACAGATTATCAGGGATATCACTGAGCGAAAAAAATATGAAATGGCGCTCAGGGAAAGTGAAGAAAAGTTCCGCACAGCATTGTACAGTACCGGAGATGCAATTATTACAACAGATATCTTTGGCAAAATAAACTGCATGAACAGAGTTGCTGAAGAACTGACGGGGTGGAAAGAAGATGAAGCTAAAGGCGAATATATTACTGATGTATTTGTTGTTTTAGATAAGCATACCCGTAAAAGGATCGAAGATCCTGTTGAAAAGGTACTCGAAAACAAGATTATAATTCTGTTAGCTAATGATGTAATTTTAAAATCAAAAGACGGAAGGGAGATACCGATTGGAGACAGTGGGGCGCCCATTTATAACTCTCTTGGTGAAATATCAGGAGTAATTTTGGTATTCAGAGATATTACCAAAGATATCGAAGCACAAAAAGCTCTTCAGGAAAGTGAACATCTGTTCAATACCCTGGCTACTATTTCACCTGTCGGAATTTTCCATACAAACCCTGATGGTTATACAACTTATGTGAATCCTTCATGGTGTAAAATGGCAGGTATTTCTGCAGAAAAAGCAGTTGGTAATGGCTGGTTGTCAGCAGTTCACCCCGATGACAGGGAAAATGTTCTTGCCGGATGGAATAAAGCCATTCAAAATAAATCGGTTTCGAGTTCCGAATACAGGTTTTTACGTCCTGATGGTTCAGTTGTTTTTATCATTGGACATGCTGCACCGGAATTTGATTCTGAAAATCAGATTAAAGGTTATGTGGGAACAATAACCGATATTACAGGATTAAAGAAGATGGAAAAAACTCTTATTCTGGAAAAGGAAAGAGCTGAAGAAAGCGACAGGCTTAAGACAGCGTTCCTGCATAACATTTCTCATGAGATCAGAACGCCAATGAACGCTATTGTGGGCTTTTCATCTCTTTTAGGTGAACCCGACATCACAAAGGAACAGCAGGCTTCATTTATAACAACGATCCAGCAAAGCTGCGATCACCTGCTTTCAATAATTTCTGACATTGTAAGTATTTCCAATATCGAAGCGAAATCTGTGCATATAAACGTGTGCAGAACAGACCTGAATTCAATGCTTAAAAGGCTTTACAACCAGTTTATTCCCCAGGCTTCAGATAGAAATATATCATTTCATTACGAGACTTCTCTTGAAAATGACAAGTCAGTGATTCAAACTGATTCTACAAAACTGTTTGAAATCTTATCGAACATTCTATGTAATGCATTTAAGTTTACGAGTCATGGCGAAATTGCATTTGGTTACATTTTGAAAGATCAGTTTCTGGAGTTTTATATTTCCGATACAGGAATAGGTATTCCCCCTGATCAGCTTACTAAAATCTTTGACCGGTTTTATCAGGTTAAAAATGATTTTTCAAGACTGAATGAAGGTACCGGTTTAGGATTAGCAATATGTAAAAGTTACGTTGAACTTCTTGGTGGTAAGATATGGGTTACTTCTGTACCCGGGAAAGGATCCGTTTTTTATTTTACAATCCCATACATTCCGGCATCAATTGAATCTTCTGAACCAGAATCTGTCTCCCGGTTGAGCAAACCGGTGTTCACCACTAATAAAACTATTCTTGTTGCTGAAGATGATGAAGCAAGCTTAAGATTGATTGTGCACCTACTAAAAGACATTAACGTGGAGATTGTGAAGGCATGTAACGGGAAGGAAGCTGTAGAAAAATGCAAATCAAATAAAAACATTGATCTTGTGCTTATGGATATTAAAATGCCAGTAATGGATGGCTATACTGCAGCAAAGCAGATAAGACAATTTCTTCCTGATATAAAAATCATAGCCCAGTCAGCCTATTTTGATGATGAACTTAAAGCTATAGAAAATGGATGTTCCGATTTTATAAGTAAACCTTATGTAAAAGAACAATTATTATCAAAAATCAGGGAACATCTTGGCCAACCATAAGAGTAACTCCGATATAATGGTTGATCAGATTCGGGAAATTGACAATAGACGACTTACCTCTAAAGTCGGAGAACTACCGCGGGAACTCCAACTTAAAGTAAAAGAAAACATTAAGCTCATTCCCGACCTGGAATAAAACAAAAGTACACCAACTATTAAATCCAACCATATTAAACCCCTTTTGGGTTTTAGATCTTATTATGGTTCTCTACCCCCGGTGAATCCCTAATCTCTACACATCTTTTTTATCCTGACTTCTGACGCCCTACCATTTTCCACCGTACTTCATTTTTTAAATAGCAGTAAATTAAACATTTAATTTATAAATTAGTGCGGTTTAACCGTACTAACG